>Ga0310690_10009865_pt1 | contig 11946 bp, 12 predicted proteins | sample AusTroGonzalo_MG_2_FD_207661 | JGI IMG/M metagenome (GOLD analysis project Ga0310690, IMG submission 207661) | Bovine rumen microbial communities from tropical cattle in Woodstock, Queensland, Australia - Gonzalo_04 (v2) (version 2) | ecosystem: Host-associated > Mammals > Digestive system >...
CGGGCTCGGACTTCCCGTGCACGCGGGGGTCGCGCTGAACGAAACGATTCCGGCGCGTCCGCCCGTCATGTGCGCCGGCTGCCCGCACCGCGGTCTATACTACACGCTGCAAAAGCTGAAGCTCAAGGTAATCGGCGACATCGGCTGCTATACGCTCGGCGCGGTAGCGCCGTTGAACGCCGTCGACAGCGTAATCTGCATGGGCGCATCCGTTTCGGGCATTCACGGCTTTAACAAGGCGAACAGCGGCAGGACCGACGGCGATACCGTCGCGGTCATCGGCGACTCGACCTTTATGCATTCCGGCATGACCGGTCTGGTCAACATTGCCTATAACGATTCGCACAGCACCGTCGTCATTCTGGACAACTCCATCACCGGCATGACCGGGCACCAGCAGAATCCGACCACCGGCTTTAACCTCAAGGGCGATCCGGCGGCAAAGGTCGATCTGGAGGCGCTCTGCCATGCCCTCGGCATTCGCCGCGTCAGCGTCGTCGATCCGTACGATCTTGCGCAGTGTGAGCGCGTGATCAAGGAGGAGCTTGCCGCCCCTGAGGCGTCGGTCATCATCTCCAGAAGACCGTGCGCGCTTTTAAAGTACGTGAAGCGCAAGGCGCCGCTTCAGGTAGATACCGAAAAATGCAAGAGCTGCAAGGCGTGCATGAAGATCGGCTGCCCCGCAATCAGCATTGTCAACGGCAAGGCAAAGGTCGATACGACGCTTTGCAACGGCTGCGGCGTCTGCCGGCAGCTTTGCAAATTTGACGCGCTGCAGGAGGGCTGAGCATGAAAACGAAAAACATTATGATTGTCGGCGTCGGCGGGCAGGGCAGCCTGCTGGCAAGCAAGCTGCTCGGCAAGCTCCTGCTTTCTCGCGGCTACGACGTGAAGGTTTCCGAGGTGCACGGCATGAGCCAGCGCGGCGGCAGCGTCGTCACCTACGTTCGCTACGGTGATCGCGTCTGTTCTCCGATCATTGATACCGGTGAGGCGGACTTCATCGTTTCCTTCGAGCTGCTGGAGGCGGCGCGCTGGACGCAGTATCTGAAAGCGGACGGCACGATCGTCACGAATACGCAGCAAATCAACCCCATGCCTGTCATCACCGGCGCGGCGGCATATCCCGCGGCGCTTGCGGAGAAAATGAAAGCCGCCGGCTGTAAGGTCGACGCATTCGACGCGCTTTCTCTTGCCGAGGAAGCCGGCTCCTCCAAGGCGGTCAACCTTGTGCTGATGGGCAGACTGTCAAATTATTTCGACTTTACGCCGGAGGAATGGGACAAGGCGATCGAACAGAGCGTCCCGCCGAAGTTCCTCGAAATGAATCGAAAGGCGTTTGCGTTGGGAGTGAACTCGTAAAGACTATGGAACGATACTATCAAAAAGAGATCGAAACGGCTTCGCGGGAAACGATCGTTGCGCTGCAGAACGAGCGGCTTGCCGCGACCGTGAAGCGCGTTTATGAAAACGTCCCGTTCTACCGTGACAAAATGATCGAGGCAGGCGTCAAGCCGGAGGATATCCGTTCTATCGACGACCTGCATAAGCTGCCCTTCAGTTATAAAAAGGATCTGCGCGACACCTATCCGTACGGGCTGTTTGCCGTACCGATGAAAGACGTCGTGCGCGTCCACGCATCCTCCGGCACGACCGGCAAGCAGATCGTCGTCGGTTATACGCAGAAGGACCTTGCAATCTGGGCGGACTGCTGCGCCAGAGCGCTGACTGCGGCGGGCTGCACGAATGAGGACATCGTGCAGGTTTCCTACGGTTACGGTCTGTTCACCGGCGGCTTGGGCGCGGATGGCGGCGCGATGCGCCTCGGCGCGACCGCGATCCCGGCTTCCACCGGCAACACCCAGCGGCAAATCACTATTATGCACGATTTCGGCAGCACGGTGCTCTGCTCTACGCCGTCGTATGCCCTGCATCTGGCGGAGGTACTGGAAGCGAGCGGCATGACGAAGGACGACATTCATTTAAAAGCCGGTATCTTCGGCGCGGAGCCGTGGACGAACGAAATGCGCCGTCAGATTGAGGAGAAGCTTGGACTGAAAGCGTATGACATCTACGGTCTGACCGAGGTCATGGGACCGGGCGTTGCGTTTGAATGCAGCGAGCAGACCGGCATGCACATCAACGAGGATCATTTTATCGTCGAGGTGATTGATCCCGAAACCGGAGAGGTGCTTCCGGAGGGAACGCAGGGCGAGCTGGTATTTACCTGCATTACGAAGGAAGCCTTCCCGATCCTGCGCTACCGCACCCGCGACATCGGCGTGATTACGAGAGAACAATGCGCCTGCGGTCGCACTCTCGTTAAGATGACGAAGCCGCGCGGCAGAACGGACGACATGCTCATCATCCGCGGCGTGAACGTCTTCCCGTCGCAGATCGAGACCGTCCTGATTGACAAGGGTTATCCGGCAAACTATCAAATCGTCGTCGACCGTGCGAATCACACCGATTCGATCGAGGTGCAGGTCGAGCTCACCACCGAGATGTTCTCCGACACCGTGCGCGACCTTGCCAAGCGCGCGAAGGAGCTGGAAGCAGCGCTCCGCACCCTGCTCGGCATCGGTGCGAAGGTCTCTCTTGTCGAGCCGAACACCATTCCGCGCTCCGAGGGCAAAGCCGTCCGCGTCATCGACAAGCGCAAGCTACTGGATTGAGGAGGGATACCATGGTACCGCAGCTTTCCGTATTCTTACAGAATAAATCCGGCAAGATCGCCGTGATTACCCGCGCCCTGCACAAGGCGGGCATTGATATTCGTGCGCTCTCTATCGCCGATACGACGGATTTCGGCATTCTCCGTATGCTCGTCAACGACGTAAATACCGCAAAGGATGCGCTTGCAAGTCAGCACTGTATCGTCAAGGTCAACGACGTCGTCATCGTCGCCGTGCCCGACGTACCCGGCGCGCTTGCCGACGTTCTGGAGCTGATGGCGCAGGAGAAGATCGACATCGAATATATGTACTCGCTCTTCAACCGCGGCAAGGAGGACGCCTATATGGTTTTCCGCGTCTCCGACGAGGCGCGTCTGATCGCGCTGCTTGAACAGAACGGCGTGCGGATCATTGATCCGGATGAAATCGGTCTGCGTTGACAGACAGCATAAGCCGGTGGCTCTGCCTGAGCCACCGGCTTAATCCTTACTTCATGCTGCGCTCGTAGGACTCGATCATCTTCTTGACCATCTGGCCGCCGACGCTGCCCGCCTCGCGGGAGGTCAGATCGCCGTTGTAGCCGTCCTTGAGGTTGACGCCGACTTCGCTGGCAGCCTGCATCTTGAACTTGTCCATCGCATCGCGTGCTTCGGGGACGTTGATCTGGTTGTTGGTCTTCATGTTTGTCATCTCCTTTTACAGTCTGAGTCATCAAATGCGTTTTGATGACCTCATCCGTAGTTTCACCGCATTTTGTGCGATTATCAATGACAATTTTTGTCCGATTTGGCAGCACTCGCTTGCAAACGGAACGCGCCTTGACAAACAACTTGACGATGACTATAATGCAAGGGAGTATATCACGGAAGGAGAATTGTATACATGAAATCCTTGAAAACGATTCAGGTTTTTGCAAAGATCGGCAGAATCCTCAGTAAGATCATCTTTATTCTTTCTGTCGTCGGTTTCTGCCTCTGCGTCGTTGGCATAGTCAGTCTTGCTGTCGGCTTTGACGGTATCAAGATCGGCGGCACAACCGTTCGCAGTATCTTTGCAAACGAAGCCGGTCTCAGTATGGCAACGCTCTATACGTCTGCTGCCTTAGGCGCGCTGCTTTGCGCGGAGGAGGCGGTAATATCCAAATTTGCGGAAGTCTATTTCCGAAACGAACTGAAGGACGGCACGCCATTCACGCATCGCGGCGCGCGCGAGCTGACGCGTCTCGGCATCCTCTCGATTGCAATTCCGCTAGCAACGGCAATTGTCCGCGCAATCATCATTCTTATCGTTGGCAATATCCATCCGGAAGTAGAAAAGCTGGACAGTGAGATCGGTTTTTCGTTCCTTTCGGGTATTATGATGATCGTGCTGTCGGTCTTCTGCCGCTACGGCGCGGACTTGCGGGAAGGAAAGATTCAAGATTCTGCGGAGACAAAATGATTTTTAACAAAAATGCGGACTTCTCAAAAACTGAGAAGTCCGCTATCTTTATCCGTCCAGCCAGCGACAGGCGTTCAAAGCGGCGGCTGCGCCGTCCGCGATCGCCGTCGCGACTTGACGGTACGTCTTTGTACGGCAGTCGCCTGCGACGAAAATGCCGGGCGTCGAGGTCGTGCAGTGTTCGTCCGCCTCGATATACCCCTGCTCGTTGATGCTTGCGACCCTCCGGTAGGCGTCGTTTTCCGGCGTCGTGCCGATCGCAAGGAAGACGCCGTCCACTGCAAGGCGGCTATCCGCGTTCGTCTCCGTGTTGGTCAGACGGATCGCAACAAGGCTGCTTTCGCCCTCATAGGCGGTGACGACGGTGGAATAGATCACCTCGACGTTGTCCTTGGACAGCACCGCGTCGATCATCCTTTGCTCGCCGGTCAGAAACGCCAGATTCTGCACGACCGTGACCTTCCTGCAAACCTCGGACAGCAGCAGAATCTCCTGCAGGGCGGTATTGCCGCCGCCGATCACGGCGACGTGCTGCCCCTTATAGAACGCGCCGTCACAGACCGCGCAGAAGGAGATACCGTTGCCGATCAGCGCCTCCTCGTGGGGAAGGTGCAGGCGGCGATGCCGCGCGCCGGCGGCGATGATTACCGCCTTTGCCTCATAGCGCGCCGCCTCGCCGACGACGGTTTTTGCTTCGCCGTCAACGACGTCGGTCACGGTGTCCATATCGACCTCCGCGCCGAGCGCGAGCGCCTGCTCCAGCATTTTCTGCGCCAGCTCGTTGCCGCTGATCTCCTGAAAGCCGGGATAGTTTTCCAGCTTAGGAGAAAACGTGACCTGTCCGCCGAAGGTGTCCTTTTCCAGCACAAGGACGGTCTTTCCGGCGCGCCGCGCATAGATCGCAGCGGTCAGACCGGCGGGACCGGCGCCGACGATGATAATATCATACATGGGATCGACCCCTTACTGCCTGTGCGCTTCCGCAAAGGCGCGGATGTTGGACGGATTCTCCACGCGTTCCAGTTCTTTGTCGCCGTCGAGGATCAGCAGGGTGGGCGCCTGACGCACGCCGTACTTTCTCGCTGCATCGGGTGTTTCGTCCACGACGACCGTCTCATAGGCGATGCCTGCGTCGGCAAGGAACTTCTTCGCCATCACGCACTTCGGGCAGGTGCTCGTGGTGAAGAGCACCAGTCTGCCCTCCGCGCAGGGCGCGGCGGCGGGCGCTTCGCTTTCGGTCTGTGCGGGAGCCGCGGCAGCGGCGCCGAAACGGTTCTTCATGGAGCTAGCGACGTTGTACTCCAGACGGTCTTTAAACTCCTGCGCCTTGCCGTCGTTGAAGTTCTGGACGGGGCGGTAGTAGCCGGTGATGCGGCTGTAGACCTCGGTCGGCTTGCCGCAGATCGGGCAGGTGTACTGCTCGCCGGTGATATAGCCGTGCTCGCGGCAGACGGAGTAGGTCGGGGAGAGGGTATAGTACGGCAGACGGTAATTCTCCGCGATCTTGCGCACCAGAGCGGCGGCGGAGCGCCAGTCAGGCAGCTTCTCGCCGAGGAAGGCGTGGAAGACGGTGCCGGAGGTGTAAAGGGTCTGCAGCTCGTCCTGCACGTCGAGCGCAGAGAAGATGTCCTCGGTGTAGCCCACGGGCAGATGCGAGGAGTTGGTGTAGTACGGGGTGCCGTTCTCATTGGCGGTGATGATGTCGGGGAAGTCCTTCTTGTCGTGCTTGGCAAGACGGTAGGTGGTGGACTCCGCCGGCGTCGCCTCGAGGTTGTAAAGGTCGCCGTACTGCTCCTGATAGTCGGACAGACGATTGCGCATGTGGTTCAGAACTTCCTTCGTGAACTCCTGCGTTTCCGGATGGCTCATGTCCTTGCGCAGCCACTTCGCGTTCAGACCGACCTCGTTCATACCGATCAGTCCGAGGGTGGAGAAGTGGTTGTCAAAGGTGCCGAGGTAGCGCTTGGTATAGGGGTACAGACCCTCGTCCATCAGACGGGTGATGACGCCGCGCTTGATCTTCAGGGAGCGGGCGGCAATGTCCATCAGACGGTCAAGACGCTTGTAGAACTCCTCCGGCGTCTTGGAAAGATATGCGATCTTCGGCATGTTGATCGTAACGACGCCCACCGAGCCGGTAGACTCGCCGCTGCCGAAGAAGCCGCCGGACTTCTTGCGCAGCTCGCGCAGGTCCAGACGCAGGCGGCAGCACATGGAGCGTACGTCGCTCGGCTGCATGTCGCTGTTGACGTAGTTGGAGAAATAGGGCGTGCCGTACTTCGCGGTCATCTCGAACAGGAGCTTGTTGTTTTCAGTTTCGGACCAGTCGAAGTCGCGGGTGATGGAATAGGTGGGGATCGGATACTGGAAGCCGCGACCGTTCGCATCGCCCTCGATCATCGTTTCGATGAAGGCGCGGTTGACCATGTCCATTTCTTCCTTGCAGTCCTTGTACTTGAAGGGCATTTCCTTGCCGCCGACGATTGCGGGAAGCTCTGCCATGTCGTCGGGCACGGTCCAGTCAAGAGTGATGTTGGAGAAGGGCGCCTGCGTGCCCCAGCGGGACGGGGTATTGACGCCGTATACAAAGGATTCGACGCACTTCTTCACCTGATCGTAGTTCAGGTTGTCGACCTTGACGAAGGGAGCAAGGTAGGTATCGAAGGAGGAGAACGCCTGCGCGCCTGCCCATTCGTTCTGCATGATGCCGAGGAAGTTGACCATCTGGTTGCACAGGGAAGCCAAATGCTTCGCCGGAGCGGAGGTGATCTTGCCGGGCACGCCGCCGAGACCTTCCTGAATCAGCTGCCGCAGGGACCAGCCGGCGCAGTAGCCGGTCAGCATGGACATGTCGTGGATGTGCAGATCGCAGTTTTTGTGCGCGTTCGCGATCTCATCGTCATAGATTTCGCTGAGCCAGTAGTTCGCCGTGATCGCGCCGGAGTTGGAGAGGATCAGACCGCCGACGGAGTAGGTGACGGTGGAGTTCTCCTTGACGCGCCAGTCCTGCACCTTGACGTAGCTGTCCACGAGCTCCTTGTAGTCGAGAATGGTGGACTTCATATTGCGGATCTTTTCCCGCTGACGGCGGTAGAGGATATACGCCTTCGCCACGTCGTCGTAGCCGGCGCGGCTCAGTACGGTTTCGACGCTGTCCTGCACGTCCTCGACCGCGATCTTGCCGTCGCGAATCTTCGGCTCAAAGTCAGCCGTTACCTTGAGCGCGAGAAAGTCGATGGTGTCCTTGTTGTAGTCCTTTCCGAGAGCGTCGAACGCCTTCTGAATGGCTACGCAAATCTTCGAGAGGTCGAAGTCGACGACCTTATCGTTTCTTTTTACAACTTGATACATATGAATACTCCTTTTTCTTATAAGCCTCTGATTTGTGAAGACGGAATATATTGACCGGCGATTGCCAGATATTGTTTGAGTTTTTCTTCCCCTGCTGCGTGCAGTCCCGGACGCAGGATGTCGCCGGAATCAACGAAGCTCTGCAGGAAATAGCGCGGCGCGCCGGCAAGCCATTTGCCGATCGCGTCAAAGTCCGACGCCTCGTGCAGCTCGTCGACCACCGTGGTGCGGAATTCATAGGGAACGGCGCCGTTTTTCAGAATATCGACGCTCTGCCGGACCGCGTCGAGCATGCCCTCCGCGCCGGAGGTTTCGGCGTATTTTTCCGGGCTGTTCTTTATGTCCATGGCGACGTAATCGACCAGTACCTCGTCGAGCAGCGCACGCAGCCTCTCCGGGAGGCTGCCGTTGGTATCGAGCTTCGTTTTGAAGCCGAGGGCTTTGATTTTGCGGAGGAAGTCCGGCAGCTCCGCGCTCAGCAGCGGCTCGCCGCCGGTAATCGCAACGCCGTCCAGCAGACCCTGCCGCGTCTTCAGAAAGCGGAGCACCTCGTCCTCTGAGATCGCGTCGGTCCCCAATACAAGGGAGGCGTTGTGACAGAACGGGCAGCGGAAGTTGCAGCCCTGCAGGAAGACCGTACAGGCAACATGCCCCGGAAAGTCGAGTAATGTCAGCTTTTGAAGACCTCCGATACGCATAATTGCCTCCGAAAATCAGAAAATAGAATCGGACTATTTTGTGGAGTGACGGTAACGCGACCACAATATCTTGTGTCCTTCGACAAGTATACAGGCATATCATGGAATTGTCAATAACAATTTGGTAAAAAACTGCACAAAAAACGCAAACAAAAATCCGTGATCTGTTTTCAATATTTACAAGCCGCACGTTATGTTGTAAAATAAGAGGCAAGAAGGTGATTTCTTGGGTTACAAATCCAATCAGGAATGGATCCCGCGTCCGATCCCGCCGCAGGATGACCCGTATGAAGCGGGCTTTGACGATGCGCTGTATAAAAGTGATGTTCCGGAGGAAGAGGAAAACGAGGAAGCCGACGGATTCGTACGTCCTGCCGCGCACGAGCGAACGGTACGTCAGTATTATGCGCCGACCGAAAAGCCGAGAAAGCGGCGTCGGCTGCTGCGTTTTATTCTGAAGCTGCTGCTGTTTGCGCTGCTCGCAATCCTTCTCGCGGGCGCCGCGCTGCATTTTTTCTCCAAGGAGCCGACGTACCGTTCGGCGGGGAGAAAGGACGACTGCTGCACGATCCTTCTGGTCGGCGAGGACGCGCAAAGCAAGAGCACCGATACGATTCTATTATTAAATATCAATCGCGCAACCAAGTCGATTGCTGTCATGAGTATTCCACGCGATACAAAGGTCAATTCCTCCTATCAGCCGCACAAGATCAACGGCGCTTACGCCGCCAACGGCTGCGGCGAGCAGGGGATGGAAGCACTGATGGATTATACCGCCGACTGCGTCGGCTTCCGTCCGGACGGTTATATTCTCGTCGATCTGGACGTCTTCGTTGATCTCGTCGACCTGTTCGGCGGCGTGGAATTCGACGTGCCGCTCGATATGCGCTACGACGATCCGACGCAGGCGCTTCATATTGCGCTTGACGCGGGCTTGCAGACGCTGGACGGAGAGCGGGCGATGGAGCTGGTCCGTTTCCGCTCCGGCTATGAAAACGCCGACATCGGCAGAATCGGCGTTCAACGAGAATTCATCAGAAACGCGATCGACCAGTGGGCGAAGCCAATCAACGCGGTCAAACTGCCCGCCGCGCTATGGAAGATCATGAAAAACTGCACCACGGACCTGTCCGTAAGCGAGCTTTACTGGCTCGCGGAATCGGCGCTGGTCTGCGGAACGGACGCAATGTATTCGACCGTCATGCCGTTTTATTTTAATGACGTATACGTCTGCGTCGATCTGGACGGGGACTATATTGACCTTATCAATGAGCATTTCAATCCCTACGTCGCTCCCGTCACGTGGAATGATTTTGACATCGCCTACTGAGCTCGGAGGTATGCCATGCGAAAACTGCTGATTCTGTCCGACTGCGGGCTTAACGTCCCGTATTTGACGGACGACTTTGACGTCGTCGCTCTGCCGACGGAGGCGGATAGCGCGCAGCGCCTGCGGGAAATCGCCGACGCGGAGGTCGTGATCGGCGAGCCGAGCCTCGAAGAGCTGGCGGCTGCGAAAAGGCTCAAATGGGTGCAGATGACGTGGGCTGGCGCAGACCGCTATCTGCACGGCGGCTTTCCGAAGGACATTTTGCTGACGACCGCATCCGGCGCATTCGGAGAAACGATCGCCGAGCACGCGCTTGCCATGCTGTTTTCTCTTTGCCGCCGACTGCCGGCTTACCAAAGAGAGGGGAAGTGGCGCGATCTCGGCTGTGAGAAGCGAATCACGGGCGCCGTCGCGCTGATCTTCGGCTGCGGCAATATCGGCACGGAGATTGCCAAGCGTTTACAGGCGCTCGGCGTACATACCGTCGGCGTTTGCCGCAGAGCGCGGCAGCCGCGGGCGCATTTTGAGGCGCTGACGACCTTGGACTGTGCCGCCGCCTTCCTGCCGGAGGCGGACTTCCTGCTCTGCGCGCTGCCGTCAAACGCCGCAACTGAGCGTTATTTCGACGAAGAGCGGCTGTCGCTGTGTAAAGACGACGCTGTACTGATCAACGTCGGCAGAGGCAGCCTGATAGATCGGAATGCGTTAATAAAGCGCGTGAACGAGGGAAAGCTCTTCGGCGTCGGGCTCGACGTGACGGAGCCGGAGCCGCTGCCGCAGGAAGATCCGCTTTGGACAATGCCAAATGTGATCATCACGCCGCACGTCGCGGGCGTTGGCTTCGGTCATCTGCCGGAAACAGAAGCACGAATTTGGTCGATTATCCACGAAAATCTGCATAATTATACGGAAGGAAAACCAATGCGGAATCTGGTGAACGTGCCATGACGGTCGGACGCTTTGCGCCGAGCCCGTCGGGACGGATGCATCTCGGCAACCTGTTTACCGCGCTGCTCGCGTGGCTCTCCGTCCGCTCACAGGGCGGTCAGATGCTGCTGCGCATTGAGGATCTCGACCCCGAACGCAGCAAACCGGAATTTGTCGACGCGCTGAGGGACGACCTTGCGTGGCTCGGGCTGACGTATGACGAAGAAATGCCGCTGCAGAGCACGCGAACGGAGCGCTACGCGGAAGCGTTTGCGCAGCTTCCGACCTATCCGTGCTACTGCTCCCGGAACGACTTGCACGTCGCGTCCGCGCCGCACGCTTCGGACGGTAAGATGATTTACGCCGGCACATGCCGGAATCTGACCGACGAGGAAAGACGGATGAAAACCAGAGCGCCCGCGTGGCGCGCTCGCGTGCCGGATACGGAGATCGCGTTCACGGACGGCGTCTTCGGACGGCAGCGGGAAAACCTTGCGAAGGACTGCGGCGATTTCATTGTCCGCCGATCCGACGGCGTATACGCCTATCAGCTTGCCGTGGTCTGCGACGACGCGGACGGCGGCGTGTCGGAGGTCGTGCGCGGCTGCGATCTGCTCGGCTCCACGGCGCGCCAGATCTGGCTCTATCAGACGCTCGGCTTGCCCGTACCGCGGTTTTATCACGTGCCGCTGCTGGTCGCGCCGGACGGCAAACGCCTCAGCAAGCGCGAAAAATCGCTGGATATGGCGCATCTGCGCGAACAATTCCGTCCGGCGGAGCTGATCGGTTATCTTGCGTTTCTGGCATGCCTGACGGATACGCCCGCGCCATGCGACGCCGCGGAGCTGATCGAAGGCTTTTCTTGGAACAAGATCGGGAAACGTCCGATTCCCGTGAATCCGCCCCTATCGTTGTAATCACTTTTCTTTTCCGAGAAATTATGTTATAAACTATTAAGAACGTCACTTTGAAAGGTGGATGCGAATGTTCAAGATCGTAAAAAAGAAGGAACTGAACGCCGCCGTCACGCTGATGGAGATTGAAGCGCCCTTTGTCGCAAAAAAGGCGAAGGCGGGACAGTTTATTATCTTCCGCGTGGACGAATACGGCGAGCGCGTGCCGCTGACGATCGCGGGTTATAACCGCGAGAGGGGAACGGTCACCGTCATTTTCCAGAAGGTCGGTCTTTCGACCAAGCTCCTCGGCGCCATGAATGAGGGCGACGCGCTTCTTGATTTCGTCGGACCGCTCGGCAGACCGACGGATACCGAGGGAATCAAGCGGGTCTGTGTGGTCGGCGGCGGCGTGGGCTGCGCGATTGCGCTGCCGTCAGCGCAGGCGTTCAAGAACGCGGGCTGCGAGGTCGACGTAATCGTCGGCTTCCGCAACAAGGAAATCGTCATTCTGGAGGACGAATTCCGCGCCTGCAGCGATCATCTGTATCTCATGACGGACGACGGTTCCTACGGCGAGCACGGCTTCGTGACAGTCAAGCTGCAGGAGCTGCTGGAAGCGGGAAATCAAT
>Ga0310690_10009866_pt1 | contig 11946 bp, 10 predicted proteins | sample AusTroGonzalo_MG_2_FD_207661 | JGI IMG/M metagenome (GOLD analysis project Ga0310690, IMG submission 207661) | Bovine rumen microbial communities from tropical cattle in Woodstock, Queensland, Australia - Gonzalo_04 (v2) (version 2) | ecosystem: Host-associated > Mammals > Digestive system >...
CGGCAGCGCTATCATCACTGGATATTCCGAGTCTACCGCGGCAGACCCTGACACTGATTCCACCATCAGCCTGGATCTCAAGATTACGGGCACCTTCGCAAAGGTAACAGGCGGCAATGGATAGTATCACACTTCTTGACGGACGAACCTTCCGGGTGGAGGTGAACTGGAATGCCATTTCGGAGTTCCTGGAAACCTCCGGCCGGGATGACGTCCGTGAGCTGGCCAATTTTGCAGAGCTAAAGACCGGCGATTTGGCGCCGCTTCTGGCCGCGGCCATCAACGAGGGCGAGCGCCTGGAAGGCAAGGATGTGCACTTCAGTCCGAAGGAAATCGGCGCGCTGGTGGACATCCACATTATGGCAAAGTTCATTGGCATTTTCACCAACCACACGCAGGCAAAAGGCGTAAAGGAAGGCGAAAAAAAAGAGTAGCTGACGGCGCGGCCCCTGAACCGCTCAGCTTTGGAACGGTCAGGGGCTGGGCCTTCGGTCTTCTGAAACTCTCCCGGCGAGAGTTTTACGAGATGCGCCCCGGCGAATTTTTGGAGGCGATGAATGCCTACAACGCAGAGGTCACAGCCCAGAGAAGACATCTTGGTGAACTGGTTAGGGGCGCAACCATCCGCTTGTGGAATCTCCAAGTGGATAAGAAATACAGAATCGCCGATGTGCGAAAGTTCTGGCCGATGCCGTGGGATGAGCCCATCGACGACGATTCTGAAATCAGGCGCCTTGCCAGCCTCAGCGAGGAGGAGACGCAGAAAGAGGTAGAAAAATTCTTTTCAAGAGTAAGAAATGGCAAGGTCGAATAATTTCCAGGTACGAGTAACCGGCGACACCACGAAGTTTGATGCCGCCATGAGCAAGGCCCAGAGGGAGCTTCGCGGTTTCAGTGATGCCGCGAAGGCTGCCTTTACCGTGGTTGGCATTACGTCCTTCACGGCCGCCTTTGCCGGCCTTGCCAGGACCATCGGAGACTTTGAGAGGGCCAACAGTGAGCTGGCCGCCGTACTGGGCACCAACCTCAAGGGCATCGAATCGCTCACCAAGTCCGCAAAGGACCTGGGCCGCACCTCCGAATTCACGGCCAGCGAGGTTACCAAACTACAGATTGCCCTTTCCCGTCTGGGATTCAGTACCACCCAGATCGAGAAAATGCAGAAGTCCGTCCTGAACTTCGCCCTGGCAATGGGTGCGGACTTGACCAGCGCTGCCGACTTTGCCGGCGCCGCCCTCCGAGCCTTTGGCCTGCAGGCCGAGAACACGGATGAACTGCTGGACATTTTAAGTGCCGCCACCACCAACTCCGCGCTGGATTTTACGAAACTTCAGGCGTCCCTCTCCGTTGTGGCGCCTATTGCCAAGTCCTTCGGGCTTGATGTACAGGAGACGGCCGCCTTCCTGGGCGTCCTCTCCAATAATGGATTTGACGCATCGAGCGCCGCTACGGCGCTCCGCAATATACTGCTGAACCTTTCCGACGCAAACGGAAAACTCTCAAAGGGCATCGGGCACTCCGCCAAATCCTTTGATGAAATCATCGAAGCATTCAAGGAACTTCAGAAGAAGGGTGTTGACGTGGGTGCCGTGCTGGAGATGACCGACAAGCGCTCTGCGGCCGCGGCCGTCACCCTCATCGAGCAGGCCGACGCGGCCATGGCGCTGAAGGAGAAACTGGACGATTCCCAGGGCTCCCTGCAGACCATGGCCGATACCATGAGCGACAACCTCGTGGGCTCTACCAGGGCGTTCAAGTCTGCTTTGGAAGGACTTCAGTTGGCCCTTGAGGATAGCAAGGGCCCTATGAAGGATGTCGTAGATGGGCTAACCGACATCGTTAACCGCCTCACGGATATTATCTCCAAGCAGGATAAGGTTACGGTGTGGGAGGCACTGCTGGGACCTATTACGGGCGGTCTTATCGCTTCCAGTCAGAAGCGCAAGAGAGAGCAGGCCCTGCAGGGTGGTGCCGGCTTCTCCGGAGGTGGAGAGGGTGGAGGCGAGCGCCCCGAGCCTATAGAGCCGGTTATCGAAGTGAAGCCAAAGTATGTCATGAGCGACGACGAGAAGCGCGTCCGCGAGATGATGAAGAAGGGGGTTGAGGCTATCCAAGAAGACTTGAATGAATTCAGCAAGGTTCTCGTTCCCACGGAGCTGATAAAGCCGGACAACACCCACGAATTCAAAGAGCAGATCGTAGCCGAAATTGGAGACGATATAACGATTGCCGTTGTGATAGATCCGGAATCGGTGAATAGATTCCGTGACGTGACGCAGGAAATCAACAGCATGGCACAGGACATGGCCGTCTCTATTGGAGATGCCATGGGAAACTTGTTCGCTGACCTTGCGACAGGAGAGAACGCCTGGGGGAACTTCGCCAACGCCGCCCTCTCTGCTTTCGGTGATATGGCTATTTCAGTAGGTAAGATTGCCATTGAAATGGGCCTTGCGACGGAAGGTATAAAGGCAGCTCTCAAGTTGGGGAATCCCTGGGTGGCCATTGGCGCCGGTTTCGCCCTCGTAGCCTTGGGTACTTTTGTTAAGTCCAGCCTTGCAAATGTGGCAAACGGCGCCAGCTATTCTTCAACCGCAAATGTGGCTTCTTCTGGTTCATCGTGGAGTAGTTCTAACGACTACGAATCTCGTGAGGTGACCGTGAACGTAACCGGCTCGCTATACGCGGATGGAGACGAACTCCTTGCCGTTATCAATAACACAGAAAAGAAGAATTTCCATACCTCGTAGCCATGTCATACAGCACCAAATATCTTTTTCGGTTCGAATCCTATCACGGGGTGGAATATAACATCTACCTCCAGCAGGACGGCTATAATGGTAGCGTTATTCAGCGTCGCCTTGGCAGGGCCCCTGTTATCAAGAAAAAGAAAAACGGACCCATCTGCTGCACATCCCTGGAATTATATGCGGAGTGTCAGATAGACGGGGAGTTTGCCGGCCTCTATACTTCCAACCCGAAAGAATTCCTCGTTGAGGTTTACCGTGGCGGCACGTCATCTACCGGCACCTTGGTTTTCTTGGGGTATGTATCCCCGGAACTCTATAGTGAGCCCAATATCGCACCGCCTTACGATGTCCAGATAGTTGCTACGGACGGCCTGGGAGAGCTGAAGCTGTATAATTACGAGGAAATCGACGCAGATGGCGTTGGAGAAATATACCTGTACAATCTTCTCCTGCTTCTTCTGGGGCTGGCTGGCTACACGACAAATTTCTACTTTGCCACTAACTTGTTCGAATACGGCGGCAGCAAGAGCCACCTGCCCAAGTGGTTCACGGACATGGACCATATGATTGGGAAGAGTTGCTACGAAATTTTGAAACTCGTCCTGGACTCTCTGCATGCTTCTATTGTTCAGTATCGTGGCCGGTGGCTTATCGCCAGGGAGACCGATATTGAAACCCTGCTGAATAACAACGGGACGCTTGCCGTCATTACATGCTCTACAAACGGAGCCATTTCGACCACGAATATTGGCAATGTGAAAGCAAGCATCGGCCAGATGGGTGTTGCGGATATGTGGCCGGTTGGAAACCTGTCTACAGTCATTGAGCCGGCGAAGAAGAGTGTTACCACCAAGATGGAGTGGCACCCCAAGAATATCCTCCAGAACCCGGACATGGGCACGGATACGGTATGGACAAAGTATCAGGCAGAATTTGACCAAACCAAAGGTGGATTTCATGTTGGCCATAGCGGTATTCTGAGTCCTGTGTTGGGTTCCATAGGGCAAGATATTTCGATAAAGCAGGCTTACCCTGATATTCATGTGTCTGTAAAGGCGTATTGCTCGTTGGAGAGCTATACGATTTGGCAGGGAGCCCCGCCCCGTATTGCCTGCTATCTGATGCTGGAAGTTTCAGGAGGACTGACATACTACTATCTGAAGCGTGGATGGACAAATGATGCTCCAACCAGTGAGGATGATTTCGAATTCATAACACCGGAATACAACGGCATTGCTAATAATGCTTCTGTTGACAGGGCATCGGAGTATTCCTGGGATTTCCCTTCTATTGGTGATTATCCATTGCCGGCCACACTCTCTGTGTTTATCTGCGGGGACTGGATACACGTGTTCTCTGCAGAATTGACGGAGAATCCGCATAACAAGGGCTACAAGGACACCATCAAAATCAACAACGGTGCCCGAGGAGAAGCGGAAGAGGTGGAGCTGATGGGCGGCCGCCTCCCCGTTGACCGTACAATGACCAACGAGGACTTCTACGGTTTATGGGGATATAATGACGCCCTCCTCACCAAGTACACCGACAGCCATAACACCAATAAGGACTTCCTTTCGCTCATGTCCCTGGACTATGCCATTTCAGTGGCTCTTGAGAGAAAGAGGATGGAGGGCGTGCTGGACGTGCCGGCCAGCCTCACTTACCTTCCGCTGATGGTAACTGACGGAAATCTCAAACTATGGATTGAAACCTATGAGTGGGACCTGTTGAATGACGAGCTGGCCATCAAGGCGCTTTCTCTCCCTGCAGCTTCTCTTACTGTAGAGAGTGAGACCGTGACGGAAATGACCGGCGGTTCTTCTGGCGGAAGCAGTTCCGGTGGGGGTGGCGGCGGTGGTACGGCCGGCGTAACATTGGTGGACATGACCGTACCAACAGGATTCAAAGTCTCCGGCGTCCCAATTATGTCTTCCGGGACAATAGCCATGGAGTTTGACACCGGCTACAGCCTGCCCACTACCACCAAGCAGAGTGAATGGGACAGCGCATATAGCGCCAAGCATTCTCATAGTAACAAGAGCGCTCTTGATGATATTACAGCCACAAAGATTACGAATTGGGACTCTGCGGCCTCCCATGAGCATACTCACTCCAATAAGAGCGTCCTGGACGGTATTACCTCGCAGAAGGTGAGCAACTGGGATGCCGCATATACCGACAAACACACGCACTCCAATAAGAGCGTCCTGGACGGAATAACGGCAAATGATGTCAACCATTGGGACGGAGCCGCCCAGAACGAGCACTCCCATAGCAATAAGTCCGTCCTCGATGGCATTACGTCTACGAAGGTGAGCCATTGGGACACTGCGTATGGATGGGGGGATCATGCCCAGGCGGGCTATATCACGCAGGTCACGGCCTCAATGGTAACTTCTGCCCTTGGCTATATCCCTGCAGACGTTGAGGACCTTATTAAGGGAGCTGGCCTGCAAGCGCCTACTCTCAGGATATTCCGCGGATATGACAATGCCAGCGGTCAGTACGAGTTCGCTCCTTACATAGAGGTTAAGCACCCGCTGCTATCTATCTCCGGACTGAATGCACAATGCGTGCTTATGGTTTGGAGTAAGCGCCGTGGCCGAAAGGGCGCCACATCGACCAAACGCTATCCCACCTATACAAGCGGATGGGGAGAGGTTCGAGGCCGCCTGGCAACCACTGCCGCGTTTATTCTGAACGGTGGTGCTGCGACACTGGACTCCATCCGTCAATTTATCTTGAACAAGTGCCTGTGCGGCTCTGACTTTACCCAAGCGCAGATGGAGGTCATGACGCTTGCAACCTTCCGAAGCTACACAAACCTCGTTCGCAAATTCGGATTCAAGGGGAAGCACGCCCAGCAGATAAATGATTTTGTAGCGAAGGGGTCTCGTCTGTTTGGTATAGCCATAAGATATGAGAATCCCGCCTGGGCTGCACATGTATCAGGGACGGTTGCGGAAACAACCCGCGAGGTTGACGACGGAACAACCCATGGAAAGGTACAAAGATACTTTTACACCGATGTGGCGGCTTTCAGGGTGCATTGCAATGCCGGACAGGGCGGTTACTGGGATATTGGATTCCAGCTGCAGCCGATAAACGGGCCTAAGAAATAAAAGAAAGGGCCCGCCTCCTATGGAAAGCGGGGCCTAAACGAATGCCTCCTATGGAAAGCAGTAGTTATGGGATCGCCTCCTATGGAAAGCGGAACCAACGCAAAGATAGACAGAATTAACCATAAAACAAAACAGACCATGGAAACCATTATCAGAATCGTAGAGTTGCTGGGGGTGGCCGTCGGTGCCAGTTGGATTACCCGGCTTCTTACCATCAAGGCCCGCGTGAAGCAGGAGGACGCCGCCGCCAAGAAAGCGGAGGCGGAGGCCAAGAAGGAACAGATTGACGCCATCAAGCAATTGGTGGACGACATCTACAAGCCCACCATCGAGGACTTGAAGCAGGAGGTGCGTGAATTACGCAAGGAAGTGAACGAGGTCCGCGATGAGAATGAGAAAATCCGGGAGGAGAACCGGCAGCTGAAGGAAGAGAACGCGGAACTGCGTGAAGCCATCGAGAAGCTGCGCCCGGCGCTGGTGCAGCCCCGCGGGAAAAATGGACAGTTCGTAAAGAAGGAAGGCGATGCTGAGGCTTAGTACAGACCGTGCCTGGAAGAAGGAAGACTATACCATCGGCCGATTCTTCATCAACGACATCCGCTTCCACGAGTCCCTGGAGGACCCGGACCGCGGCCTGAACTCTTCGTGGAGTCTTGCTGCCATAAAGGCAATGAAGATTGCCGGCGCTACGGCCATTCCAACCGGCACCTACAAGGTTATCCTGTCCCTATCGGAGAAATACAAGAACCGGGACTGGGCGAAGAAATATGACGGACTTGTTCCGGAAATCGTGGGCGTCCCGGGGTTTTCTGGCGTAAGGATCCATCCGGCCAACTGGGCGTCCGAGATAGAGGGCTGCATAGCATTAGGGGAGAATAAGGTGAAGGGAGGCGTCATCAATTCCAAGAAGACCTACTACGAATTCATGGACAAATACTTCATGCCGGCATGGAAGGCCGGTGAGGAAATAACCATCACCATCAAATGAAACAGGTACTCTTATACATCTGGCAACTTCCGCAGAATCTGATTGGATTCCTGCTTCTATATGTCTACGACGTCCTGGACCGGATTGACTGGTTCTATGAGTCTGACGGCATCATGTATTGCTACATCATCGGATTCAAGGGTGGTCTGTCCCTTGGCCGATATGTACTGCTTCAGCAGGACTGGCAACACTACCTTCCGCAGACCAACGAGAAGCACGAATACGGCCACTGCAAGCAGAGCAGGATTCTTGGCCCGCTGTATCTGTTGGTGATTGGTCTCCCGTCACTCATCCACGCCGCATTCTACAAATACGCTACGCCTTCGTATTACAAGTTCTATACGGAGCGCTGGGCCGACAAACTGGGAGGAGTACAGAGATGAAGGAAGAACGAAAGGAACATAGCCCGTGGTTTTATCTCGTGCTGTATATAGCTATCGGCTTTGTGGTTGGGAGCTCGGCCCTTCTTTGCACCTCCTGCTCCCCGCGAATCATTGAGCGCATAGCCATCCAGCGAGACACGACCTACATCGTGAGACGGGATTCCATCACCTTCTATGACCGGGACTCCATCTTCGTCAAGGAGAAGGGCGACACCGTTTACAAGTATGTGGAAAAGTGGCGCTACCGTGACCGGGTGAGGGTGGACACCATCCTCCGTTCCCGCGTGGATTCCGTCTATGTAGACCGCATCAAGGAGGTCAAGGTAGAGAAACCCTTGTCTTGGTGGCAAAAGGCCAAAATCGGGGCATTTCCGTGGCTTCTACTGGCCTGCTGCGCTGCCGTCGTGTACATCTTCCGTAAACCCATCTGGGCATTCATTAAAACCATACTGAAAATATGAGTCAGATACAAATTCCTAACATTCGCCAGGGGACGGACGTGAACCTCAAGGCGACCCTCTCGGACAGCGGGGTCCACATCGACTGGGCCACGCTCTCCGACATCAAAGCCTACATCTACTCCGAGGCGCAGCGGCAGATCGCCGGCAAGTGCACCGTGGAGATAGACCCGCTGGACTCCGAAAACCTTCTTTGCCATTACGATGCCGACGAGCATCAGTGGCTGGGGGTGCAGACCCTCGTCATCACGGCGGTCTATGACGGCCAGCAGGCCACCTACGACAAGAAAGCCTTCTGCTTCGTGGCCACCACGGACGAGACCTCCGGCACTACTACCGTAGAGGATGAGACCGTTGAGGTGGACATCGACGTGGCCGATGTGGACGCTTCCATCCTGGCCGCCGCTATCCGCGAGGCCCTGGAGGCCGCCGATGCTGCCAATGAGGCCGCGGGGGATGCCTCCGACGCTGCCACGGCTGCCAATGCCGCCGCGGAGAATGCAGATACCAAGGCGGGCCTGGCCAATGATGCCGCGGAGCTGGCCGATACCAAGGCCGGCTATGCCCAGGACCAGGGCGACTACGCCAAGACCCAAGGTGACTACGCCAAGGACCAGATTGACGGCGCCAAAGGGGACTACGAATCCCTCAATGACCGCTTCAATCACGTGGACGAGGTGAGTGTCACCCTGGAGGAAGAGGAGACCCCGGCCGATGCCCAGCTGCTCAATGAATACACCGCCTGCCTCCAGCGCGCCTATCAGGCCATCGCGGATCTGCTGGCCGTGAAGGATTCCACTGAGGGCGCAAGGGATGCCGCCGACCAGGCCGCCCACGATTGCCTTGAAGCCATCGAGGAAGCCATCGAGGCAACCCGGAAGGCCCAGCAGATGGCCACGGCTGCCGATACCGCCGCCAGCGCCGCAACGGCCCAGGCGGGTAACGCCGCCGCCAAGGCCCTGGAGGCCGCAGCCGCAGCCGCCCAGGCGCTCCTTCAGGCAACGGCCGCCCAGGACGCCGCCTCCGATGCCACCAGCGCAGCGGGCTATGCCGCCACGGCAACCACCGCAGCGAACAGCGCCGCGGAGCTGGCCAACACCAAGGCCGGTGCCGCCAGCGATGCCGCCGACGCCGCCAATGCCGCAGCCGTGGCCGCCGCCGCGGAGATCGACGCAGCCAAGGGAGACTTCGACTCCCTCAATGACCGCTTCAACCACGTTGACGAGATCTCCATCACCCTGGAGGAAGAGGAGACCCCGGAGGATGCCCAGCTGCTCAATGAATACACCGCCGCCCTGCAGCGTGTGTACCAGGCCATCGAGGATATGCTCTCCGTAAAGGGCCAGTGTGAGGCGCTTCTTGCCCAGCTCATCGGCGCGCAGGAGGCCGCAGACAATGCCAACCGTGCCGCTGCCCGTGCCAATGCCGGGGCCGATGCCGCCACGGAGGCAACCGTCCAGGCCGTCAATGCCAAGATCGCAGCGAACAATGCGGCAGAACTGGCCAGCCAGAAGGCCGCAGCCGCAGAGAGTGCCGCCACCACGGCCAGCAGCGCTGCTACGTCGGCCACATCGGCCGCGGGCTATGCCAACACCGAGGGCGACTACGCCAAGAGCATGGGCGAAGCGCTGGAAGGTCAGGGCGTTTTCTTTGAGGAAAATTCCGACCCTACAAGCCTTATCTCATAAAGGGTGCGAGGGTTTATCTCATAAAGGGGGGACCCCCTTTATACCATAAAGGTTGACAACACATTTTTAACGTTAAAAATCATGAGTACAAGACAAGGAAACTTGAAGGACTATCAGGGCAACAAGATCGCCCCGAATACCTGCTCTGCCGCGGTGCTTGACGAAGCCCGCAGCCAGGGCCTGTCCGCATCCCTGCAGGTGCTTGTGGAGCGCAACGCTCTCGGCTATCCTGCATTCACTACCACCGAGGCTCACGCCGTGGGCGACGATTGCTTCTACGATCGGAAACTTTGGAAGTTTACAGCGCCCCTTGCATCCGGTGCTGCTTGGGACTCTACCAAAGTCCGCGAATTCTCTATCAAGGAATACTGCGACGCCCTGCAGACGGCAGTAACCTCCCTTGAATCCAACAAGGCCGATAAAGACGGCTATTATGAAGATATGACCGTAGGTAACGCTAAGAACATCGAGAGCGAGGACATCGTGACGGAGCAGACCACTTTGGGTGTTACTGCGCCGGACTCGGAGATTGGCAACGGGTCGGCACGTATGCAGACCATCGAGGGTGATGGCGTGGCGTGGTCGCAGTATTATGACAAGATGGCGGGGGGCGCGAGCGTGGCTTCGGAGCAGGAGCAGCTGGAGTTCCTGTTCGGCAAGGTGGTGGAGAGATTCTCCAACCAGGCTGGTACTACGCCGATGCCGTGCCTGTTCCTGAGGGAGTTCCTGACGGGGGCGGACCTGACGGGCAGGGTGGCCGTGACGGGCGAAGGATTCGTGCCTGCGGTGACGGAGGAGAACCAGAGCAACTATACGGGTCTTCATTATAAGGTGAGGGCGACGCATGCCGAGGCGGTACAGCGCAGCGGCGAGGAGGGCAGCTACTCATACTCGTCGGCGTTCTTCGTGGGCGGGGCGAACTTCAGCGCATCGGCCAAGAGGAACGTCATCGACATGGCGTTGGCGTTTGGGATTGAAACCGATAACCCGTTGAACCCGACACAGTTCTTCCTCCCCACCTCGGCTCCTTCGACGCTGGCGGCGATGTACGGATGGCTGGGCAGCAAGGTGGGTCTGCGCGACGACTACGACTACAATGGCGGTGAGCTCATCGGCGTGAAGGTGCTCCAGCTGCGCTCGATGCCGGGGGTGAACCTGCTCGACCCGACGAGCGGCGTGGCCCTTTGCCCGTACTACGAGTGGGAGAATGCCGACGGCCTGTATCGCGTGGTGGCACGGAACGGTGCGGTCATCAGCGGTGTGGCGGCTACGGCTCTCGGAGGTCAGCCCGTGGCGGTGGTCGAGGTGACGGCTGGAAGCGTTTACGAGGTGAGCGTGCCGGAAGGTGATGCTGTGGTGATGCAGGTGACGCTCTCCAGCGGTAGCCTGGCGGACTGCGCCTGCTGGCAGGTGTGGGACGACGCGACGCCAAGCGACGAGGTTGGCGGGTACTCGCGGAGTGTGCTGGAGCTGCCGATTACGAGGATTGTGGGTCAGCAGGACGGAACGGGGAGTTTTGTGAGGATGTGGCCGAGCGGAATGCCTGGGGTATCTACTAACGACAAAGATATTCTCAACATTGCAGAAGTATCTGCTACCATCAATATTGGAATTAAGAATCTCACCAGTGCAACATGGTTCAAAGCTGGTGCTACAGGACAACTATGGGCAACGACTACTCCTCACAGGAATTATCAAGGCCGTGGAAACAAATTTGCCAACCAAAGAGTTTCCAACGCTAACAAGCTGACGAATATTCATACATTTACGCTTCAGGACGGTGTAAATACACTATTCTTTGGAGGGTCTGACCAACCACATCCAACGGGTACGGTATGGTATGTTTTGCCACTCGCCAACGTCAAGCACTACACCAACCTCTACCTCCTCCCCGCCGACGCCGAGGGCGACACCTTCGCCGAGCTACCCGCAGGCAGCGTCCCCCTCGCCACCTTCTTCCCCGGCACCTACGCCGTAGGCAACACCGGCGTGACCATGCAGACCGCCAACTGGGACGACACGACCCAGCGCTTCGCCGCCACGCCCCTGAGCGCAGCCGCCCAGACCAGCAGCGTGATGCCCGGAAACTACGTGGAGCTGCTCCGAAGCCTCCAGCAGATGTCGATCCTCGACGGTTGGGTCAGCCCCGACCAGTTCCACGCCCACCAGTCCGCTACGGTGCAATCATTGAACGCCGCGTTCACCGCCAACCAGCTCAGCGGTCAGTTCTCCCTCACCCCGCAGGACGACGTGGCATACTCTAATGAGTAACGGTTCATGGTTCACGGTTCTTGGCCAGCCGCTCGGCGACGATAGGAGACGCTTGCCTAAGCAAGAAAGCGAACAAGTTCTTCGACGAGCGAAGCGACAAAGTCGATTACTTCGACGAGCGAAGCGACAAAGTCGATTACTTCGACGAGCGAAGCGACAAAAGTCGATTACGAGCGCATGGTTAGCCCAGAGCCGTGAGCCAATTATCAAGAAAGTCCCGATTAAGCGAGAGCAGAACGAAACGACGGAGCAGCGAGAGCCGAAGGGATGCTCGCATCCATTAGGC
>Ga0310690_10009868_pt1 | contig 11946 bp, 17 predicted proteins | sample AusTroGonzalo_MG_2_FD_207661 | JGI IMG/M metagenome (GOLD analysis project Ga0310690, IMG submission 207661) | Bovine rumen microbial communities from tropical cattle in Woodstock, Queensland, Australia - Gonzalo_04 (v2) (version 2) | ecosystem: Host-associated > Mammals > Digestive system >...
TTGAGTAAAAGAAATCGCATTTCATGATCGCAATTATATATATCAATAATGTTTTGAAAAGAAGCTTGTTCGTAGAAAATATCATGATTACGTAAAGTTAAGGAATATCCACTTATGCGATAGTAGTTATTGTTTTTCAAGAACTCTATCGCTTTATTATCATCGTCAATTCTTAGTCCTCTTTTTCTAAGAATGTCTAATTGTTCTTCATAACTCTTGAAGTCTTTTTTGCTCACAATGAAATCTCCTATAAAACAGAACGCCCCCAAGTGTGCATGTGCTTTCGCACAGAGGCCTGAGGGAGATGTTACTTAGATTATAAGCATTAATCACAGGCCTAGTCAATAGTAAAAAATAAAAAGCACTACGCTTTCTTCTCTTCCAGGATCTCGCCGAATATATTCTCAAGATTGTTCGCGGTCTTCTGTCCGTATCCCTGCATCTCATGATTGTATATTTCTGTGTCCATCGCTTTGCTGTGACCAACGAGAGCTTTAACTGTCAGTTCAGGCAGCTGCTGTATAACAGATACAAAAGTGTGTCAAAGTTCATAGAGAGATCCGCCTTTATTAATTACAAAAAATAACCAGTGCCACACGGCGCTGGTGAAAAAACAAATATTTTTTCTTTTTTTGCTCTCTTTTCTATTGACAATACGCACAGAGTGCGGTATAATTTAATTACAGTAAAGAACGCGAGAGCTTTACGAGTCTACAGAAAGGAGAGAGCCTGATGGTTACACTAGTTACCCTAGTCAACCTACTTACAGCGATCACAAATATGATAACGGCCATTATCAATTATAAAGCTATAAGTAAGGACGATTAAGGCAAATCGGAGGGTGAGCAATCACCCTCCCCCCTAGGGGAATCCTGTAACTAGTGTAATCGAAAAAGGCAAAAAATGCAATGGAAAAGATATTAATATATGTTACCGCAATCATCAGCACGATCACTTTATGTCTTGACATTTATATTATAGTTAAATTATTGAGGAAATAGGCATGGAAAATTGGTGTGTAATTCTTAGAAAAAAAGCTGGAATGTCTCAGGTTGCATTTTCTAAATGGACTGGCATTCCGCTGCGGACTATACAGAGCTGGGAAGGTGAGGAAAGATCTCCGGCTATGTGGACAGTAGAAATGGTTACGTTTTGGGTTGAAGAGAACATGAAAACAATGAAACAAAATCCTGCTGATTTATGCAAATAATTTAATTATTAAGCCACCAAATATACCACCCTTGGCCGCAAACCCTTATAAAATAAGGATATTTATCGAGTTCAAGTCTCGTCACTCGCACCATTCCGGAAACCCCGAGAAATCGGGGTTTTTCCTTATATTACAGGGGTTTGCGCCACTCACACTTTTTGTAACAACTTGCATGAGGTTGCCCCAAAATGCGTTAAATGTACCACCCAATGTACCACCCAAATCGATGCGTCTCGTATGGCGCACTTTTTATTTGTAAAATAAATAGGAGAAGCTAGGCTTCTCCAAGATATTTTTGAAGTTTTTCAATAGATTCTGTCTCATGAGATCGTTTTATGTGGGTATATACATCCATTGTGGTTGATATATTTGAGTGTCCAAGCCATACCATTGCTTGTTTAATGCCGATACCCGCTTCATAAAGAAGAGTAGCATATTCGTGACGGATCTGATGACGACCTATTGTGGGTTTGTTTATCACGGCATGTTTATTGTTTGCGGTAGGATCTCGGTGTTTAACTTCATACATTCCATGATCGACGCAGAAACGCTCCCAGCGGCGTTCTACTGCAGACAGTGTCAAAGGCTGATCTCCACCAATAATATAATCAGTATTTTTATGCGGCAATTCGTTCAACCGTTTCTCCAGCTGCTTCATAAGCGGGACGGCTCTAATGGATTGCCGTGTTTTTGGTTCTCCAAGAATAGGTTTGTTGCCTGGATAATGCACAGCCTTATTGATATGTACATAACCATCATATATATCGTCGTATCTAAGGGCTAATGCCTCTCCTAAGCGACATCCTGTATAAAGGATAAGATAGCCTAATTGGAACTCATCAGGGCGTGTAGCCTCGATTTCGCGGCGCTCTTCAATAGTCAGAGCGTCTCTTCGAGTACGCTTGGATTTGTTAGATATTGTAACTCTGAGGCTCGGATTATCCATGCTAAGGCCTAGCTCGAGAATGGCATAGTCGAAGATCTTGGAGAAGACTGTTTTCTGATTGTTTACAGTCTTATATGCGAGGTCCCTACCTAAGACATTAAGATAATTCTGCAGCATCTTAGGTGTGATTTCTGTAATCTCAAAGCTTCCGAAATGCTCTATAGCTCTTTTATATGCCGGGTGATATGTTCTCTCGGTCCCGTCATCATAGTTAGTTGAGTACCACCATTTTTCTGCTACCTCGCTGAACAGGGGAATACGTCGCTTTTCTGTTTCGTATTCTGCAATCTTCCTATAGACCTCCATTTCGGTCGCTCCGGTAAAGGTTACTCTTTTACCATCGATTCGCATCTGCTTTTCATATCGTTTTTTACTTTTGTTATAATACATAGTATTTCCTCAATCGTTATAAGGTTCCTGATAAACATTGCGCCATTCGCGGAAGAGATCCTGGGGAAGTCCTGTTGCGTTGCAGAACGATTCAATAGTTCCACCCTTGCTCATCACGTTTTCCTCATCTATAAACAGCAGTGATAAGGAAAATGTATCTGCTTCTTTTTCCATCTTCTCTTTATTCGGAAGGCTGATACTGTCGTCCAGATCCGGATCTATACCTTCATGACAAAAATAATGACCCAGCTCGTGACCTATGAAATATGCCTTCAACCACCGTTCCGCGTCTGGCCGGACCGATATGACAGACTTTCCGTTCTTGGTTACAATCATGGAATTCTTCAGCCCCAGCGCCTGGGGAATAATAGGTATGTTCAGCAGTGCACACAACTCATATACATTGTTTGTGCGAAACTGCTTCCTAACTTCTATTGCTTTTTCTTCTATCCAACTCATTTACATTCAAAATCATAAGTTAAGACTTTTTAAAAATTTTTTAAATATATTGTATTTTGTTTTGTTAAATGGTATACTCCTTAACACTAGAGGTCTGGGTGTAAACCCTTTGGACCACCGTAGACGGGGAGAATTCCCCGTCATTTTTATAGGTGCTAGTATGAGAGAGCTTGGTATTTTTATAGATGAATCTGGAGATTTTGGATCTTCATCAAAGGCAACTTATTATATAGTTACTTTTGTTCTACATGATAAGAGTAATTCTATTGATAAACTTGCTAATACTCTTCAGTCCAATCTTTATTTGGCCGGATTTTCAGTCAACAATATACATTCAGGACCATTAATTAGAAGAGAAGTACCATTTAAAGGCTACAGCCTTGATGAACGAAGACAAATTCTCTATACCATGCTTAACTTCTACAACAAATGTCCAATACAACATTTTTCAGTAATAATAGAGAAAGACAAATACAAGGGAAAAATAGAACTTGCTGCCGCAATAGGAAACAAGATTAGAGAGTTTTTAATTAATCATGAAGAAATATTCCAGCGCTATAGCAGCATAAAAATCTATTATGATAATGGACAGATAGAATTAGGTGCAATATTATCAGGAATTTTTTCTAGTCGATATAACAATGTCGAGATAAAACAGGCATCGCCAAATGAGTATAGATTGCTTCAGGTAGCAGATTTTATTTGTACGATGGAACTAATTCATGAAAAAGAAAAGCATGGTATGCTTTCCCAATCAGAGGTTCAGTTTTTCTATAAATCAAAAGAGTTAAAGAAAACGTTCTTTAAATCAATAGAAAAAAAGAAATTAGTATAACAGACTGAAAATGGAAATGCTACATTATTAACATTGTTGTTAGAGTAAACAGCGATGCTGAGGATTTATGACGTTGATCTCGTTGTTGATTCTTTTTGCAAAGCATGTAATAATAATAATGTCATCTAATGATGATATTAAGTCGACCCGTGAAGGATAAGGCTGGGTTCCTGTATAGGAGTAGGTTTCGACCAAGAATTCCTTTGCCCCTGGGGTGGACTTATTTTTTTGCCGCATAATCTAGAATATGCTCAGGATCTTTAGACAATTCTGTGTATACAAAATCAACTGCTTGTTGGGAATATGCGTACTGAGGATTTTTGTGTATTTTATTAACCCAACAGAAATCGGGATTGTCCTTTATATAAAATCGATTACAAATATTTAAAAAATGAAAGCTTGTAAATGTAACTTCTTTCTCGTGATATATTAACTGCACACCGTTTTTCTTTAATAGGTTTTGAACAGTACTGATTAATGTTTTAGAGGTATACCGATATAAGGTATTTGGATCACGGAACTCCTTTAATTTTTCAATAGGGATTTCACTGTCTGCAGCTATTCTGTAGGCGTGATCTGCGATATTAGGGTTCTTTGTTTGGTAATGGTTTACTGCTATATTAATGCAGAATCGTTCATTTGTTTCCGCGGAAATAGTATCAATACTGTTTTTCAAAGAAAAGAACTTATCAACTATAGCGCCAGGATACTTTGCGCGGATTTCGAGTTCTTTTATTCCCTTTAAAGAAGTGGAGAGCGTCAAAAAGTTATATGGAATGATTTCAGAAATATCAATATTGTGGAATTCAAAGAGTTTGTCAGAATAATTAAGCACACAAGATTGGAATAGGGGAACATAAATCATATCGTATTCTTCTGTAATAAAATGAGTGCTTGTATTTCTTAATTCAAGGATCTTCTCAAGATTAAGTCTGAGAGGGTCCTTATTGTTTGTGAATACTTGTTTAATGCAATCGCTGAGGGATAATGTTCGGGCTTTATTGTCGTTATAGTAGATAGAATCATAACCAAACATGTTAATCATGTGCGCTTTAAGCATTAGTTCCCAGGCGTTACATATAAAGACACTAAAACCCTCTAACCTATATTTAATAGAAGGCTTGTTATAAACCTCAATAGCCATCAGGAAAGCTTCTTTGGATTTATCAAGTAGCCTATTAATAGTGCTTGTATAATCCATGTATTTCTCCTTTTCATAAGTAAAGAAGCCGACAATTATTTCGCTTCCAGCATTTTCTCAATCACATCCAGGGAAGCATTGATCGCGGCGATAGTTTCAAGGTCCAATTCTTTCCCATTAAAAAATACAGAGGAACCTTCCGTCCTCTTCTTCAACTTAGCTATTTCTTCTTGTAGATCGACCTCGTCTTCGGCGGGGTCTTTTTTTATGTCCGGATTTAATAACTCATCTACCGTGATCCCGAAGTAATTAGCTATTTTGTTTGCGGTTTCTGCGCTTGCGCCTTTTCTACGCCCCGCTTTGAGGTCGGTCAACCAACCGGGAGATATGCCACATTCTTTAGCCATGCGATACCCAGAAATACCTTTTTCCTCACATAGCTTAGTAACAGTTTCATACAAATTTGCCATAAATATAACCCCCCCATTTGTGCAAAACATAGAATTACTCAAACAAGTAATATTGACCCTTGATTATTACTCAAATGAGGAATATTATTGATACATACCTTAGCAATTGAGTAATAAATAATGGATGAAACATATTTATTTTATTACTCATATGGGTATATGTCAATAAGAAAGGAGGTACATCATGGCTTTTGAGAATTTGACCCCATTTGGAAGAAAGATTAAATTTGCGCTTCTTGAAAAATATATGACAGCCCAGGATTTAATCAATCAGGTTAGCGAGGACACTGATCTTTACTTTGATAGATCTTATTTATCTAAGATAATGCGCGGTTCTTATGACAACAGAAAGATCATAGATAGCATTTGTAAGATTTTGGAGATTGATTATGAATAACGTGAATTATGCATTGGAGGAAGACATCAGGGATATAGCTTATAAGTTATTTCCGACTCAGGCTACATTCTCCAAGAAGCAGATAGCGAGGATCCTGGGAGTATCTGAGAGCTTTATCTACCACGATAAGAGATTCAGCCGGAAAAGGTATTCAGTTCGTGAGATCGCAAGGATCTTAGAAAAACCGAGATTAAGGTAGAAACCATGTATCTCTTATCTAAAAAAAGGATCGTCAAAGCACCGGACATGCTGACGATCCAAACACAAAGGAGGCCATTACATGAATGACCATATCAATTATATAGCATTACGGCACGAGAGGAAATATGTCGTGCGCAGGGCTGTTGCATTTTTGGTAATTGCATCCGCATTTATATGGTTTCTGCTTAAGGCCTATACGCTGTTCGTCTATTTCTGTTGGGCGATAGGGATCACCTGAGGAGGAGATGGATATGGATAGGAAGATTAGCGGAAAGACGCAGATAGTCAAGATCCGCAACAGATTTCTTTTAGAGACAAGAACGGATGTACGTTTCTTTAACCTGGATAAAGAACAGACTTTTGTCGGAGCGCTGTTCTGGGAACCTGATGCGGAAGATGAAGTCGTTGAGATACTCGATGAACTGGTCTTGTCTGATGTCAATATCGATGAGTATCTCATCAGATCGTATCGGCTGATGAAGAAATGGGGAAGAGTCGCATCAGATGATATGACTCTTAAAACTATGATGCATTGGCAGTTTGTCAATGGGTTTAGTGATTATTACCTCGACGGGTATTACTACAAGTCGGATTCTGATTACTTTGCCCGGAAAGGGGTTACGGCATGAAGGAATTCAAGATCATGTTCCGAACCGGACGCGAAGGCTGGGCAAGAGCCTGTTCTCCGAATGGATCTCCATTAGGAACCTTCGACAGTGAGGAAGGCGCGAACTATTTCTTAGCGATTATGCGGAAAGAATGGAAGCGTCAGAGGCCTACCCAGGCGGAAGCTCTGGAGTGGAAGATCATGTGCAGAGAAGTGTTTGGGTGGGTGGATATTACAGAAAGCGTGAACACTTTCACCGGGATTTGGTACAGCGTTAAGGATGTGTTGCCTGAACCCAATCTGCTTGTTCTTGTAACCTGTTCAAATTCAAAAGGTGTTCTCAGCATAACTACTGCTTTTCTCGATGAGAAAGGGGAATGGCATCGCAGCAGATCCACCTCAAAAGTAATAGCCTGGATGTTTTTACCTGACACGTATAAGGAGACCGTCAATGGAGTGGATAAGACTAAGGGATAAGCATCCTGTGGTATATCAAACCGTGCTTGCCACTATTGAGCATCAAAGAGGTTCTTATGTGCATCCGTGCTACTGGGACGGATGCAAATGGTTCACGACCATAGGACAGACCGAGGTCCCTGAGCCTTTAGCGTGGCAGCCAATGCCCGCGCCATTTGTTGAGAAAGGAGGAAGAAACAATGTTCGATGAAGAAGCGATTACCAGGATACCGGATTCAAAACTGACGCATGAACTTGAGGACGAGTATGAGAGAGCTGCAGATCCTGACTGGACGCCAGACCGAAAAGACGCCATCCTTGACGAGATCGACAGAAGATTATCAGCGCATGAAACACTGGAACTGAAGATCGAAGACTTGAATGAAAGCCTGAAAGACTTGAAAGAGCAAAGGGATTTTGACCAGACTACGATTCAGAACTATTATCGCCAGAAATCAGAAAAAGAAGCGAAGATGGAAGGCATCAATCTCGGGATAGAGATCGCTGTCCGGATCCTCAGAGCTGCTAACGGGTCTTGCGATGGAGGCAGTAGCAGAAATTGAAGTTTATATTATTACGCCAATCAGATCTCGACCAGTTGAAGCTGGATCTTATATGTCTCTCGGATGTCATCAACGACCTGGACAATACAGAGTTCTACGGTGACAGAACAGAGGCTGTAGCAGAGCAGTCATACAGGCAGATACTCACCTTATCCAAAACGATAGGCGGAGCAGGATTTATGACAGAACTCTGGGACCGGATCACAGGGCGAATTAGGAAAAGAAGACATAAGAAGGTGGCTCGGTATGAGTAGGACTGTTTACAACCGTATATGCGCTTACAGCAAATGCGATGCGGAATTCGAGACGGAATATCCGAGCGTACAGTGCTGCTGTCCTGAGCACCAGCTGCATTACTTCCGTGAGCTGATTGAGGGAGGGATTATGCCAACTGATCTTGCAGTGGAAGAACAGAGCAAGGTCAACTGGAAATACAGACCGAGCAAAGAATTATCGGACAGTATGAATGAACTTATGTGTCTTGCACTGGAAGCAGCTGAGATGAACATGTCCTATGGCGAACTGATGGAAAAGAAGTATGCCGAGACAAAACAATACAAATAAATACTCTTATGAAAGGAAATGAAAAATGAGATCAATCACATTAACTCTGGATCTTGATGATCCTACAACCAAACTGATTCTCTTATCTCTTGCGGCTGACGCGAAGATACCCGAAAAAGATCTCCTGAATAAGGTAGCAGCTACATCGGAAGCTATCGATGCAGAGACGTCTGAAAAGCCCAAAAAGGCCGCTAAAAAAGCCTCTTCAAAAGAGCCTGCAGTTTCACCTGAACTTGTTGAAGCAAAGGCAGAGGCTGAGCCTGATGCCCAGGAATTACCTACAAAGATAGATGTCCGTGCAGCAGGATTAAGGCTTAGTAAAGCAGGAAAATCCGCTAAGGTCACTGAGATCTTAAAGAAGTTCGGTGCTGATAATTTATCTTCCCTGAAAGAGGAAGATTATGCAGATGTGATCGCAGAATTGGAGGCAGTAGCAGTCTGATGGCAAACCATGCTTTTCTATCACCGAGCGCGGCTTCCAGATGGCTCACCTGTACAGCAAGCGCAGAACTTGAGGCAACATACCCTGATACCGATACCTCGTATACAGCACAGGGAACTGTAGCGCATGAGCTTGCAGAACTTGAGGCGAGGAAGGCGACAGGGTATATCGAGGCTAAAAAGTACAAAAGCGAGAGAAAACGCATTGAAAAATCTGAGTTTTATGATCAGGAAATGCAGGAATGCGCCGAAGCATATGGAGCACTGATCAAAGATTATCTGGAGGTACGTAGGGGATTCTGCAATGATGCATTCCCTGAATTCGAAGTAAAACTGGATCTCGTCGACTGGATCCCTGGAGGATTCGGAACAGCAGATTGCGTGATCATATCGGACGGTATCCTCGAGGTGATCGATTACAAATACGGAAAAGGCGTTCCAGTCTCTGCAAGCAATAATGATCAGATGCGCATATATGCACTGGGCTGCTATGCGAAATACCGTTCACTGTTTGATATTGATTCAATCGAAATGACGATATTCCAACCCAGGCTTAATGCTAACAGCTCTGATATGGTTTCGATAAAGAACCTTCTCCAATGGGGAGAAAACACAGTCAAGCCAAAAGCTAAAGAAGCCGCGCACGGTATGGGTCAATATGTACCGTCCGAGAAAGCATGCAGATTTTGTAAAGCTAAAGGTGAATGTAGAGCCAGAGCGCAAATGTTTCTTGATATGTTCGGTGAACATCATGGCGCGACTCTATCCACGGAAGAGATAGCACAGATCCTCGGGAAAGCAAAAGAGATGAGATCCTGGATCGACGACTTGGAAAAGACAGTACAAGATAACCTGATGTCCGGTGTTCAGGTCCCGGGCTGGAAGATGGTAGAAGGACGTAGCGTCCGGAAGATCACTGATGAAGCTGCTGCAGTAAAAGCGCTGATAGATTCTGGAATACCGGAAGCAATGCTCTATGAGAAGAAACTAATATCACTGACACAGATGGAAAAAGATTTTGGGAAAAAGGCTGTTAAAGATATTCTGTCGCCATACATCGAAAAACCGGCGGGAAAACCATGTCTTGTTCCCGAATCAGATCCCAGAGATCCAATACTAATAGATCCGTTCTCAGATTCTGAGGACATACCATACTAAGGAGGAAAACAATATGGCAAATGCAACTCAAGTAACTACAGGAAAAGTTCGTTTTTCCTATGTACACGCTTTTGAACCTTATACGCAGAATGCAGGACAGGAACCTAAATACAGCATGACTATCCTCATCCCAAAGACTGATAAGGCAACAATGGCTAAGATCAAAGCTGCAATTGAAGCAGCGAAGGAGAATTATTCCAACCGTAATAACGGAAAGAAACTTCCACAAAACCTGAAGACCACTATCCATGACGGCGATGGAGTACGTGAAAGCGGAGAAGAATTCGGTGAGGAATGCAAGGGCTGTTATGTTATGACAGTCTCCAGCAAGCACAAGCCTCTCATCATTGACTCCCAGAAACTTCCTATTACTGACCCTCTGGAGGTTTACAGCGGATGCTACGGGCGTGTCATCATTAATTTCTTCGTCTATAACACAGCCGGAAGAGTAGGGGTATCTGCCGGACTTAACGGTATCATGAAGCTTCATGACGGAGACCCGCTTGGTGGTGGCATAATCACTGACGCTGACTGGGATGATGACTGGACAGATACAGATAGTGGAGAAGACTGGCTGTCATGAAAGAACTGTGGATCGATATAGAGACATATAGTTCCATATCGCTCCCGGATTGTGGTGTTTACAAATATGCGGAGAGCGAGGATTTCGAAATCCTCCTCTTCGGATATGCCTATGACGACGAGCCGGTTCGAGTTATCGAGCTGGCTCTCGGTGAAAGCATCCCCGAAAATGTCCTGAAAGATCTCTGGAACTCAGATGTCATAAAGTACGCGCATAACGCAGCGTTCGAGAGGATCTGCTTATCCAGGTTCCTTAACAGGCGTCTTCCGATATCACAGTGGAGATGTACAGCAACGATAGCCAGAGAACTTGGTCTTCCAGGATCCCTGGAAGCTGTAGGAGACGCACTTAGTTTCGGAGAAGAGGAGAAGAAATTAAAAGCTGGGAAAGCACTGATCAGATATTTCTCCATTCCGTGCAGGCCTACAGCACGAAACGGGCAGCGGACAAGGAATCTTCCGGAACACGATCTTGAGCGCTGGGACCTGTATGTGGAATACAACCGCCAGGATGTAGAGACAGAACGCCTCATCGGTAGGCGACTTCAGAAATATCGTATAGTGCCGAAAGAATGGGACCTGTATGCACTTGATCAGGCTATAAATGACAGAGGTGTGCATGCAGATCTTACGCTTACCAAAGAAGCAATCATCCTGGATGAAACAATGAAAGCAGAACTGTCAGCAAAGCTCGGCAATATAACTAACCTTGATAATCCCGCAAGTGTTACACAGATAAAAGGGTGGATACAGCGCGAGACAGGGGAGACCATCGACAGCCTCGAAAAAGGCACTTTAAAAGACCTTAAAGAAAAGCTGGACAATGACCTTGTATCCGAAGCTCTTGAGCTACGGTCCGCGCTTTCCAAGACCTCTACAAAGAAATACACTGCGATTCTCGATACTGTAAACAAAGATGAACGTATCCGCGGGTTATCGATGTTCTACGGCGCATCCCGGACCGGAAGATGGTCAGGGCGCCTTGTACAGATGCAGAATCTTCCGCAGAATCATCTGAATGATGAGGACCTGGATATAGCGAGACAGCTAGTAAGAAACGGAGACCTGATCTGTCTGAAAGCGCTTTATGGAGATGTAACAGACACGCTGTCTCAGCTGATAAGGACAGCTTTTATACCCGCTGAAGGAAAGAAATTCATTGTCAGTGATTTCTCCGCGATCGAAGCGCGAGTCCTTGCATGGCTTGCCGGGGAAAGGTGGAGAATGAAGGTTTTTGCTGACGGAGGGGATATCTATTGCGCATCTGCTTCTCAAATGTTCCATGTACCGGTAGAAAAGCATGGAGTGAACGCGGAACTGCGGAAGAAGGGTAAAGTAGCGGAACTTGCCTTAGGATATGGCGGATCTGTTGGTGCACTTAAGGCTATGGATTCTTCACACAGTATCGATGAAGCGGAGATGCCTGCCATTGTGAAGATGTGGAGAAATGCCAGCCCTATGATAACGAAATTCTGGTGGGACGTTGACGCGTGCGTAAGAACGACAATTGATACCGGACAGAAGCA
>Ga0310690_10009869_pt1 | contig 11945 bp, 6 predicted proteins | sample AusTroGonzalo_MG_2_FD_207661 | JGI IMG/M metagenome (GOLD analysis project Ga0310690, IMG submission 207661) | Bovine rumen microbial communities from tropical cattle in Woodstock, Queensland, Australia - Gonzalo_04 (v2) (version 2) | ecosystem: Host-associated > Mammals > Digestive system >...
CGGATGCCGGAGACCGTCCTCTACATAGCCGACGGGAGCAAATGGCTGCACACCGTCCACGACAGCGACTTCCCCTTCGCGGTCGAGATACTCGACGTCTGGCACGCGGTCGAGCACCTCAAGCCCCTGATGCTCGGGCTCGGCTACAAGGAGGGCTCGGGGGAATGGAAATACCGTCACCACTACTGGACCGAATGCATCAAGGCGGGGAAGGTGCGGAACGTCCTCGGCTACATCAGGAAGAACCTCGGCAGCCGCCTCTCGAAGGACGCGATGCGCGAGTACAGGTATTACCGGAGCAATGCCGGCAGGATGAAATACGGCGAATACAGGGCCAACGGATGGTTCATCGGCTCGGGCGTCATCGAGAGCGGCTGCAAGACCGTCATCGGCCAGCGCTTCAAGCAGTCGGGAATGCTCTGGTCGCTCAAAGGAGCGAAGGCGCTCCTCCCGCTGCGCACGCTCTACAAGTCAAACCGGCTGGACGAGTTCTTCCACCATCTCGTCAAGGACCTCCCTCAGGTCGACTGCGCGGCAAACACGTCCGAGATGACGATGTCGTCGAAGCACGTGCCGCGCAGGTTGGAGATCTTGCCGTGGTGGCAGAGGCCGTCGAAGTGGACGCCGTCGAGATTCAGCGGAATCGGGTTCCACGTGGTGTAATCGAACGTGACGTCGTCAACGGGGAAGTAGGACGTCTTGCAGAATGCAATGCCGTAGGAGGTGGGGTTGCGCACCGTCACGCCAACGGCGGCAATGCAGCCATGCAGCATCCCGCCATCGCCAGGCCAACCGTAAAAGCAATTGCGAATCTTTTCTTGTTCACGTTCTACACCTCCTGGAATTGTAACGTGATTGTACAAGCGACTATCGTTTCTCCACCACAAGCTGGCGGACGGGGCCGATGAGGCCGGACGGCAGGAGCGGTTCGTCCTTGTTCCAGAGGCGCCACGTGGTGAAGGTGTGGCGGCCGGTCGGGCTCGGAACGCCCTTCTCAACCCACTCGGGGATCTTCGCAAGGCCAGGACCGCGCCACTCGCAATCAGGCGACAACTTCTCGTCGCCGATCAGGCGGTTAGGCCAAAGCGTTGCGACGCGCACAGCAATCTGGTTCGTGGCCGACCAGGCGTCCGTCACGTCCACGCGGAACGGCGGACGCCACAGAGTTGGATACGTGCGCCCGTTCACCGTGACTCGCGCGAGGTTCTTCACGTCGCCCAGATCAAGGACAACGCGCGCGCCAGACCTGCATGGCGTCGTCTCGACCACCGTCTGCCGGTAGGTGGCGTGCCCTGCGAAGTGGCGAACCTCGGGATCGTCATGGGTGGACAGCGAGGCGAGGCTCGTCAGGGCAATCGGTTTCGGCGCACCCGCATAAGGAGCCTCGAAGAATACTTCCCACGCGCCTGCCAACGTGCGGGTGGACACGATCTGCTCGGTGCGTGCCGGTCGCGCGCCTGCTGTCGGCACAGGACGGAACATGACAAACGTCGCCCCCGACGGCTTGAACGTGAGTTTGAGATACGTGCGTCCGTCTGCCTCGTACCATGAGGAAGCGAGCGAAATGTCACCCGTCTCGGAATCCCAGATCTCCGGCGTGCGTCCCGCGACAGGCAACGCAACGTCGAACGTCTCCTCTTCCTTGTTTTCGCGCGCGATGAAGAAGCCGTCCGTGCCGTCCTCATAGCGCCGGTGCGTCCAGAGCGTGTCGCCGCCGCGGCAGTCGTCCACGAACGTCCCCGCCTGCAGCAGGGCCTGGCAGCGCGTCTGGTAGGCGATCCACTCCGTCTGGTCGAACCACCACGTCTCCGTGCGTTCGTAGTGCGTGCCCCACTGGCCCATGGTCATGCCCGGCACGCGCGCGGGCTCGGTCCAAGGCTGGTGGGCGTAGCGGTGGTAGATGATCCGGTTGACGCCGAGAGCGTACATGTGGTCGCCCGTCGCCTTGAGCGAGAACGGATCCTGCCGCCAGCGGCCGTCCTTGGGAAACGCCGTGAACGATTCGGCGCCGATGATCTTGTTACCTGGCGTGCGGTGGGCGCGTTCCGTCACGAGACGTACCCACTTGTCGTTGATCGGCTGGTCGGGCCGGATCCAGAACTCCGTCATCGTGATGTCCTCCGCCCGACCGTAGAGCTCTGGCGTGGATGGGAAGGTTCCGTACGCCTCCAGGCTCAGCTTCAGGCCACGCGAGTGGCACTTGCGCGCCAATTCGTCAGCGAAGTTCTCCGCGAAGAGGTGTGCGATTACGGTGCGGAAATCCGCGAGGAAGCGCTCGCTTTCAGGAACGCCGTCAAGCACGGCACCCGTGAGGACAGGCAACCAGGTCGTGAGGTCGTAGCCGCGGCGGCTGGCGAACTCGCGCGCAAACCCCTGCGTCCAGTTCTGCGAGCCCGCCTCCCAGCTGTCCACCAGCACGTTGTTGAAGCCGTACAGCACGTTCCCGGCGAGGGCAGGGCCAAGATGGTCGCACATCTTCGCGAGATAGGCGTCGAAGTGAACGTCCACTCCCGACTTCGCGAGCTTGTCACATTCGAAGCCCACGCCGTTAGCCGAGGCGGGATGGCATTGCTTGCCGTTGGCCGCGTAGCCGATGCGCATCACGCGCCAGGCACCGGACGGAACCTTCCAGTCGAGACGTCCTGTGGCGGGGTCGAACGACGCGGTGAGGTCGCGTACGTCGGCACGCCGCACGGTCTGGTCGGGCGCGGCCGCAGTCGGACGCGTCGGGGCGCGTGTGCAGACGAAGCACGCCTTGTTGGCGATGTTCGAAAGACGCGCCGCGCGCGAGAGGCGCACATCGCCGAGCGTGTAGCGGCGCGCGGGCGCTTGGCGAAAGGCGAACGTGAGACGCCAGCGGCATGCCGTCGTTTCTGGGAACTGGAACGCGCGCAGGTTCACATCATCCTGCCCTTGCTCGCGTGCGAACAGCGCGTCTTCAGAAAGCGTCCGCCACGTGCCGTCTGTCGCCTCATACGCGAGCGTCGCGTCGACGCGTTCCTGCCAACCGGGCGGCGCAAGGAGCCGGCATTCCCACAGCGATGCCCGGTAGGCGCGCGGGAAGGCGAAGTCGTAGACGACCTCGCTTGCGCCGTTCGTACGAACCGTGCAGGACACGCCAGCCGCTTCCATCGTTGGACGTTCAGCAGGCGGTATCGGCCAGGCGAGCACGGCAATGTCCTCGTAGAACCCATGCGGATTCGGCGGAACCGACAGCGGATCCGCGAACGTCCGCGGGCCCTCCACGTCGGTCAGCGTGTAGCAGACCGTCTTCATCGCGTTCGATGCGGCGATCCACGGTCCGCCCGCAGTCGAATAGCCGCTACAGTTCGCGAGGCACACGCGCATCTTGCGCTTGGCCGCCTCCGCGACGGCGAACTTGATCGTGTCGAACCAGTACGGCGTGTTGAACGCGAGCGAACCCGGCGGAATCGCGCAGCCGGCGTCAAAGATCGTCACGCCGCCCAGTCCAACCGCCGCCATCGCGTCTAGGTCGGCCACGATGCCCGCGCGCGACACGTTGCCGTTCATCCAGTGCCACCACACCTCGGGACGGGCCGAGTCGGGCGGCGCGCGGAACGTCGCCATCAGGCCGTCATCTGCGGCAAGGCCGTTACCCGTTGCAGCGATCGTCGCCGCCAGGCAGATGCAGGTTATCGAGTTTCTCATATGCTTCATGGCCATCCCTTCAGTCATTGACACAACCGCGCGGACACAGAACCAAATTTCAGCGAGATGTCCAGGCGTTGCGGAATCCGAGTCCCATCCTTCGCAAATGCGAACCGCGCCGTCTCGCCGCCATCATTGTCTAACAGGGCGAAGACGCCAGACTTCACATTGCTGCCGTTGGCCGTTTCGACCTCATCCTCGCCCTTGTAGATGAGCGACTGGTCTCTGATCTTCACGCCAGAGATGACGGGAACGCCCAGACGCGCCCCAGGAGCCAAGCGTGCAATGTCAAGGCGGCGTGCGTGGAAAAGCAGGCTCACAAGATCGAATACCTGCTCCGCACGCCTCGTGTTGCCGACATCCACCTTCCCGTTGGTGAAAGTCCGTTTGGACGAGACAACGCATCCGCCGTCTGGCGGATAGGAAAATACGGACTCCTCGTCGTAGATGCGGCTACCCTCCTCTGCATGCTTCTCGAAGCGCAGCGGCTTCAGATCTGCCGTGAGACGCGTTGTCATGCGCACGTCAAGATGATAGAACATTTCAACCACTGACAATGCCTTGAGCGATAGCGTCGCCTCGAATATTCCCTTCTCCTTTTCCGCTACGGCAAGATTGGCCGTGCCTGCCTTTACGGTCACGAATCCCTGCTTCAGGTAGAGAACATAGCTGATCTTCTCGCCGTCGGCAATCCGTGGCACCTGCGCAAGCGCCGTCCCGCACGAAAGAGCAACGGCGATGGAAGAGACTATCGCGCCATGATGCGAGGCTTGGCTCATTTCTCGAACCGTATCTTTCCGAGCCTGTAGCGACGGTGGCCGTCGCAACCAGGAAGCGGCAGCTCGTAGACCGGTGTCCCGTCCACCTTGCCCACGGAGACGTACACGTCGAATTCGCCGTGGCTGAACGTCGGCGCCGACCAGCGGCCCAGAACGCATTCGAAGCCATGCGCGGCAGGCGGCGCCTTGCCTGGTTCGTCTACCTTAAGCTCGCGCAGGTTGAACTTTTCGTCAGCCAGCACGGCCATGATGCGCCCATTTGCGTCCTTCACCGTGAGGCACGGGAACGCGTCTGCGTAGCATGGCGCAACGCCAGCGTTGGCCCATGTCCACGTCACGCCGAACGGACGCGCTTCTGGCCCCACGTGGACGACTTCAGGCCACGACGCCTCGCGCAGCTGGAACCTGTAGCCGAGGCGAAGGTTGATCTTGTCGATCGCGGCACGATTCTCGTCGAGGAGCTTCTTTGCCGGGCCGTGGATCGACATGTAGCTCGCGTGCATATCCTCCACGCTCTTCACGAGAAGATCCTTAGACCACGCGCCGCGCTTGACGGAACCGAGATAGTGCTCGTGCTCCAGCACCACCGGCAACGTCCGCCAGTAGCGCTCCGCCTGGTCGGCGTGGTACCAGCTGTTTGGCGGGTTGGCGACGAGTACGGAGTCGTCGCGCCAGCCAACTCCCTTTTCGCGAGCGTAGTCGAGTAGCGGATAGTTACCGCTCCTGTTGGTTGGGCCTGACACATCATCCGAGATGACAAGCGGCGTACGAGGGAAGCATTTAACGTGAAGGTCGATGTGCTTCTTTACGTCCACGTTCATCTTCTCCTGTGGCACCTTCGAGGACATGAGCGTGTGCCCCTCTCCCCAGAGGCCGTACGTACCGATGTCCATGAACGCCACCTCGGGGCGACCATCGTAACGATGGGCGAACGCCTTGAGGAAGTTCTCCAGCTTCTCCAGAAAGATGGGGTCGGCGAATTCCGGATCCACCAGCTTCCCTTTCTCGTCGAGCCCCTTCCCCCACGTCCAGCGGATTCCCTTCGCGCCAGCGTCGAACACCCACTTGGGCGTGGCGTATTCCAGCCAGCTTTCGGAACATGTGATGCGGAACGCGATCTGCCCGCCACGTTCGATCCAGCGCTGGGCCGGCGTGTCGATCGCCGCCCAGTTGTACACGCCCTCCTCTGGTTCAAGGTACGCCCACGGTATGCGCAGGTAGCAGGCAGAGCAGCCAGGGAACCAGTCCATCGCGTCGCCCGGCTCGATGGTGGAGCCATAGTTGCGCGGCACGTTCGAGTAGTAGTGCATGGTCCAGCCCATGCCGGGGTTCACGAGCGCGCGTCCGTCGTCAGTCGGCCTCACCGTCGTGCGTCCGCCGTCCGCGAGAGACGCGGCAGCGGCGCAAGCCGCCGTGACCGCAATCAATATCCGCCTTGCCATATCGTTCTCCTTTTCCGCGTAAAAAAAGAATCCCGGCTTGCCGTAGCGCAGAATCCCTGGAACCTATTGTCCCAAGTGGGTGCCCCCACATGCGGCGCGCACGCCGCACGCTTTAGGCTCCCGTCAAAAAACGAAGGTCAGAGAAATACGCTGCCGAGTCCACGTGCAAGCCAGGACCCACGATGCAAAGATCAATTGTCCCGGACGTCAACCTGGAGCGTCGCCTTGAGCGCTTCCGCGATCTTCGCGAACGCGCGGTTCACCTCGTCGTCGGTCAGCGTGCGGTCAGGCGCGCGGAAAGCGAGCGAGTAGGCGAACGAGCGGCGGTCCTTGCCGATGTCCTTGGACGTGAATATGTCGAAGATGGAGACGTCGATCAGCTCTGGCGGCGCTGCCTTGCGGATGCACTTCACCACGGCCTCGTGCGTGACTCCCGCGCCGGCGACGAACGCGATGTCGCGCTTGACCATCGGGAACGCCGGCACCGGCGACACCTTGCCGACGGCGTCAAACCGCTTGAGGAGCGGCGCGAGGTCAAGCTCGGCGAGAGCCATCTGCGTCGTGAGGCGGAACGGGTGGCGCAGCTTCGCGGACAGCACGCCCGCCACGCCGGCAGGACGGCCGTTCACGACGATCGCGAGAGACGCGCCTGGCGCGAACGCCGGATGCTCCGCCGCGCGGAACTCGAGCTTGCCCACGTGCACTGCGGCAGCCAGGCGCTCGACGGCGCCCTTGATCCAGAGCAGCGCCTCCTCTACGCCCACTGCGCGGCGACGGTCAAGCGCTCCGCGCCCTACGGGGCCCGCGAATCCAAGCGACAGGCGCTCTGCCTCGAACGGCGTTCCGTCCTTGGCCTTGCCGAACACGCGGCCCATCTCGAACAGCTCGGCCGTCTCCAGCTGGTGCGTTGCGTTGCGGCCCAAGGAGCCCATCAGCTGCGGCAGGAGCGAATCGCGCAGGACACCGTATTCGGCGCTCACCGGATCGGGCAGCGCGAGGCGCGAGGCCTTCGTCTCCGGCCTCGCATCGAACGCGTCAAGCTCGCCAGCGGAGAGGAACGAGTAGTGCATCGCCTCCGTGAAGCCCAGCGCAAGGCACGTCTCGCGCACCTTCTCCTTCGCGCGGAACGGCGCATCGGAGAGCGGGGATACGCTCGGCGCGGACGGCATCGTGTCCGGAATGTTGTCGAGGCCGTACATGCGGGCGATCTCCTCCACGAGGTCGGCCTCGAGCTGGATGTCCCAGCGCCATGACGGCACGCCGAACGTGGCCGACTTGGCGGCGGCGAAAAGCTTGCCGGGGGCGTCGTCGCGGCACGTGAAGCCGAGTCGCTTGAGTATCACGACCATCGCGTCGTTGCCGATCGGGATGCCGATGAGGGAACGTGCGCGGTCGAAGTCGATCGAGACGTCGGCGTTCAGCGGCTTCGCGCGGTTGTCCACGTCCACCACGCCCTTCGCCACGACGGCCTTGCCGTACTTTTGCAGAAGGTGCGCCGCGCGGCGGCTAGCCCAGTCTGCGAGATCCTTGTCGACGCCGCGGATGTAGCGGTAGCTGGATTCCGTACCAAGTCCAAGCTTCGTGGCCGTGTACTTCGTGGAGGTCGGTTCGAAGAGCGCGCTCTCGATCAGCACGCGGTCGGTGCCGGCCGCTATCTCCGAGCCTTCGCCGCCCATCACGCCGGCCACGGCGCTGGGCTTTTCCGCGTCGGCGATCACGAGCATCGACTCGTCGAGCTTTCGCTCCACGCCGTCGAGCGTCTTGATCGTCTCGCCGGGCTTCGCGTCGCGCACGATGATCTCGCGGCCCGCGAGCGTGCGGTAGTCGAACGCGTGCATCGGCTGGCCGCACTCGAGCATCACGTAATTCGTCACGTCCACGAGGAGGCCCAGCGAGCGGACGCCGCACGCCTCAAGGCGAGTGCGCATGAAGTCCGGCGAGGGGCCGTCCTGCACGGAGGTGACGACGCGCGCGGTGTAGCGCGGGCAGCGCACGGCGTCCTGCACCGTCACCTTCACCTCGGCGTTGACGTCGGTATCGGATTCCTCAAAGTCGATCGCCGGCATCTTGAGAGGACGCCCGAGGATCGCGCTGTACTCGCGCGCAAGGCCAATGACGCTCAGCGCGTCGGGCCTGTTCCACGTCACCTCGATGTCAAACACCGTCTCGGGCTTCTCGCAGCCCACCACATCGCGAAGGAACGCGCCGACCTGCGTCTCGGGCGGAAGCTCCATGATACCGGCGTGGTCGCCGCCTGGCAGCGCCAGCTCCTTCGAGCTGCAGAGCATGCCGAACGACTCCACGCCGCGCAGCTTGCCCTTCTTGATCTTGAAGCCTCCGTCGGGAATCACGGCGCCGATCTTGGCGAAGGCGGTCTTGAGGCCCGCGCGGCAGTTCGGCGCGCCGCACACGACCTGCCACGTCTCCTTGCCGTCGGTGACGGTGGTGACGTGGAGATGGTCGCTATCGGGATGCGCCTCGCATGTCTTGACCTCGACTACAACGAAGAAGTCTGAGAGCCGCTCCGGCCCGGTCGTCTCGATCGCCTCCACCTGCAGTCCGCTCCTGGTCAGGCGCTCCGCGAGCTCCTGCACCGGGATGTCGGACACGTCCACATACTCATTCAGCCAGCTGATCGGCAGTTTCATCTTTCTTGACTTCTTCCTGGATTTCGACCTTGGGTTCTTCTTGAGAGACGCTCTCCGTAGCACTTGGAGTTTCGGGCGCAGGAGCACTCGGATTCTCGGGCGCAACAAGTTGCGCCCCTCCCGAAACACCGCCCTCCGCGGACGAAACACTGCCCTCTGCGGGAGGGACGCAATTTATTGCGTCCGATTCATCAATCTTTGCAGCGGTTTCAGCGGGAGGGACGCGCTCCTGCGCGTCCGCAGGCTCCTCCGGTCGCGCAGGAGCGCGACCCTCCCCCGCCGCACGCCTCTGCTGCGCGTGCTTCGGGAACTTCGCTGGAACCGTGAGCACCCCGTCGCTGAAGCCGATGAGATGCCCCTTCTCCACGAGCCAGGCGATGTGCGACTTGATCTCCGCCGCCTTCTTCTCGTCGCCGGCGGCAAGCGCGGCCAATATCTCGGCGCGGGTCGTCTCCCCGTGCTCCTCCACGAACTTCACCAGCGTGGCCAGCTCGGGAATCGCGTGCGCCGTGTCGAGCGGCGTAGGCTTCACCGCCACCACGAACTCAGGCCCGCGCGGATCGTTCGCGCGGAAGAACTCGAGCTTGCGGTGGTGGAACGCGCCGTGCAGCGCGAAGGAGAGGTTGCGCGGACGGCGCTTCTCGAACTCGAAGGCGTCGCGGCACGCGAAGAGGAACGCCCGGTCGGTCGCCTTCAGCGCCTGGTCGGCAGGCACGTCCACCGCCTTTGGCGACGACATCAGCGACGGCGCGATCTGCATGCGGAAGTCCATCTCCGCCACCTCTCGCTCCACCGCAGGAGCCTCCGCCTCGCCCTTCTTCTTGAAGACCACCTTCTTCGTGGCGGACTGACGCCAAGCCTCCACAGCCTCCTGGTCGTGCACGATCTCGATGCGCGCGCGGTACGCGGCCTCGCTCATGTTCGGATATCGCGTGCGGATCATCTCGCGGATGCGCGCGTCGTATCCGTGCAGGTTAGGCGGCCCCAGCAGCTCGCCGCTCAGGCCGCATTTCGCCACGCAAGTGAACGCGCCCTTCGGCGGCTCGCACTCGACCTCCTCCGATGTCCAGTAGTCGCCAAGGTGCGCCGCAAGCAGGTGCGCCGCCAGCTCGTCCTCGGAGAACGCCACGGCGCCGCAAGCCTTGCACTGGTGGAATGTCACGGCCGTCTCGCCGCGAGGAGTGACGCGCAGCATGCACGAGCCTGGGTTCTCGAGGAACAGGCGCTCCAGCTGGCGCATCGGATAGGCAAGATGCGAAGTCTGGATCTTGCGGATGATTCCTCCAAGATCCTTCTGGTTCGGCAGTATCCGCACTTCTGCGTCAAGTGGCTTCACGAACTGACGCGGCTCGCGACGCGGACCGCGATCGTCATCGGTCGCGCGGGAGCGCGACCCTCCCGAAAAACGATCCTTATCGCCAAAGCGGTTCCTCTCTCCGGAACGCGGTCCTCCTGAGAATCGCGGCTTCCCCGAATGATCATCATCGCGGGAGGGACGCGCTCCTGCGCGTCCTCTGGCGGGACGGTCGTCCCGCTCGTCGCGCGGCTCGAACCGCGCGTATCGCGACTTGTCGTCCGGCTTGCCCTTGGCCCAGTCCGGCGTGAAATCAAAGGAGCCGATGCCGCTCAGGTCAACAGCGCCCGCGTCTTGTTCTATGTTTTCTTCTGCCATCTTCCGACCTCCGGGGAGAATATCCCGTGAAAGTTGCGCGTAAATTATCCTCTATCGGGGCGCGAAAGTCAACACCCAACACGCGGCGATTGTCATTGACGCTCTGGCATGGGGATCGGCTCGCCCTTCAGCTGCTTCGTCAGGCACGGTTCCTCGTAGCAGCCGTAGAACGTCGCGTTGAGGTCGATCCACGTGGCGATGACGCGCTTCTCTGCGTCCGTGAGCATCCGCGCGTGCTTCCCGCGCGAAAGCGTTCCGAAGAGTCCTGACCCTAGCGCGTTCACGCCAGGCCCTTCCGGCGTCGTCTGCACTGGATTGTACTCCACCCAGCACGGCACCATCGGCGCAGGCCGCCCCCAACGGTCCTTGCCCATCCGCACCTTCCACCACTGGAACGGCTTCTCGAACATCATCGCGTTCGGCTTGCGGCCCGTCGGCTCGTCCGTGAAGCAGAGCGTGGCATACGACCGCGTGAACGGCGCGGAATACTGGAGCGGCCCCACCTCGACGACGTGCGGCTTCTGTCCGAAACGCGGATCCGGCGTGCGCGTGAGCGCAATCCCCTTCGGCGGCTTCTCGTCGTTGTGGCAGCTCGCGCACTTCGCGTCAAGAATCGGCTGCACGTTCTCTACGAAGCCCCATGGGCGTCCCGCCTCGGGAGTGCGCGTCAGCTCGCGCGCCGGCTGCTTCAGCGCGCCGGAGATCGGCCCGTAAGAGACCTCGCGCTTCGACTCGTGGCACCCGACGCACGACACGCGCTCGCCAGGCATGAGCGACGTCGTCGAGCGCATCGTGCGCCATGCGAACCCGTCCTTGTCCAGCACCTGGAAGAGTATCGGCGTCTCGGCAGGCACGATGAAACGCGCCGACCCGTCCGCCTCCAGCGGCGCGGTTCCCAGCACGGCGCGGGCGTTCTCGTGTCCGCCGCGCCCAGTGTTCGGACGGTACTGGTCGGGCGCGGTGCGCGGGAAAATCTGCACCACGCGCACCTCCGCGAGCGAACCCGGCGCGGCGTTCGTGAGGCCGCGGTACACGTTGGCGAGGAACACCTCGCCCTTCTTCTCCGCCGCAAGATTCTGGTCGAACTGCGACTCCAGCTTCGGCGGCACCGGCCGAGGCACAAGCGGCTGCGGCGAGCACGCGCACAGGCAACCGTCACGCCACAGCACCTCGCGCCGTCCGTCCGCAGAGAGCACGTACAGTCCGAGCGAGTCGCTCGGCGCGGGACGCGACGGCTCGTACTGCATCGGCGCGCGGCTCCAGCAGACGAGGAACAGGTCCTCTCCGTACGGATGCGGCGAGTTGTACCAGTCGTTGTGCGCGGCAGGCGAGGCGTCGTCGTAGTCGTGCTTGTTCCTGTCCTCGCACTCGGGATAGTGTCCGGGCGTGACGTGCGTCACCGCCGCCTCGCTGTTCTCGTCCACGGACGGGTCGATCAGGACAAGCGGCCCGCCGGCGAGAGCGTGGTGCGCCGAGGCGACGCAGGCTATCTTCCGCGAGCCTGGGATCGCGCGCGGCTGGAACGTGCAGTGCGGGCTCGGCGTCTCGTTGCCCCAGACGGCCTTCGGGTTCGTGCCGTCCGGCCGCATGCTCCACAGGTTCTGGTGGCGCACCGCATCGCGGTCGATGTAGTCCCACCGTGCGAACAGCAGTTCGCCGTTGTTAGCCATCGTTGGGAACCACTCGGCCACGTCGTTCCACGAGAGCTGGCGGATGTCGCTGCCGTCCGGCCGCA
>Ga0310690_10009870_pt1 | contig 11945 bp, 8 predicted proteins | sample AusTroGonzalo_MG_2_FD_207661 | JGI IMG/M metagenome (GOLD analysis project Ga0310690, IMG submission 207661) | Bovine rumen microbial communities from tropical cattle in Woodstock, Queensland, Australia - Gonzalo_04 (v2) (version 2) | ecosystem: Host-associated > Mammals > Digestive system >...
TGCAATATCTATTAAACAACGCTAATACGTTAGGCAAAAAAGTCATTTTGTCAGATGATGCTTTCACTCTTTTAGGACGTGAAGAATCATCTTTAATCGGTAGAGATATCACGCTTGGAAGTAGCACTGTTCACTTCAATAACACGACAGAACTCGACTCTTTTGTAACAAATAGGCTTAATTTATATATCAATCATCCAGCTTGTTATGGGGTTAATGTTGGCGATGAAGAAACATATAATCAACTAGTAAATGGTTATTCTGATTTAATGCATTCTATCCATAGATGTTTGACTGCTTTAAATAGAGAAGATTTCTATGTTAACTGTAATTTACAACCAATGTCTGCTTCCGCTTTAACAATGACCGGAAATGAATCGGGTTCTGGTAATGTTGAAACTGACTACCGTACTTATCTAGAAGCTTATGTAGCGGCCTCTGGTAATGACTATATTTCTTATGACTATTATCCTTTAGGAAACGGCAATTCTTTTGGTGGAGTTGGTGTTGGTCCATATGTTTTAAGAAGTTTAGTTCTTGTTGCTAAAGTCGCAAAAGAACATGGACTAAAAGTGCATGTGGTTACTCAAACATATTCCTTCTCTCATTCTAGCAATACCTTAATTCTTAATTCAGAAGATGTTTCATATTTGAACAATATGTTAATGGCGTTTGGTGTGAAACAAATCTGCTATTTCACTTTCTACCACCGCGGTGATACTGGTAGTGAAACCTGGAATGCAAATGGATGTGTGATGACATCTGATGGCGTTAGAAACGACTTATATTATTATATGCAAGCTCAAAGAGCGCAAATCCAAGAGATGGGACCAATCTTAGGTAACTTTAATTTTGAATGGTTCTATATTACAAGAGCAAGTTCTAGCTCTAACCGCTTAATTTCCCATGAAGCTTATACATATTTATATAGTAATAGACCGTATGCCACTAATAATTATCAACAATTAAAGAGTTTTGGTAATCCAAGCAAAGCTTGGACATCTCTCACCGGCTTATATAATAGTGTGACTGGTGAATATATGTATACCGCACAAAATTTATATCGTAAGAAAGATCAATCTAGTACTTCACAAACCGTTGAATTAAGATTTGATGCTAGTGTGAATTATTTCGCGATTTATGAAAACGGCTCAGTGCGTATTGTTTATCCTTCCAAAGATTCATATAGCAGAATTACATTGACCTTATCTTCAGGTCATACCGCCTTCATTATTCCTTATATTTAGATGAAAATTGATGTTACAACATTTGGCTTATTACCTAATACTGGTGAATTATTAACCGAGAAATTTCAAAATCTTATCGATAATTCTCCTGATAATAGTGTTTTCTATTTCCCAAAAGGGGAATATGTTTTATCCACTATAAGGTTAAAAAGCAATATCACCATTAAGATTTCTAAGAACGCAAAAATATTAGGCTCTAATGATTTTTATGATTATGAAAGTCATGAGAAGATAGATTATCCAATCTATCAAGATGCTTCTCATACTTATTTTAATACTTCCTTATTTTTAGGTATTAACTGTCATAACATCAAAATACTTGGTCCAGGAACGATTGATATGCGTTCTATTTGGGATGAAGATAATATTAGAGACATCGTTCATAGAGGCGCTAAAAGTATTGCCTTAAAAGAATGTAATAACATTGAGATTAGAGGTATTACAATTTTAAATACCACTGATTTAGCTATCTATTTTGCAGGTTGTAACCATGTAAATATTTCTAAATGCAAACTAAAAGTTTATATCGACGGGATATCTCCTGATAATAGCAAGCATGTTTTGATTGAAAACTGCGATGTTTTAGCGGGTGATGATGCAATTGTTTTTAAATCTTCTTATACTCTTAATCGCTTGGATTGCTGTGATGATATTGAAGTGAGAAACTGCAAATTATCATCTAGATGTAACGCGATTAAGTTTGGTACTGAATCTAATGGTGGATTTAAAAACATCAAGATTCATGATATTGATATCAAAAACGTTCGTATTGCAGGATTAGCCATCGAATCAGTGGATGGGGCAATTATTGATAATATTGAAGCAAAAGATATCACGATGAAGAACGTAAATTGTCCTTTCTTTATTTATTTAGGAGAAAGAATGAGAGGACCTAAAGGATTAGAAATTGGGCAAATTAAAAATATCAGATTAAAAAACATCAAGATTAGTGGCCCTTACCGCACTTATAAATCTATAGCGTGGAACTATATATCTTATAAAAATAATGATTATATCCAAAACCCTCACTGTTTTGGAACCGCTGATCATTTTAGCGCTAAAGAATATGCTGATAATTGGCAGTTTACCTCAAATATATGTGGCTTAAAAAATCGCGATTTAGAAAACATCACCTTAGAAAACATTGATATGGTGCTTTATGGTGGCGTAAAAGAATATCAAAAAGAAGTGCCAATTTCACCGTTATCTTCTTATCCGGAAGCATATGCTTATGGTAAAATTCTTCCCGCTAAAGGTTTATATTTTAGATTCATAAAAGGCTTATCTTTAAAAAATATAAATATAAGGACTATATATCCAGACAATAGAGATCCTATTGTTAGTGAATTTATAAAATAACAATTTTTTAAAAGCATCTCTTCTCAACGTGTTAGATGTTTTTTATTACTTTTACTTGGCGCTAACAATTCTTTCTATTAGTGAAATATAGATTTATATGTTAATATAACTACATAAGTTTTCTTTTTACTTACTTTCAAGGGAGGATTTTATAATGCCTGAAAAGTATTTGAAAGAGTATGAAGTGGGATTTACTCCTCGTTTAGTGATGGAAGAAGCCAGTAGATGTCTTCTTTGTCATGACGCTCCATGCTCTTCATCTTGTCCAGCTGGTACTGATCCAGCTAAATTTATTCGTTCTGTGCGTTTTAAAAATGTTAAAGGCGCTGCAGAAACCGTAAGAATTAATAATATTTTAGGAGCGATATGCGCTAGAGTGTGTCCAACTGAAAGATATTGTCAACAAGGCTGCTCTAGAAGTGGAATTGATAAGCCAATCGATATTGGCCGTATTCAAAGATACATTACTGACTTTGAAGATGCCACTAAGATGAATATTCTCGAAGTTAAGCCGTTTAATGGTAAAACTGTTGCAGTAGTTGGTAGTGGACCTTCTGGCTTAGCGACCGCCGGATATTTAGCGATGGATGGCTATAAAGTCACTATCTATGAAAGAAATGTCAAAGCTGGTGGATATTTAAGATATGGCATTCCTGAATATCGTTTACCTAATGCGGTGGTTGATAAAGAAATTAAACGTATTCAAAAATTAGGTGTAGAAATCGTTTGTAATCACGAAATCACCGATTTAGAAGATCTTAAGAAAAGATATGACGCAGTTGTTTTAGCTATTGGTCATTCTAAAGGAAAAATCTTACCTTTATTCGCAGGTAAGAGATTTGTTAAAGTTGCAGTTGATTTCTTAAAAGATGTTAAAAGAAGAAAAGGCGAAATCAAAGTTCCAGAAAATGTATTAGTGATTGGGGGCGGAGATGTCGCTATGGATACAGTCACTACCTTAAAATTATTAGGTGTTAAACAAGTCACTGATGTGGTTTATGAAACATTTGAAGAATTTAAGGCTAGTAAGAAAGAATTAGAAGGAGCACAAAAAGAAGGTGTAACTATCATTGATGGTTATGTTCCTGTTGCTTTATCTGGTAAGACTGTTAAATTTAAACACCGCTACATTCAAAGCGAATTAAAAATTAAAGCCGACCTTATCATCCTAGCGGTTGGTCAATATACCGAAGCTGGCTTATTTGATTTAGAAGTTTCTAAAACTCAAGAAGTTAAAGAAAACGATAATCTTATTAAAGACAATTTATTTGCTGCTGGAGATATTGCTCACGGCGAAAAAACTGTTGTATATGCGGTTAGAAGTGGAAAAGAAGTCGCTTATCGCGTTAAACAATTTTTGGAGGGGAAATAATCATGGTTAAAAAAGATTTAAGTATTACCTTCTTAGGGGTTAAATTCCCTAATCCATTCTGTTTATCATCATCTCCTGTCGGAAATGACTATGACATGTGTAAAAAAGCATATGATGTCGGTTGGGGCGGAGTAGTTTTTAAGACTATTGGTCCTAAGAGTTATGTGATTAATGAAGTATCGCCAAGATTTGATATGCTCCAAAAAGAAGGCGAACCTTTCGTCGGATTTAAGAATATGGAGCAAATTGCCGAGCATTCTTTAGAAGAAAATCTCGCTGATTTAGCAAGATTAAAGAAAGAATATCCTGATAAAGTTTTAATCGCTTCTATTATGGGCAATGATGAAGAATCTTGGGAAGATTTGGCTAGAAAAGTAGAAGAAGCTGGCGCTGATATGATTGAAATGAATCTATCTTGCCCGCAGATGACATCTCATGCGATGGGAAGTGATGTTGGTACTAACCCAGAATTATGTAAGAGATATTGTCAAGCTGTTAAAAGAGGTAGCAAACTGCCAATGATGTCAAAGATGACACCAAATATCACCGATATGGTGCCAGTCGCTAAAGCTTGCTTAGAAGGTGGAGCGGATGGAATTTCCGCCATTAACACCTTAAAATCCATTTGTAATATTGATTTAGATAAGAAAATTGGTATGCCGATAGTTAATGGTAAATCCTCGATTTCTGGATATTCCGGAAAAGCAGTTAAACCAATCGCTTTACGCTTTATTCAACAAATGAGAGTGGCTATTCCTGAACTAGAAATAAGTGGAATAGGCGGCATTGAAACTTGGGAAGACGCTGCTGAATTCATCTTAGTGGGCGCTAAAACTTTACAAGTTACTACCGGTATTATGCAATATGGCTACCGCATCGTTGAAGATATGTGTAACGGCTTAATGCATTATATGGAAGAACAAAAAGTTGATCATCTTGAACAACTAGTGGGTAAAGCAAATAAAAATATTATTCCTGCTGAAGAACTCGATAGAGATTATATTGTTTATCCTTCTATTGACACTGATAAGTGTGTAGGCTGCGGAAGATGTTATATTTCTTGTTATGATGGAGCCCATCAAGCTATGGAGTGGGATGAAGAAAAGCGTCGTCCAACCTGCAATCATGATAAATGCGTTGGCTGTTTATTATGCGGACATGTATGTCCAGTCGGAGCAATTTCTAAAGGCGAAATCGTCTTAAAGAAAACCGCTAAGCCAGGAAGAAAAATCTCTGATATTAGATTATAAAAAGATTTAAGATCGTTAGGGAGCGAGTAAAATCGCTCCTTTTTGATTGGTTTTTCTCAATTCTTTGCATAAAATATGCAATAATATAAAGCGTGAAAGACAAAAAAGATTTCGAATTTTTACAAGAAGCTAAAAAAGATTCTGAACAGTTCTCATTTGATGAAAATATCAATGAAAAACAGTTTTTAAATGAGGACTATGTTTTTCATTTTGAAGATAATCAAAACAATTTAGGTAGTGAAGTCGTTAATGAAATACAAAGTGGAAATGAAGATAATCCCTATCAATCCGCTCAAAACGTAAATAAAAAAGATGCTCTTTCTCAAGAAGATATTGAAAAAATCACTAAAAGCAGTGGTGAATCTTTAGCTGGTGGTGAAGTTGGAACTGGTGCTGCTAGTAGTGAGGCAGCTATAGCGACTACTACTACTTCTGCGGTTGGAACAATTGCCACAATCGCAACTACTTCCGTTGTCATTTTAGTGGGTGGGGGAATGGTAGTTTATGGACAAAACGTGGATAATACGATTTTTTGTCAGTTCCAAGAAGTTTACACCGAAGAAAATAATATATATTTCTTATTACAAGTCGGTAGTGATGAAGAATTATTGCATTATGAAGAGCAAATGGATGTTGAAGGAGAAGAAAGAATCACTCAAGAATGTGATTTAGTAGTGGAACTAACTTCTAGCGCTCTTCCTGGATTTGCTCTTACATATGATGTTAAAAATTATGGATATATATCTGGAGAATTTCTCGATTTAGAAATCGGATATGAATATTCACTTAATGTTTATCAAAATACTTTTCTTGATTTAGGAAAAACATATCTGCTAGAAGAGCCTTATATGGTTTCATTAAGTTCTTCTACATCTTTAGTAAGCATAATTTTATCTGGAGATTATCAAACCACTTATCGAGTTGGTGATACTTTTGATACTTCAAACATGGTGATTACTGTTTATTATGATAATGAAGAATATAAAGAAGTTGATGTTAGTGAAGTCACCTTTACTGGCTATGATATGTCAAAAGAGGGAGAACAAGAAGTTACCATTTCTTATAGCGAAGATGATATTACTATTTCTACTACATTTATGATTGAAGTACTTCCAAGTGATTGGCTAGAATTTAGCGATATTGAAGATGTATTTGGCAATGTAAATTATTATGTTATTCCTCATTATAGTGGGGATTTGAGCAGTTATTCAGACTTATATATTGGTATTTATTTAGATGAAGACCACCGTATGGATGGCGATACTCCTTATATTTCTTATCGCGCTTCTTGCTTTATTGCCCTTCCATTAAATAACGAACCAACCTTAATTGAATCAACGGATAGCCTTGATTTAACTATCGACTATTATATTGATTTAATTGGCTATAAAGATGAAGAAGAAATTTTATTTACTATTACTTATAACTTCTCTACTTTAGAAATAATACCTGTTGAAGATACGGAAGCCATTTATTTCATGCGTGAATTCGATGGCTATAACGATTCTAGATTTTATGTTTATGTCGCCTCTGATAAAGATATAAATCAATATGAGAATATTACTATCTCCTTACATTTCATTGAGGGTGATACTTTAGATGATGTGATTTATTCAATGCCTCTAACTGCTTTTAATACTTCTTTACTCTTTGAAGTGACATGGACTCAAAGCTATTCCGAATATAATACTTATACCGCAATTGTGGAATATGGAACTGAAAATAGCCAGGAACTGCTGCGTAATGAGATTAATTTTGGCGCTATTATTACCAAATTCATTCCGACAGTTAACGGCATTTCTTTCAGTATTATGACTACTTATTATAAGTTAGAAGTCGTTGCTTTCCTTGACGTATTTGATAACAATAACAAGATTAAAAACTTATCTGTAGTTTTTGATGATGTTAATGGAGCTGGCTCTAATGAATACCCGTTAACAATGAATGATTATGGCTATTATGTCGTTAACGGCTATCAATATCAAGAAGACATATTTAATGTGACAGTTTGTGGAGAAATTGATGGCGTTAAACAGGCTCTATATTCTACTGAAGATGTTAATACTACTTCCTTCCCTGAGGATAAATATTCAGGTTGCGTTTTATTCTCTAGTAGTGGAAGCGAAGAAGAACCTTATTTAGCGACTATTTATACCGGCAATTATGATTCTTATCAAATCTGGCGTATTTATATGGTTAACTCTAGTGACCCATCTATTACTTATAGTAAAAATATCACTACAAATGATCATTCTGATACTTTAACTGGCTTCTCTTTATCTACTGATAAGTGGATTGTTTATACCTATGCTCAATATGATGAGAATAGCGAAGAAGAATTGGTATTTATGGAAGAGTTAGACTTCCAAGGAATATAAAAAAACAAATTTTAGGAGATTCATTATTATGAAAACTGAACAACAAAAAAAGAATAGGCTTATTCTAAATATCATCCTATTCACTCTCGGAGGAGTGGCAATTTTAATCATCCTCTTTTGGGATTTCATCTTTTTAAACAAACCTTTATATGATGGCAATGGTGGCTTTGCCGCGATTGGAAATTGGTTTATGGAAAATTATGATGTTCCACTTTATACAGTAGCGGTGATTGGTATTGTTGCTTTAATCATTACTTTATTAAGCATCTTTAACCACAAGGTTAAAATTACTAACAAAAAAGCGGCAACTGTGATGTCTTTATTAACATCTTTAATTAAATGGGCCGCAATTATAGTCGCTTTGTTCCTCATTTTAGCGAAGTGGGGTGTGGACACTAATAAGATTTTAGCTTCAATTGGAATCTTAGCTCTTATTATTGGCTTAGGTTGTCAAACTTTAATTAGTGATATTGTGGCAGGAATTTTCTTAGTAGCAGATAATGCTTTTGAAGTTGGCGATATCGTTGTAATTGATGGTTTTAGAGGCACTGTGATTGAAATTGGTTTAAAAACCACCAAAATCATAGATGCAGGTGGAAATGTCAAACTTATCTCTAACAGCGCTATTACATCAATGGTTAATCTTACTAATTCTTTATCGATCGCGGTAGTTGAGATTTCTATTCCTTATGAAGAGAATTTAGCAAGAACCGAAACTTTATTATTAGAAAGATTAAAAGATATGCCAACTCGTATCCCAACCATCGTTGAAGGACCTTTTTATAAAGGTGTTGAAGATATGGGCGAATCCGCAGTGATTTTAAAAGTAGTGGCCAAAGTTAAAGAAGAAGATCGTTTCCAAACTGTTAGAGATATGAAACGTGATATTTATCTCTTCTTAAATGAACAAAATATTACAGTTCCATATCCTCAAGTTACGATTACTCAAGGTCCTAATCCTGCTAATCATCCAGAATGGGTTGATAAAGATAAAATGGAAAAAGCTGCTAATCAAGAAATGAAAAAACAGCAGGAAGAAAGTAAAGACGTTGAAGAAGTCAACGAAATCAAATAATTAAATCTCCTTAATATAAAGATAAGGACTCATTTCTTTAATGATTTGAGTCCTTTATATTTATTCAATTGGTTCTAGAAACTGTTCAAATGCTTCTGCAAATAGATGACCTAGCAATACTTCCGATTCGGAATCATAATGGCATTCATCAACTTCATCTGGTTCTTGGTTGGTGTGCATTCCAGCTGCAATTGTGTCGATAAAGATATTGTTTTCGCTTTCTTCTGCAAAAGCTACTTTTGCTTCATTAACTTCTCTAGGATGTTCCCAAACACTTGAATCGCTAATGCCAGCATCGATAAATGGGAGTTCTTTATTACCTGATAAATCTTTTAAATCTTCTCTTAGATTGGTGGTAAAGATTCTAAGGTTATTTTGATAAACACTATAGTAACCAGGATAAGAATCTCCCTCTCCTTGCATCCAACAAAATGCCTTTATTGTTGGAATATAGCCCATTTCTTTCAGGTTATTCATCTGTTTTTTCACGTAATCAATGAGTTTTCCATATAACGGAGAATTACGCTGAGCCCAATCATCTTTTAAGTTGCTGCCCCCACACGCAAATTTAATAAGGAATAATTTATTCGCGTATTTTTTATGAAGAGCCTCTGCAATTCCGATTTCTGGACCAAAAGTGCTAGGTCCATTTCCTTGACCTAATCTAGTTGGAACGAATGTATCTTTTTTTGATCTATTTTGATGAGGAATAAATGTAATTCCAGTTGCAGGCCAATCTTTAGTCCAACAATCATAGGCAATTTGAATATCAGAATATCCAGTAAAGAATTCTTCATATCTATCATTACCAACGGTATCTGGTAAATATAGGCTATAAGTACAGCCGACTCCGTTAGATTGACCAGAAATGATAACGACATCTACGTTTTGAGATGCTGAGTTTGTTGCGCAACTAGTTGCAGATAAAATTAAAGGGGATAAAAGTAAATAGCAAATATGTTTTTTCATATTTTTATTTTACTCAGTATTTTTGTAAACATATGGATTAATCTGTAAACTTTTCAGTAAACAAAAAAATAGTGGCTTTCTTTCGCTTAATTAAGTCGTAATTTATATAATTTATGATAAAAGTTGCTTTAAATATTTTTTATGAATAACGAGATAGTGGGGTTGATAGTTCAAACGATATATTGCTGAGTGAGAGATTAAAAAATCATTTTTTTGTAAATATAAGTTAATAAAATCGCGATTCTCATCATTGATTAACTTTTTGATTTCTTTAATGAACAGAGCGATATTTTGCTCTTCTTGGCTAGAAAGAATAAAGGCATTAACCAAATCTTTAAAATCGTGTTTTAATTCAAAATATGGTTTTAAATAAATTCGAACATAATCATCTGATATTTCTTCAAATAAGTCATATTCATAATTATTGTCTTTTATTGTTTGATATTCTTCGTTAACTCTTTTATATGCTTTTTCAAAATCATTTACTAAATGAGCGGGTCCCAATATTCCTTGTAAATATAGTTTTAAAATATCCTCAATTTGCATTAAAGGATATTTTTTTAAATGTGATTTTAAATAAACCATATTAATCTATATCGATAAGTTCGTATTGACGGCTACCAAAATTAAGTTTGTCAGCAACTTCAAGGATATATTCGCCATTTCTTGAAGTAACTCTATCCATAAAATGGTCTCTTCCAATATCTTTTGAAGCTTTAACAAGATCTAAACACGCTTGATCAATGGCGATTGGATCGGTAGAAGCTAAAATTCCAATATCTTTTAAGCACGGATCTTCTGCTACCGCACAACAATCACAGTCCACTGACATATTAACCATCATAGAAATATAGACTATTTTACCTTTAAATCTTTGATGAACCGCACTAGCAGCATCTGCCATTGAGGCAAGAAAATCATTTTGAGGAGGTAATTTATTCCATAAATCATATTGGTCAGTAGTCCTTCCTGCAGAATGAATATAAGCTTTTCCACGACTAGAAGCAAAGCCGATGGAAAGTTGTTTTAAAGCACCACCAAATCCACCCATTGGATGACCTTTAAAATGAGATAGAACAAGTATGGAGTCATAGCGATTGATATGCTCACCTAAATAGTCCTTTTTAATAGTGGTTCCATTAGGAATATTTAAAATAACATCGTTATCTTCTTCATCCATAATATCGACTGGAAAATATTTATTCCAACCGTGCTTTTCCATCGTTCTTTTATGCTTTTTTGTCGTATTTCTAGAACCGGGATAAGCAGTATTACATTCAATTACAATTCCATTTATATAATCAATCATTGGTTTTAAGAATTCTGGCCTTAGATAATTTTGATTTCCCTCTTCTCCAGAATGAACCTTTACTCCGATATTACCAGATAAATTTAATCCAACTTTTTGATAGATTCTAATAACATTTTCTGGTGTTATTATCTTAGAAAAATATACTTTTGCTTTCATAAAATCATTATAAATTGTTGTTTAAAAAATATAAAGTGATGGATTTATTTATGAAGTTACAAACAAGAATAAAAAAAACAAATAAATATTTGTGATTTGGTATCGCAATTTCTTTAATTAATCATTATAATGTTTATACATTATGAAAAAGAGAGCTCAACGTTTTAAAAGATTTGCTTATATATTCGCTATTATTGAATTAATCGCTTTAGCGACTTTTTGTATATTCTATTTCTCTGATTTGTATAACTTTAAAACTGTAATCACTCCTTATTATTTTGCGCTTGGTTCAGTTGGTTTATTAGGAATTAACATTCTTTTAGTGGTCATAACTGTTGCTTCTGCAACTACTGCAAGATATAAAACCGATTTACGCGCTGCTGAAGTCATTGGCGAAGATGTTCAAGAAGCTTATAATTACGCAATGATTGGTCTAGCTATTACCGATGAAAACGATGTAATTATTTGGACTAATGATTTATTTAATGAACGCCATATTGATGTTATTGATAAAAACATTTTTGAATGGCAACCATCTTTAGTGGGTATAAAAGAAAAAAGTGCTGATAATGCGATTCAAGATATTCAAATTTCAAGTCGTAATTATAAAGTTAAATTCTTATCAGAAGCTGGATTATGGATTTTTAAAGATACAACTGAATATGAAGAAGTTCTTGCTCACAACAAGAGCCAAGCCCCAGTTGTTGGTATTTTATCTATTGATAACTATGATGAAGTTATTAAAGGTGAAGAAGATTATAACGATTTAATCACTAAGGTTAAGGCTATCATTTTTAACTATGCGAAAGAATTTGACATTCTTTTAA
>Ga0310690_10009871_pt1 | contig 11942 bp, 8 predicted proteins | sample AusTroGonzalo_MG_2_FD_207661 | JGI IMG/M metagenome (GOLD analysis project Ga0310690, IMG submission 207661) | Bovine rumen microbial communities from tropical cattle in Woodstock, Queensland, Australia - Gonzalo_04 (v2) (version 2) | ecosystem: Host-associated > Mammals > Digestive system >...
TTACAAGTCTTTTTCCACCCATTTAGACATTATTAACATCAAAAATCGGTCTGTCGGAGGTTATCTCCCGACAATTATGTAATTTTGCAACACAAAATTGACAATGATGACAGATTTAGAATTAGACAAAAGAGTAGAGCGCGCCGTGGAGAACTTCATGGCGGGCTATGGCTGTTGCCAGAGTGTGGTAGCGGCCTTTGCCGATTTGTATGGTCTCGACGATACCTTAGCCAAGAAAGTGGCAGCAGGTTTCGGAGGTGGTGTAGGCCGCCTGCGGATGATGTGCGGCGCCGTCTCAGGTATCGTCATGCTCGTGGGACTGGACTGCGGACAGACGGAGGGCAGCGACCGCGAAGGCAAGTCGGCCTGCTACAAGGTCGTACAGGAACTGCTGGCCAAGTCGAAGGAACAGAACGGCAGTCTGATCTGTGCGGAGATCCTCGGTCTGAAGGGTTACGAGAAGGCTGCCAACAATTACGTCGCCTCAGCGCGCACGGTCGAATATTACAAGACCCGTCCCTGTGCCGCCAAAGTCGAGAGTGCCGCCCGCATCTTCGCCGATTACCTCAGGGAAAAACAGTAATCATAAATATGGTTTTTATGGTGCGTAACTATATGACTTTTGGTGCAAAAGTATATAGGTTAGCACCCGTAAGTATATAGGTTAGGGGGGCTTACGCCTGAGCGGGGTCGTCGGTATCTCGCGCGAGCGTGCGCAAATTAAATTTTAATTTTGCCCTAATAGGGGCAAATAAAATTAAATTATTAATTATTTATTAGTTTGAGGCTTTTTCTTTGATTCTGGAGCGCATGCTGCGGACGGAACTGCGTTTGACGTCAAGGATCTTGGCGATAGTCTCGTCATCATAGTGCAGGTCATCTTGCAGAATGAGAAAGATGTACTGGGCGGTGCTCAGGTCTGCATATAGACGTTCCCACTCCTGCCAGCGCTTGGGGCGCAGTTGGGCAAAGTAATCAACAAGGCTCTGCAGATCGTTGGCCGAGGCATCAGCGAGGGGTTGCTTCTCTTTGACACGATTAAACAACTTGGCCCCCATCAGCAGTTTAGTCGAGATGCGTTCCCGTCGCTGGGTGATCTGTTCCTTGAGCTGTGAGATCTCCTGCATATTGGCTTCTCCGCTTTGTTCCAGACAGAAGCGGAGTCGGCGCATCCGCCTACGATGCCACCAGACGACCACCATCAAAAGCAGAAGAAATGACAAAATTACCCCCCCCATTATCGTAAACCGCCTGTAAAATGACTTCTCCCGTTGCATTTCGTCGAACTTCATCTGCCAGTCGGCCATCTGGCTTCCCTTGTTGGCCGATACCAGCGAGTCGGTGAACTCTTTGCTCCGTCTCTGCATGGCGTAAGCCTGACTACTGTCGCCCATCTGGCTATAAAGTTCAGCCAGTAGATCGAGCGATTGCTTATGCACCTGATGGTCATTAGCCTCCAACGACTTTTTTGCACAACTCACAGCCTCTTCATACCTGCCCTGTTTCTGACGGATGCATGCCAAGGTGGCGTATGCACGTCCACGGGAGGAGTGTTTCAGCACCCAGTCCGTCAGGTATTGCTCTGCCTTCTCCACGTCCCCCGCCTCCTGATACATCATGGCTACGTTATCCAGGATGTCGTTTCGACCCAACGAGTCGTCCAAGGCGTCTATCCAGTCCAGACTCTGCAGCAAATTGACATTGGCGCTGTCCTTCATACCCATAGCGTCAAAGCCCGATGCCACCATCAAATAACTGCGGGCCACCATCACGCTGTCGTTCATTTTCTTGCTGCTTTCCAACAGTTTCTGTGAGTATTTCAGCAGGAGCGGAGGATTGCTGCTCCAGTAGTTGCAATATGCCAGCCGCTCGTATATCTTGTTCCGCAGCAGTTCGTCGTCTAATGTCTCTGCCAGCGTCTCAGCCCTCTTCAGGTCTTTAATGGCCTCGGGGACATTCTTCAAAGCGTATTTCACTACACCCCGATAATGATAAGCCATCGCTTGGTGCCACTTGTCGCCATGCTGGGCGTAATACATGACGCTTACTGTAATCATAGAGTCGTTAGTTATCTGCTCGTGACGTGTCTTGATGTCCACCATCGTCATCAGTAAACCATATTCCGCCCGTTCCACTTCCAAGAGCGTTGGTACGTTAATATCAGCCAACAGTACTCTCGCTGAGTCAGGGCGTTGTTCAATAACTTCCCATGCCTGACTGAACCTGTCAGAAGTCCCACTCTTCCCACAAGCCACCAGCAAGGTGCAGAGTATAGCAACCTTTATAATCTTTCTCATACGCTGCAAAATTACAAAAAACTTGCAAATAATCCTCTGTATAGCATGAATATTATTTCCCTTTGGAGATGCCACCTACCACATCGTCGTTATCAATAGTAGTTTCAGTCTTCTTCACGCTGGCCTTCAGCTTACCAAAGCGGTAAGACAATGAAAAGTTGATTTTACGTCCACGCTGGGCTGAATCGCTATAACCATAGGTGTCGCCCTGAGTAGTATAACTGATGTAGTGGTTATACTTATCGAACAGATTGTTGGCGTTGATCCTAACGGTTAGTCGATTGTCTTTCAGGAACGAGCGTTGCAGAGAGAATCCATACTGAGTCCAAGGGCTCTGGTAGCTATATACATTCTCTACAGTATGCCCCATCTGTCCGTAGACGAAGGCTGTAAAGCGCAACTTCCAAGGTAACTGCTGGCTGCCATTGATATAGTAGAAGCCAGAGAAGCCGCTATGTTGGAGGTTAAGGCTGGAGTTGCTGATATCCACATAACCCAGATTGAAATTGGTAGAGAGTGTGGTGGTATTGAAGGGCTTCCACTGCACATAGCCCTCAAACTGCCAGCGATGCAGGCGTTCTATATTGCCATAGGTTTGATAGCGGACATCATCCTTGGCATAAACCCATCGCCCGATGCCGTCGTTGATATATGTGTAGGCAGGAGCCAGTTGTAGTGTCAGCCATCGGCCTATATACGAATAGAGGATGTGTATGTTTTGTTTTTTGCTGCTGCTCAGCTCCGCATTGCCAAACGTAACCTGTGTGGGCGAACTGACGACGGCAGGATTCAGATACGAGATGCCTGGTCTATTGACACTAGTAACATAGCTGAGCTTGAGTGAGTTGGCATCATTAATCTGATATTTCATACTGAGTTGTGGCACCCAGTCATTCAGGTGCCGCCCAAAATCGCTTTCGCTACCATCAGGGTAATGACCTTTCATGTAGCTATGCTCATAGCGCAGACCAGCACGGGCCGACCATTTACCAAGATTCAGCATATAGTCGGCATAGGCTGCTGCCACCTGGGTGGTATGCTCAAACTGGCTATCGTACGTCGGAGTGGGTGGAGTGGAAAAGAAGTCTTGCAAGGTGTGGCTGCTATTGTCGCGATAGATGTATTTGCCACCCACTTCCAGCTTATGACCCTTGGCTATCGGACGCACGTAATCTGCTTGGAAGGTGTGCTCCGTAAACCGTTCGTGGCTGTCGTTTAACATGCCCGTATAGTTGAATGGCGCATTCTGTATATCAGTATAGTTACTTTCTTGCTGATCGTTCTGACGCGTCAGGGCGAGCATGTAAGAGAGAGTAAGAAGCTCGCCCTCGCGACGCGTCCTATGCTGGTAGTCCAGACGTCCATTCCATGAATGGTGGCTATAGCCAGGCATCCAGTAGTTGTCAGAATAACTATAGAGCAGATTGTTGGCAGGTGAATACATCTGGGTTGTAACCCCGCCCTTTACATCCAGTTTGTAGAAGTAGCCGCTTAATGATGCTGACAGCAGGTTCAGCGAGTCAATATCATAGCTGGCGTCTATATTGGCCATGTGGATGTAGCCAGGATTGGAGCCTCGGTTTTGCCCCTTCATCGTATTCCCCGATGCCACGTATGTACGTTCAGAGTAGTTGATGTTTTCCGTTTCCTTATTCGACATGCCACCATAACCGTAGTTTAAGCTAACGATTGCCTTACCCAATTGGGTGGTCAGATAGGCTGACAGATTAGGATGTTCTAACGTGTTATAGCTGGCGGTTACCGATCCTGTTACGCCATCCATTCGCCTGCCGTCCATCATCACAATGTTCAAAATGGCATCTACCCCTTCTGCATCCTCACGGGCTCCTGGGTCGGTAATTACCTCAATACGCTTTACAGCTGAGGCGGGCATGGCTTTCAGAATCTCCTTGGCATTCTTCGACAGGCTGGGGTCGTAGCGACCGTTCTTGTAGATTTTGAAACTGCTGTTGCCTTTTACCTTGATATTATCCTCACCATCTACCGTCACCATCGGCACCTTGCGTAACATATCAAGTACAGTCAGTGTCTTCGACTCTTCGTCGGCCTGTACGTCGTAGCCTATACGATCTATCTCCTGTTTGATCAGTTGGCGCTGAGCCTTGATCTCTATGCCCTCCAATTCCTGACTCCAGGTGATGGAGTCATTTTTGACTGTCGTGCTATCCGTCTGTGCCATCCCGTTCATAGCGGCCATGGCGATAATAATAGTCATCATTAGTTGTTTCTTTTTTCTTTCCTCATTATTTGTTAATGTGTATATCTTTCTAAAAAACAGCACGCGTCATCACGACGAATACTGTTTATGAATCAAAATCAGAGAGCTGTATAAGCTCTTCGAGGGCAAAGGTAATTGGTCTTCATGAACCCTACAAGTATTATTCAGCAAATTTATGAATTTGCCTGTTGCAACAAAAATGCCTTTAAGCGTCTGATAATATGGTAGATATGTGCCTGAGAGACCAGAAAAAAGTGGCTGAGAGGGACGGGAAGAGGATTGCAAATCCTGTTGGGGATCCTCCCACACCTGCCACTCATAAATCTCTTTTAGCAGGCGTTGGACGGCGGTTTCGCAATCCTCTGGATAGGCCAGTGTCTGTACGAACCAGAGTTTACGGTGTTGCACGAACTTGGCGTAGAAGCGGCGGCCAGTCAGTTGACCATTGTCATCGTGAAGAGCACCAGAGAGAATAAAGTAATCATCGCCCTTCATCTGATGGTCGGCGGATAACTCCCCAGCATATTTCCTCATACCCTGTTCGACAGTGAGCGTATCGGTATTGGGCTCCACGAAAGCCGTCTGTACGATCTCCGTAGAATCCATCCAGAAACTGAAGCGGCAACTGCCCTTATCCATCAGCGAGTCATCGGTCTGCTCGAAGAAGGCTGGATAGCGGATGGTGTAGTCGAAATCATCGTCTTGGTATGACATCATCTGTGTGAGCCGCATCGCCCGCTCCAACTTTTGAGGTAATGGTGTGTCATCCTCCTTCTCATATACAGTCAACCACGTCATGACTGCTATGAACACCAACATTGACAGAAAAAGAAACCTTTTCATACTTGCTTTTTTCTGCAAAAGTATGAAGAGATTATTTAACTGGCGAAAAAACTGTCTGACATTTGTCTGACAATTAGCCTAGCAATGAATTTTCTATCTGATTTTCAGTTCGTAGGCTTTTCCTCTGTCCACTTCGATTTTGAGATTGGAATGTTGCTCTATGATGGGCTTCAGCCTCTTGATAAGCGTATAAAGCGTCTCACTGGCATCGGGCTTCTTTGGCCAGAGAGCATCGCAGATCTCTGCCTTAGTCAGCACATGCGATGATGAGCGGAAGAACATCTCCATGAGTTGCTGTTGCATGGGAGTCAACTTAACGGACTGGCCGTCAGTATCGACAAAATGGCCCTCTGATTCGGCATAACTCAGACCACCATATTGGATAACACCTGCCAATAGCGGCAGATGTCGGCTGCGACGATAGAAACAGAAAGCAGCCCACAACAGGGTGAATGTCCAAAGGATGGAGGCTGGACGCTGATCCGACATGGCGAAGATGGTCGCGGCTGAGCACCTGGCCTCGCACTTAAAATCCTTCTGACGGGTGTTCACGGCCAGCATCGCCCTACCCCGCAACTCATCAAGTTGAAGGTGGCTATTGAAGACCCTGATGGTATCAGCACTGATCACGTCACTCTGCTGCTCGGCTAATGCCGATGCCAGAGCCTGGCTCATATCTTCTTCAACAAGCCGCTCAGTAGCGCGATAACTCTGAAAACTCGTCGCTCCAGAGGCCATGATCAGTCCGAAGAGCACTAAGACTAAATACTTCTGTTTCATATTCTTATAGATGCAGGCCGATGCCCAGCATGAGGTTATTAGGATAATAGAAATCGTAGAGGCTATAGCCGATGTGGAGATAGGCCTGTCGCATGACGTTAATCTTCAGAGCCAGGATCTCGTAGAAGCCCTTGAAATCCGCAGTACCGGCATTGATGAAGTTGTGGCCTATGCCGAAATTGATGGTAAAGTAAGGCATAACAAACTCCGTGCGGGCAGAAAGGCCAAGTGTCACCCTGCGATACCATGGTGCGGTATGGATATCATCATCCGTCCCACTCCAGTAGGTCTTTGTCAGCACTTCCGGGTCGATCTCAATATTGGCACTGCCGTCGTAGGCTCCGTCGAGTGAGGCACCGATGTTCAGCCAGTGGTTGATATGATAGAGCGGATTAAGCGTAAAGCCGAAGACACCATAGGTATCAGGCAGTGCGTAGGCGCCTTCCTCGGTATCGACGCCCTTGCGCTTCCACGCGCCATAGAGCGTCAGATCCCATCCCCAGTGGCGTTCGAAGGTGGGAAGAGGTCTGCTCGCAGGTTCCCTGTCGCTGCGGTTGATATAGTAGGCTACACTCGCCTTGACACCCGCCACGTTGAGGCCGGCATTGGGAATGGAGGTGTTACCGTTGCTATAATGGGTGATCGTTGCGCCGAAGTTCAGATCCCAGTGCTTCGACAGCATCCAACGCAGATAGAGATCCACATCGATATAGGCCGTCGTCTTCGAGCCGATGACACGGTTCTCGGGGTTCGTCTCCCAGTCGTGTGCCTTCCAGCCGTAGGTCAGTCCGAAGTCCCACTCGTAGTTGAGCGACAGTCTTCGGGCCAGCGTTTTGATGGTGGCACCCTGGAAAATATAAAGCGAAACGGGATTCCCCAACTGGGGATTGAAGTCATGGATACTCAATCCGACACCCTGATAGACACCTTTATAGATCAGGGCCTGTTCGGAGTTCTCGGGCGGTGCAAAGGCATACTTCACCTTTGCCACAAAAGAATGGTTCATCGTCCTTACCTCAGAGTTATAGCCTTTCAGGAACTCGTTGGTATGGATGATATGCCCAGGGATGGCTTCCACCTCGATGCGATGTATGGTCGCACTGTCGGCCGAGACATCGGTTTCAGACATAGCAATAGCAGCGACGGGAAATGCCATCGCTGCTATTATCAGGAAAAACGTTCTATTACTTGTCACTCTCGGGTGCCTGTCCGATCAGATCCATGAACTCGTCGAGCTTCGGCGTGATGATGATCTGCGTACGGCGGTTACGCTGCTTGCCCACCTCAGTATCGTTAGAGGCAATGGGGTTGTACTCGCCACGGCCACCGGCTGTCAGACGCTTCGGATCCACACCGTAGTCGTTCTGCAGGGCCTGTACCACTGAAGAGGCACGGAGGGTAGAAAGGTCCCAGTTGTTACGAATATTGGTCTTCTTGATGGGCACGTTATCGGTGTTACCCTCGATCAGCACATCGTAGTCCTTGTAGTCCTTGATGATCTTGGCGATCTTCGACAGGGTCTCGGCGGCACGGCTGTTGATCTCGTAAGAACCGCTCTTATAGAGCATGTTGTCGGCCAAGGAGATATAGACCACACCCTTGAGCACCTGCACATCGACCTCCTTCAGTTCTTCCTTCGAAAGTGAACGGGTCAGGTTGTTCGTCAGTACCATATTCAGTGAGTCGCTCTTCGACTTCACCTCTACAAGATGACGGATATACTGGTTAGACTCGTTGATCTGATCCACCAGCTTCTCAATGGAAATGTTATTCTGGCTGGCATTGGTCAGACTCTTGTCGAGTGACTCCTGCAACTTGGCATATTTGGCCTCAGCGGCTTTGAGGGCCTGCTGCAAACCCTTCTGCTGATCCTCGAGAGCCTGAATACGGGCATTCTTTCCAGCCAAATCTTCTCTGGCATCCTGCAGTTTCTCCGTAAGCGACTTGTTCTCCGTCTGGCAGTTTGCCAGATCCTTCTTGCTGGCGCAACTCGTCATCATCAGACCGGCAGCCAGGGCAATGAATAATACATTTTTCTTCATAACTTGTCGTTTTTTAAGTGTAACGAATGCAAAATTAGTGAACTAACCGAAAAAACAATGAAATTCTGCTTGTTATTAGAATTATTTTAATTAAATTTGCAGTCAAAAACCAAAATAGCAATGAAAAATATCAAATTCTTACTCATAGCAGTCATGAGTATGATCCTTTTGAGCACACATGCCCAGATGCTATCCAAGGGCGTCTCCAAAGAACTTGCCGACCATCGAAAAGCAACTATCAGTAACGTGGTTTATGACCTCACCTTCGATATTCCGTCTGATCTCAACAAGAGGGTTACAGGCAAAGCCTTCATCAGTTTTGAACTGAATACATTGGAAGACGTGATCCTGGACTTTCAGGGAGGCTTCGACGGCACCTGTTATACCTTTACTGGCAAGAAAAACAAGAGGCGATTTGCCATAGCCACCTACCAGAATGAGCATATCATCATCCCAGCCAAGGCATTACAACTGGGAAAGAACAAGGTGGAGTTGGACTTTGTGGCCCTCGACAAAGCCCTGAATCGCAACAAGGATTATATGTACACCGTCTTCGAGCCTGATATGGCAAGATCCGCCTTCCCCTGTTTCTGCCAGCCAGACCTGAGGGCCGTGTTCGTCACAACCCTGTCAACACCTTCTGGATGGAAGGCGATGGCCAGCGATAACAGTTGTCAGTTGCCGATCTTCCTTTATTCCTTTGTGGCAGGCAACTACAACGAAAAGACAGCCACCCGCGACGGACGCCCTATACGGGCACTCTATCTGGAGACCGATCCTAATAAGGTAGCCCAACTCGACAAGGTGTTCGATGAGGCCGCACAGGCCGTGAAATGGATGGAGGGCTACACCAGTATAGCCTGTCCTTTCAAAGAATACGGTATGGTGATCCTGCCCAACTACCCCTATGGCGGCATGGAGCATCCGGGAGCCATCCAGTTTGACGACCGTCAGATCTTCCTGGATAAAAATGCGACACAGGAAGACGAGTTGACCCGTATGGAACTGATTGCCCACGAGACGGCTCACCTGTGGTTTGGCGGTCTGGTATCTCTAAAATGGTTTGACGACCTCTGGGCCAATGAGGTACTCGCCATGTTCATGGCCTCCAAGATCACACGCCGACAGTATAGTCAGGTAGATCATGACCTGAACTTTATCAAGACCTTCCAGAACAGGGCCATCTATACCGACCGCACAGAGGGTACACATCCCATCGCCCAGGAACTCGCCAACGTCAACCATGCCAGTCTGCTCTACGACAATATCCTCTATGACAAGGCACCCGTGATGATGCGGATGATGGAGCAGATGATGGGTGCTCCCACCCTCCAGAACGGTCTCCATAAATACCTGGTAGGACATCAGTTCGACAATGCCAGTTGGGACGACCTGATCACAACGCTCGACAACGAGGCTCCCAGTGCAGGTATCCGCCAGTTTAGTGATATCTGGGTAAAGCAGAAAGGTCTGCCCACCATCCATACCAGCTATCAAAACGGACAACTCGTCATCACGCAGTCCGATCCCTTCAACCGTGGTGTCTTCTGGCCTCAGAAATTCCAGATCAAGGCGATCTATGACTTAGGCAAGAGCCGTACGGTGGTGGTGGATATGCAAAAGCCAACCATGACCATCAAACTGCCGGGCAAACCCGACTATATCATTCCCAATGCTGATGGTAAGGGCTACGGGCGATTCACGCTCGATAATGAATACACCCTGTTGATGCCCAAACGCCTCATCACCACCCGTAACGACCTGAACCGCTACGCCCTGTTACTCGCTATCCACGACAACTATCTGATGGGCAAGATTCCCCCCTCACACTTTGGCGAGCTTTTCCGTATGATGGGAAAGGAGAAGAATCCGCTGATCATGTCAACAGCCCTCGACCACATGTTCAAGATTGTCTGTGATGTCAAGGAAGAGCAGCGCGCTGCCCTGGAACTCTGCGTGATGGATCTGTTGGGCGAGAACAAGACGGATGCCTGTCACCAGTATATCCTCCGCAAGATGACCACCTGTGCCACCTCTCCCGAAGTACTGAATCAGATAGAGTGGATCTGGCGCCATCACAACGACCCACTGCTCAACGAATACGACTATATGGAGATGGCCTATCGTCTGGCCATCATGCACCCCCAGCAGTCGAAGGAGATCCTGAGCACCCAGCGTGCCCGTCTGCAGAACGAAGATATGAGGAAGGAATTCGACTATGTAAGTCGTGCTTGCAACCCCGATGCCAATGAGCGTACGAAGGTGTTCAACTCACTTCTTCGCCCCGAGAACCGTCAGCAAGACCTATGGGCTTTCCATACGCTGCAACTGCTGAACTCTGATGTCTATGAGCCACAGTGCAATAGTTATATCGAGCCCAGTCTAAAGTCGCTCGAATACCTGCAGCAGACCAGTGATGTCTTCTTCCCCGAGAAATGGATGAAGGCACTGATGGAAAACCATAAGAGCAAGGAGGCCGCTATGATCATCGACAACTTCATGAAGGCTAATCCCAATTATCCCACCAACCTGAAGAACAAGGTGCTGGAAGCCTCTTGGATCCTCATGAAGCAGATGCCTTATGTGGAGCCTCCAAAGCCAACACCTGCACCAACCCCCACTACGGCCAAGACTCAGGTCAAGAAAACGGCTAAGGGCAAGACTACCGCCAAGTCAGCACCCGCCAAGAAGACAACCCAAAAGAAAAAATAGAATTCTAAAAATACCAAACAGAATATATGATACGTTTCTTTCAGACCCCACAGAAAACTTCGGTGATTGCCACAGAGGTGGATCACCAACTCAACGAACAGGAAATCAAGGAACTTAGTTGGCTCTATGGTGAAGCCACTCTGCTGGACGCAGAGCAATTAGACGGCTTCTTCGTAGGTCCACGCCGCGAGATGGTTACCCCATGGTCCACCAATGCCGTAGAGATTACGCAGAACATGGGTATCAAGGGCATCAGCCGCATCGAGGAGTATTTCCCCGTAGCCAGCAAGGATGCCGAGTACGACGAGATGTTACAGCGCATGTATAACGGTATCAATCAGGATATCTTTACAATCAACATCAAACCGGAACCCATCAAGTATGTAGGTAACCTTGAGGAATACAACGAGCAGGAAGGTCTTGCTTTGAGTCCCGAGGAGATCGAATACCTGCATGGCTTGGAGAAACAGAACGGCCGTCCGTTGACGGACTCCGAGATATTCGGCTTTGCCCAGATCAACTCGGAGCACTGTCGTCATAAGATCTTCGGAGGTACGTTTATCATCGACGGCAAGGAGATGGAGAGTTCGCTCTTCGCCATGATCAAGAAGACCACGCAGGAAAACCAGAACAAGATTCTCTCAGCCTATAAGGATAATGTGGCCTTCGCACAGGGTCCCATCGTGGAGCAGTTTGCCCCGAAGGACCAGAGCACCAGCGACTACTTCCAGGTGAAGGATATCGAGAGTGTGATCTCGCTGAAGGCCGAGACGCACAACTTTCCTACGACAGTAGAGCCCTTTAACGGTGCCGCTACAGGTACGGGCGGTGAGATCCGCGACCGTATGGGCGGTGGTGTCGGCTCCTGGCCGATCGCTGGTACCGCTGTGTATATGACGGCTTATCCCCGTCTGCATGATGACGAGGGGGCTGCCCGCGACTGGGAGGATATCCTGCCCGTTCGCCAGTGGCTGTACCAGACGCCACAGCAGATTCTGACCAAGGCATCCAATGGTGCCTCTGACTTCG
>Ga0310690_10009878_pt1 | contig 11938 bp, 7 predicted proteins | sample AusTroGonzalo_MG_2_FD_207661 | JGI IMG/M metagenome (GOLD analysis project Ga0310690, IMG submission 207661) | Bovine rumen microbial communities from tropical cattle in Woodstock, Queensland, Australia - Gonzalo_04 (v2) (version 2) | ecosystem: Host-associated > Mammals > Digestive system >...
AGCCATGTTGTTCCAACCATTCTTGACGACTTGCGTCATCTTTTATCTGTCGAGGAACAGAATGGTAACCACCATCTACCTCTATAACAAGTTTTGGCTCCAAGCAAGCGAAGTCTGTAATGTAATCTCCTATTATATATTGTCTAAAGAATGTAACCCCTAAGGACTTCCCTCTAATCTGACTCCAAAGAATATTCTCTGCTTGGGTCATATTCTTCCTATTCTCTCTAGCATGGGCTTTTAGCAGTCCATACTCCAAAGGATCAGCATTCTTATATCTTGCCATATTATCCCCCTCCATTCAGGGAGGGCTGGGGTGGGTCTTTACTTTACGACACCCTTTTCCAAGTATTCTGCGAGGTTTGTTCTAACCTTTGCTGCGGCGCCTTCGGCAGCCACTTTGCCCATATCGTGATCGACCATCAGCTTGACCAACTGCTCGAAAGTGGTCTTGTTGGGATTCCAACCGAGCTTTGCCTTTGCCTTCGTTGGGTCGCCCCAAAGGTTGACCACATCAGTAGGACGATAGAAGTCTTCGCTGACCTCTACCAAAGTCTTGCCAATCAACTGCTTAGGACCGCTCACGCAAATGCCTTTCTCGTCGATTCCCTTGCCCTCGAACCTCAGTTCTATGCCAACATGGCGGAATGCGAGGTCAGTAAACTCACGAACCGAATGCTGAACTCCAGTCGCAATCACAAAGTCTTCCGGCTCCTTGCTCTGCAGGATGAGCCACATGCACTCTACATAATCCTTTGCATAACCCCAGTCACGAAGGGAATCGAGGTTGCCCAAGTAGAGCCTTTCCTGCTTTCCCTGAGCGATTCGAGCTGCGGCAAGGGTGATCTTTCGAGTCACAAAAGTCTCTCCTCTACGCTCACTCTCGTGGTTGAAGAGAATGCCAGAACAACAAAACATATTGTATGCTTCGCGATATTCCTTCACAATCCAGAAGCCATAAAGCTTGGCAACTGCATAAGGACTGTATGGATGGAAAGGTGTATTCTCGTTCTGCGGGACCTCTTCCACCTTGCCATAAAGCTCGGAAGTCGAGGCTTGATAAATCTTGCAAGTCTTCTCAAGATGGTTGGTTCTCACGGCTTCGAGGATGCGGAGCACACCCACGGCATCCACATCTGCAGTAAATTCGGGGGCATCGAAGCTGACTTGAACGTGACTTTGGGCAGCCAGATTGTATATTTCGGTTGGCTGAACAAGCCCGACCAACTTGACAAGAGACATAGAATCGCCCATATCGGCATAGTGCAGATGGAAGTTTGGCGTGCCTTCAAGGTGGGCAATTCGTTCGCGGAAGTCAACAGAAGAGCGGCGGATAATGCCGTGAACGTCGTAACCTTTCTCGAGAAGGAACTCGCTCAGGTACGATCCGTCCTGTCCTGTAACGCCCGTTATTAGTGCAACTTTTCTACTCATATATATAATATGGTGTGTTAGAGTTTATTTTTCTTCGCTGAATTGTTTGATTCGTTGCTCGTCGGAAAGACGACATATAAGTAATGTATCGTCGCATTCGGCCACAATAAAGCCGTCCAAGCCCTGCACAACCACTCGCTTTTCCTCAGTTGCGTGAACGATGCAGTTTGTAGTCTCGTAGACATCTATATTGTTGCCAATGAGCGCGTTACCATGGATGTCGCGCTCCATATTATCGCGAAGCGAGCCCCAAGTGCCGAGATCGCTCCATCCGAAACTGGCTGGGAAGACATAGATTTCCTCCGCCTTCTCCATGATTGCATAGTCGATGGAGATGTTTTCGCACAGAGGAAAGACTTCGTTGATGGCCTCTTGCTCCTTATCTGTGCCATAAAGTGGGAGCAGATCCTCAAATACCTTGGAGAGAGCGGGCTGGTAAACGCGCAAAGCATTCGCGATGGTTCCCACGTTCCAGACAAATATGCCGGCATTCCAAAAGAAATTATTCTTCTGAATATACTTTTTAGCTGTGTCGATATCGGGTTTCTCCTTGAACGAATCAACTCGAAAAATCTCCTTGTTTCGAGCAGTAGAATAGGAAAGATCGGCTTGAATGTAGCCGTATCCGGTCTCAGGTCGAGTGGGTTTCATGCCGAGAGTGACCATCGCATCCGACTCTGCGACGAACTTCAAGCAAGACTTTATAACTCGCTGATACTCTGCAGTATCCATCACGATGGCGTCGCTTGGAGTCACCACAATGTTGGCTTTGGGATCTTGCGACTTGATGCGCCAACTGACATAGGCAATACAGGGAGCCGTGTTTCTGCGGCAAGGCTCCAGCAAAACATGGTTCCAAGGAATCTCAGGCAACTGCTCACGAACAATGTTGACGTAAGAAGCCGAGGTTACAACCCACATGTTTTCCGTTGAGATGACTTCCCTGAAGCGGTCCACAGTCAGCTGAATAAGCGTCCTTCCACAACCCAAAACATCGACAAACTGCTTTGGTTTATCGGGAGTACTCATAGGCCAGAAGCGACTTCCAACGCCGCCAGCCATAACGACCAAATGATTATGATCTTCCATCGAAGTGTCCTTTTCTTTTGATATTGAGTCGCAAAGGTAATAATTTCTTGGCGATTGAACAAAGAATAAGTGGAAAAATTCTTCTTACGAAAGAAGAAAAGAACTCAAGTGGCGTAAGTCGAAAGGAAACGACCTTAGTGACGATCTAAAACGTATAGTGCGACGATGGCAATCGTATAGTGTTATGATTGCAATCGTATAGTGCGACGATGGCGATCATAAAGTGCCACATTTGGCAACTCACCCTAATGCCCCATTTCATCGACCATTTCGAGCAGGGAGAAAGGACTTGTGTAAGTGGTTCGAATTCGCCAATTCTCTGGGTAAAGATTATTGATGCGATTGCCCACTCCTTTGCCCGAACCAAGTATTAAAGAACGATAGCAAAGTGTGACAGGCCCTTTTGGAGCCTCGATTCGAAGCGCTTCTCGACGCAAATACTGCAGGGCTTCCTTGTAGGAAAGTTCGATTCGAGGACCTTCTGGCTGAGGAGTGTTTGCAGAATCGAAGAGGACTTTCAGGGTTCGTCGCACTTTTTCCGCAGTCTTTTGAATGTCGTTTTCGGCAGGAAAGGCATCATTTCCCTCCTTCTTTATCACAGCCAAATAGAAGCCTTCGCCTCTGTCGCGACCAGGAAGAAAATGTCGCTCAAATAGACAAAAACCGCCCATTTCATCGCAAAAATAGCGTACATTATCCTCATCTTCAAAGCGATTGAAAGTGCAAGTACTATAGATGAGAAGACCACCCGATTTCAGAGTGTGCCAGATATCTTGCAAGATGCCTTGTTGTCTCTGCTTGCAAAGAGCAACATTCTCAAGGCTCCACTCTCGAATGGCTCCCTCATCTTTGCGGAACATACCTTCGCCCGAGCAAGGAACATCCGTCAGAAGCACATCCACGCTATTGGCCAGAGCCCCAAACTCCATCGGAAAGTTCTGAGTCACAAGACTTTGAGGAGCCTCTTCTGGCAATCCCGTCATCCATTTCTGCATGTTTTCCGCCAAGATCTGACTGCGTTTGGCAATCGGCTCATTACTGATGAGGAGCGAACTATCTAGAAGAAGGCTTTGAAGAAGGGTGCTCTTGCCGCCTGGAGCCGCACAGAGATCGAGGGCAACAAGCGGGTTTTCTGAAGGCATGAACTGCCTCAAAACCTCCGCCACAAACATCGACGAAGCCTCCTGAACATAATAAGCTCCAGCATGAAGCAAGGGGTCGAAGGTAAACGCGGGCCTTTCCTTGAGATAGAAAGCATTGGGACACCAGGGAACAGGCTCCAGATCGGGGTTCGAAGCAAGCAGAGTTTCGGCAGAGAGTTTGCGGGGATTGAGGCGGACAGAGACTTCCGGCTCAGTCGTTTCCAAAGCCTTGCATAGGGCTTCCGCCGTTTCTGCTTCATAATGCTCGTGCATGAGGCGAACAAAATCCTCTGGTAATCTCATTTTCTTCTGCTCAGAATGTCACATTTCGTCACAAAGGTACACATATTTCCTCACTTGACAAAATCTTTCGCTTTTCTGTATAAGTTTTCGCTCGCAAAGTTTTGTAGTGTCAGAAAAAAACGCTAATTTTGACGCGAAATTAACAACTAATTAATTATAGTAACCATGAAATTGAACAGACGTTCCTTTATTACGAAAGGTGCGGCAGGAGCTGCGCTTTTCAGCATTATGCCCCGCGAAGTACTGGGTAAAATGGGAGGCAACAACAACTTCATCGCTCCCAGCGACCAGTTGACTCGAGGCTTGATTGGTGTCGGCGGCATTGGCCGTTCCGGCTCACACTTCATTAGTGATCAGAACTGCCGTCTCGTAGCTCTTTGCGACGTGGACCAGAAGCATCTTGACTCAGCCGTAACCGCTGCGAAGCAGAAGTGGGGTGACGACATCAAAGCCTATCACGACTTTCGCGACCTTATCAACGACCCCAATGTCGATATCGTTCACATCGCTACCCCACCCCATTGGCACGGACTTATGTCGGTAATAGCTGCCAATGCAGGTAAGGATATCTTCTGCGAAAAACCCATGACGCGCACAATCGGCGAGGGCAAACGAGTGGAAGAGGCTGTGAAGCGCAACGGAAGAGTATTCCGCCTGAACACTTGGTTCCGCTTCAAGGATACATTCTACGGTCTTGGCACAGAGGTTAAACCACTCAAGAAGCTCGTTGACAGCGGTCTTCTCGGATGGCCTCTCACAGTCAGGATTTCCGGAGCAACAGGCTTCGCATGGAAGTTCTTCTGGGTAGGTAAGGAGAATCTCGAGGTTCAGCAGGTTCCCAAAGAACTCGACTACGACTTTTGGCTCGGCCCGGCTCCCTACAAACCCTACAACATCCATCGTACCCACCAGACCTTCCGCGGCTACTTCGACTATGATGGTGGCGGTTTGGCAGACATGGGTCAGCACTACATCGACCCCGTTCAGTACATTCTCGGCAAGGACGAAGAGTTCCCCATCAAGGTCGAGATAGACGCTCCACAACAGCATCCCGATGCAGTCGGCATTTGGAGAAGCGTCACCTATACTTATGCTGACGGCTGCAAGATTATCCTTGAAGGCGAAGGCTTCGAGAGTGAAGGCAAAGTTCCCTACATCGAAGGACCTAAAGGAAAAGTCTACAAGGGCTTCGAATGCACGATTCCCAATGTTCAGCAAATCATCAACGAGCTTCCCGATCCTGAGGAACGCAACACAGACTTCCTTGAGTGCGTACGTACTCGTCGTCAGTTCGCCCTCAACGAGAGCAACGGTCACCACAGCGCAACCATCGTAAACATGGGTGTTTGTGCACTTCGACTCAACCGCACACTCAACTTTAATCCGAAGACACAGACCTTCATCAACGACGATGCAGCCAATCGTCTCGTCAATCAACCAATGCGAGGTGAATGGGCAAAGCTCATCTAACATTAAAAATCACAGAGTTCAAAAAACAAAACTAACTCGTCAACTATACAAAGATGAAACACACATTATATATTATTATAGCAGCGATTTTGCTGAGCATGCCTTCCTTTGCTCAGGACGCACGCAATCGCGCTACCGAGACCATCGTTCAGGATGTGCTCGCACTCGTGCCCATTCAGAAGCAAGCAGACTTCAATAGCGAGATGCAACCATTGGTTCAGGCTGCTCCGAAGTCAATCACAATGCTTGCCGCTATGCTTAAACCTGCTGCCGAACGCGTGAATGCTAAGGTGGAATACACTATTCATGGAGCCGTTGCCTTTGCAAGTACAAACGATACTTGGGCAGCTAACGTTCGCGAAGGCCTCAAGCAAGCTATTGCCGCGCAAAGCGACAAAGACGCAAAACAATTCCTTGAGAACGAACTTCGACTGCTCTCGAAAGAGGAAGACGTTACCTATGTCACGCCACAAGCGACAACTCCTTATGCTAAGGCCTATAACAAACTCGTCAGCCTCGGCAGTAATGCAGGCAAAGAAATCGTGAAAGCCGTGAAGAATAAGGATCATGCTTTGCGTATGCAGGCATTGAAGTTCGCCACAGCTCAAGGTCTTGTAACTGATGACCTTGCAGCCAATGTGACCAAAAAGTACAAGTCTCTCAGCGAAGAGGCTAAGTGTGATGTACTGAATTGGCTTGGCGACAATAAGGTGAAGAGCCAGAAGGCTTTGCTCGAAGAGGTAGCCACAGCAGGTGACAAGCCTGCAAAAGCCGCCATCGAAGCCTTGGGCAAGATTGGTGGAGAGGACGCTCAGAAGGTTCTTATCGACCAGCTTGGCGGAGCAAACGATGCGGAAGCTTTCCGCGCACTCTGCTCCTTCCCCGACAAATTGAACTTGCTGGAGCCCTTGAATGCTGCAGTAGGCGACAAGAAGCTCTCTTTGCTGAAGCTCGCCTCTGTTCGTCATTATACCGATGCCGCCAAAGACATCTTCGCTCTCACTCAAGACCAGACTTATGGTGCAGCAGCCCTTGAAGCTCTGCCTGGTGTAGTAACTCCCGATATGGCAAAGATTGCTATCGGAGCTTTGGCTGTTTCAAAAGAGACGAAGGATGTTCCAAAGTGGCAAAAGGTCGCTTCTGCCAGCCTCCAGACTCTGTCGGCTGATGACCAATACAAAGAGATCTCTCAGTTCATGAAAGTGCCTCAGTTGCCCAACAAGGAACGCATCTATCCTTTGCTCGCAGCAACAGGAACGGATGCTTCAGTTGCCGATCTCGAAAAGATAGGTGATGCCGCAGCCATCGCAGCCCTTGGTAAATCCACCAATTACAAGGCCGCAAATGCTTTGCTCGCTGCCGCCAAGAAGGGTAACGAATCTGCTCTGAAGAACTATGTCAACCTCGTAAATACCAAAGAGCGCAGCCTTGATAATCGCTCCTCAAAGCTTAGCGAGGCCTTCTCTCTGGCAAAATCGGTTGACACAAAGAAGGACATCCTCTCCAAACTCGCTGGAACTCCAACCCGCAACGCTTTCCTGCTTGCCGGCAAGCAACTCGACGACAAGGATCTCGGCTATACTGCTGCAACAACTGCGAAGGAAATCATCACAAAGACAACAGAAGATATCGAATATGATGTTGCGAAGGCAAACCTCGAGAAGTGTATCAACATCTTCAAGGCAACTGGTGATGCCGACGACGGCTATGCTGTAGATGCACTCCGCCAAAAGCTTTCAGAGATGACTCCTGTTGAGCCCTATGTCCTCTCCGACGAGGAAAAGAAGCAAGGATTTGAGCTCCTCTTCGACGGCACGAACCTCGACAACTTCGTGGGTAACAAGGTTGGTTATGTGCCCATCAACGGCTGCATCAACGTTACAGCCAACTATGGCAACGAGAGCAACCTTTATACCAAGAAGGAATATCGCGACTTCATCTTCCGCTTCGAGTTCTGCTTCCTGCGTCCAGGCGTGAACAATGGTGTCGGCATCCGTACTCCGATGGGCGTCGATGCAGCCTACTACGGCATGTGTGAGTGTCAGATTCTCGACCATGACGACCCCATCTATGCTGGTTTGCGCGATTATCAGGTGCATGGCTCCGTATATGGTGTCATTCCGGCAAAGCGCATCAAGCACAAGCCTCTTGGCGAATGGAGCGAAGAAGAAATTCGTGTTCAGGGCAACCACATTACCGTTACTGTTAACGGAGAAGTTATCGTGGATGGCGACATCAAGGAAGCTTGTAAGGGACACAACGTTGCTCCCGACGGAAGCGACAACAATCCCTATACTGTTGACCATCATAACCATCCCGGTATGTTCAACAAGACTGGCCACATCGGCTTCCTCGGTCATGGTGCTGGCCTGAAGTTCCGTGCCGTTCGCGTACTCGATCTTACCAAGAAGAAATAAGACATACGAAAACGTCACGTTTGATGATGGCAAACGTCAAACGTGATCTTTGCAAACGTCACACTTCACATTTACAAATTAGGCACGTCTAATCGGCGAATTAGGCGTGCCTAGTTTTTTATAAGAATTGGTAACCTCTATTCGAAGAGGCAACCTCTCTTATTCTTCTTCCACTATTTGCTCAGGTTCCTCAACTGTCGGAGAAACTTGCTCGGGCTCCTCTTCCGTGATGACAGGAACAATATCTTCCTCCGTTTCATCAGTCTCGGAATAGTCATACTCGAAGTTAGAAGTGTCGGGCTGGTGGTAAGTATAACCTGATCCCGTCCATAAACGAGGATCGAGGCCCTTTGCCGGCGGGAACTTTATGCGGTACTTACTGAAGTTCTCATCAGACAAGACACTTTGTATGAACTCTCCAAAGATGGGAAGAGCCGTTTTGCTTCCCTGTCCAAGCTGTCCCGTGCGGAAATGGATGCTTGGATATTCGCCGCCAACCCAAGCGCCACCCACAAGACCAGGAGTAACACCTACGAACCATGCATCTGCATGATTGTTGCTAGTTCCCGTTTTGCCTCCGAACTCTGTATCAGCATAGAAGGGACGGATATACTGCCACAAACCTCCTGAAGTGCCGGAGAGTCCGCCCTTGAGCATCGTTTGCATGAGATAAGCAGAACGATACGGAATTGCTTTCTTCTCCCTCTTCTTGGCTTGATAAATAAGGTTGCCGTCTCGATCCTCAATGCGTTCTACCAGTAACGGCATACTATAACGACCATCATTGGCTACCGTACAGTAGCTGTTCACGAGCTCCAACAGATTAACTTCGCTACTGCCAAGCGTCAAGGAACGCATTTCTTGCAGAGGCGTCTTGATGCCCATCGCATAAGCAGTCTGGGCAATATTGTGAATGCCACACTCCATACCCACTCGAACAGCTACGGTATTGACACTCATTGCAAAGGCACTCTTTAGCGAAATCTCACAGTTTGTATATACTCCATTAGCATTATGCGGAGCCCATACCCTAGGCTTACCACCTATGGTATCAGTATATGAGACATAGGAATCGCGGCGATGGTCGGTAGGATTAAGTCCCTGATTCATCGCTTCGGTATAGACAAAGAGTTTGAACGTAGAGCCTGGTTGGTGGACGGCACGTACATTATCGACCTGCCAGGAATGGAAATCAATGTCTCCTACCCAAGCTCGAACGAAACGAGTGTCTGGCTCGATAGCCACAAAGCCCGTGTGCATGAAGCGTAACATATAGCGGACAGAGTCGATGGTACTCATCTCTCGCTCTATAGGACCTGCATAACTGAAGAGACGAACTGTATGTGGCTGATTAAGGTAATAGTTGATGGAATCTGCATTTCCTTGATATTTTGCCTTGAGATACTTGCCGTATGGCGAACGACGAGCAATGTCTTCAGCAAAGTTGGGTATTTCCTGTCGGTGGGCATTCTGCCAAGGATTGGAGTTTCCCCAGTGCTCGTTGAACTTCTTCTGTATGACTTGCATCTGCTTTCTCACAGCAGCTTCCGCATAAGCCTGCATCCTAGAATCAATCGAAGTGTAGATGCGAAGTCCATCAGCATCAAGGTCTAGCTTATTGATAGCATCATATCCAGGTACAAGTCCCTCGACACAAAGGGTATCAATATAGGCTTTAAGAGCTTCACGAAAGTAAGGAGCCATCCCGTCTTGGTAGCTTTCTGTAGTGCGAACCCGCATTGCGATAGGCAACGCACACAGGGAGTCGAGTTGTGCTGGCGTTGCTTCTTTTCCTTCGAAGAAGATGTGATGATGGTCATAGACAAGTTGCAGAACCGTATTTCGGCGCTGTAAACTATTCTCGGGATTGAGTCGAGGACTATAGTAGCTAGTTGCCTTGAGCAATCCTACCAAGGTTGCCGCCTGCTCATAGGTAAGTGCATCGGGTGTCGTACCGAAATAAGTGCGTGCAGCCGTCTTGATGCCATAGGCATTACTGCCAAAGTCAACTGTATTAAGGTACATTGTAAGTATCTCTTCCTTCGAGAAAACCCACTCGAGTTTCAATGCCACGATCCACTCCTTGGCCTTCATAACCAGTATCTTAATGCCAGGTATGCGACCAAGCAAGCCTGTAGAGTACTTCGTTCGAACGCGGAAGAGATTCTTCGCCAACTGCTGAGTAATGGTACTGGCTCCGCGAGCATGGCCCTGAACGATGTCCTTTCCTGCAGAGAAAAGCCCGACAACATCAATGCCATTGTGTTGGTAGAAGCGCTCATCTTCTGTATCAATGAGCGTCCGAATCATGATAGGCGATATCTCCTTGTATGTGACAGGAGTTCGGTTCTCATTGAAGTAACGTCCCATCAATACTTCGTCGCAGGTATAAACCTCCGATGCTTCGTTGACCACAGGGTCTTTGATGTCCTCGAACCCAGGGGAACGTCCGAAGAGATAACAGAAGTTGCAATCTACAGCGACGAAGAACAATACAAGGATAATAAAGAAGGTGGCAAGCCAGACAGCGACCTTCTTGTACCAAGGACCTGAATAGGTTTTGCGAAGAAGGCTTGTAAACGAAGCGAAATGGGCTTTGAGGTTCATCGTTCTCTATTTAAGTATTTGGAATATCTCTTCCCTTTGATCGGGATGAAACCACTTTATCTCAGTATCATGAGCAAACCATGTCATCTGTTTCTTGGCATAGTCGCGAGTATTCTTCTTTATCTTCTCAACAGCATAAGGCAGTTCCCATTCCCCATCAAGGTAACGGAACAATTCTTTATAACCAACCGTGTTAAGCGCATTCTCTTGGCGAAGAGGATAAAGATGGCGAGCCTCATCTAGCATACCGCCTTCCATCATGGCATCCACACGCTTATTGATGCGCTCGAAAAGCTCTTGACGTTCACGCCGCAAGCCAATTTTAACGATTTGGAAAGGACGAGGTTTTCGTTCTTTTGTCAAGAAAGAAGAATAGGGACTACCTGTCGTATAGCATACCTCCAAAGCATGGACAACTCGTTTAGGATTGCGAGTATCAGCCGTATGATAGTATTCTGGGTCCAGCACACGAAGTTCGTTTCGCATTTCATCAATCCCTCCTTCAGCCAATCGCTTGGCTAAAGTTTCTCTAACCTCTGCATCTACCGACGGGATATCATCAATGCCATTGCACACAGCATCAAGGTACATCATGCTGCCACCAGTAAGTAGCAGGCTCTGATGAAAGCTACTGAGCTCCGAAACAAGTGAAAGGACATCTTGTTCATATTGAGCAGCGCTATAATAAGAGCCAATGTCGTGTGTGCCTACAAAGTAATGTTTGACTCGATTCTGCTGTTCTGTGGTAGGAGCAGCTGTACCTATCTCCATGCCACGATATATCTGCCGGCTGTCACAGTTCAGGATAGGACTCCCGAGCATCTCAGCCATCTGCAAGGCAAGTTCAGTCTTACCGACAGCTGTTGGGCCAAGCAGTACATAAAGAGTCATTGCTCATCTATCTCATAACCCTCGAGATCAAGTTCTTCTGCCTCAAAACCATCATCGCCATAGAAATCCTCTTCTAGTGCTTCCTCCTCGACATTCTCTTCCATTTCCCCTGAAGAGTTTGGAAAAGGGCTGTTGGCTGATTGCAAAGGAGGCTGCCCATGACTACGGTTTACAATAGCTTTCTTCTCTGTTCTGCCAAAGACATTCTCCGTAAGTTCCATTAGGAAGAAACGCTTGCCCTCCGGGTCAAAAACATATGCGAGACGCTGTCCCTCATCTTCGAGGAAGTCGCCTATACGAGTACGGGACATCAAGTTGATGTCCATATCATAGCCAACGTCCTCGCTCTCTTGGAGACAAATGCGTTGCTTGACGCGCCAATCCTCGTCACAGATAAGGAAACTTTGCTTATCTAATTCGTCGTAGTTACAGTCCTCCAAGATGAGTTGATGCAGTTCGGAGAACTTGGCATCACTATCAACAAGTATTTCTCGAACGAAATCCTCTTTCTCTTGACTGAAAAGTGTCAGTTTAAGTGTCATGGTCAATAGTTTATCTGATAAAGCCTCTATCGCTGTTGCGTAT
>Ga0310690_10009879_pt1 | contig 11936 bp, 3 predicted proteins | sample AusTroGonzalo_MG_2_FD_207661 | JGI IMG/M metagenome (GOLD analysis project Ga0310690, IMG submission 207661) | Bovine rumen microbial communities from tropical cattle in Woodstock, Queensland, Australia - Gonzalo_04 (v2) (version 2) | ecosystem: Host-associated > Mammals > Digestive system >...
CGGTGACAAACACCACTGGCCGTTTCTCTATCAACGGTATGCGTACGGGTGGTCCTTACGAGGTGACTGTCTCTTACATCGGCTTCCAGCCGAAGACCCTCAAGGGGATTACACTCCAGTTGGCAGAGACTTACAACCTTGCCGTTTGGCTCTCTGAGGATGCCAATGAACTGGCTGAAGTGGTGATCAGTGGTAAGGCTTCGAAGTTCGCAGGCGAGAAGACCGGCGCTTCTACCAACATCACAAGTGCGCAGATTACAGCGCTGCCTACCGTTAGCCGTTCGATTACGGACGTAACCCGTCTGTCACCTTATGGTGGAAACGGCATGAGCTTCGCTGGTGCTGATGGACGTACAGCCAACTTTACCATTGATGGTGCTAACTTCAACAACAACTTCGGTTTGAGCGACAAGCTGCCTGGTGGTGGTAACCCTGTTTCTCTCGATGCCATCGAGGAGTTGCAGGTGGTGATCTCGCCTTACGATGTTCGTCAGACGAACTTCATCGGTGGTGGTGTGAACGCTATCACGAAGTCGGGTACGAACACATTCAAGGGTAGTGCCTACATCTATCACCGCAATGAGAACCTGCGTGGTGACGTTGTCGACAAGGTGACCTTGCCAACAGCCCGCGAGAAAGACCGTCAGACTACATACGGATTCTCTCTCGGTGGTCCGATTATCCCGAATAAGGTGTTCTTCTTCGTCAATGGCGAAATGATTAAGACCCCAACTATTTCTTCACCTTGGCGTGGTTCTACGAACGGTGTGGCTGATGTGGCCCAGAATATCTCTCGTACGAAGCTGTCAGATTTGGAAACCATTTCTAACTTTGTGGCTAATAGATACGGTTATAACACAGGTAGTTGGACCAGCTTCCCTGCTGACGAGAGCAACTATAAGATCCTGGCCCGCTTAGACTGGAATATTACCGATAAGCATCATCTGGCCCTCCGCTATAACTATACGAAGAATACTATCTGGAATGCGCCAAACGCTACCTCTATGGATGGTGGTACCCGTATGAGTGGCGCCCGTATGTCGCAGTATTCGATGTCGTATGCTAATGCGATGTATTCGATGGACAACCTCGTTCACTCTTTCTCTATCGACCTGAACAGCCGTCTGACAGATAAACTCTCAAACCAGTTCCTGGCTACCCTTTCTAAACTTGATGATATCCGTGGTACTGATTCTTCAGAGTTCCCCTTCATCGATATCCTCGACGGTGGCGAAAATAACTATATTGCACTTGGTTATGAGCTCTTCACTTGGAACAATGCCGTTCATAACACCATTTGGAACATCAAGGACGACCTGACCTATTATATGGGTACCCACAAGATCATGGCGGGTGTCACCTTCGAGCACCAGATGGCTGACAACCAGTATATGCGTAACGGTACAGGTTACTACCGCTATAACAGTATGGAAGACTTTATGAACGATGCAGCACCTGAGATTGTCTGTCTGACCTATGGTTACGACGGTGAAGCAAAGCCTGCTGCCCGTGTGCAGTTCAACCGTCCAGGTGCCTATATTCAGGACGACTGGAATGTCAATGACAAGTTCAAGTTGACATACGGTCTGCGTATCGATGGCTTGTTCTTCAATAATGATGACCTCCTGAGAAACCAGGCTATCTATGATCTTGATTACGATGGACGTCATATTGATACAGGTAAGTGGCCTAGCAATAGCATTACGCTCTCACCGCGTATTGGTTTCACCTACGATGTATTTGGTAACAAGAGCCTGAAGATTCGTGGAGGTTCTGGTCTCTTCTCAGGTCGTCTGCCTCTCGTATTCTTCACCAATATGCCTACCAACGGTGGTCTCGTGCAGTATCAGGCACAGCTCAATGGTAAGACAAAGGTGTGGGATGGTACGAAGAATGCTGCACAAAAGGGTTTTGAGAACTATACCGGTGCTTATACCACCGATGCCAAAGGCAACCGCTATATCGATATGAACCAGTTTGCAGGTGGTCTGGTGACTGAAAATGGTCAGGCTAGCATTGCCGCTCTGCAGAATAAGTTGTTCTCGATGGGTTATCCCAACCACGTGACACCTGAGATGGGTACCGTTCCCTCTTCTATCTCTGCTGTCGATCCTGACTTCAAAATGCCACAGGTATGGAAGACTTCACTGGCTATTGACTATCAGTTGCCTGTTTCATTCCCATTCTCTGTAACAGTTGAGGGCATCTTCAACAAGAAACTCCATGACAATTGTATCTCCGACTGGGCTATTCCCAATGTAGGTGGTTTCGCTCGCTTCAATGGTGCTGATAATCGTCCTATTTATCCTGCAGGTTTCCGTACGGGTACGAAGGCATTCGTTCTGGAGAACACCAGCAAGGGTTATGGTTGGAGTGCTAATGTGACGCTGACAGCTCAGCCGTTTGAGTGGTTGAACCTGATGGCTGCCTATACCCACACCGTATCTAAGGAGGTGACTGGTATGCCTGGTTCTGCTGCCGAGTCTGCCTTTACATACGTTCCTACGGTCGAGGGTCCGAACAATATCAAACTGCACAATTCGCAGTATGTTACACCTGACCGTATCGTCGCAAATGCAACGATCAACGACAAGAGCGGTAACCACTATAGCTTTATCTACGAGACTTGGCGCGGTGGATACAACTACTCTTATATGATGGTGAACGATATGAACAGCGACGGTTACAACTACGATGCCCTTTACATCCCGACGGATGCACAGGTGGCTAACGGTGAGTTCCGCTTCGTTTCTCAGGACGACGCTCAGCGCTTCATGGATTATGTCCACAACGACAGTTATCTGAAGAATCATCAGGGCGAATATGCTGAGCCTTACAGTGTTTATAATCCTTGGGTACATCGTATAGACTTCTCTTATAAGCACGATTTCAAGGTGAATGTAGGTAAGACCTCTCACAAGTTGCAGCTCTCGATGGATATCAAGAATGTGCTGAATCTCTTCAACTCCAGCTGGGGTGTGAGCAAGTTCCTCAACTCTGAGATTGGTAGTGAGGCTCGTATTCTGAAGTATGAAGGTGTTGATGCCGATGGTTATGCTACGTTCTCTACACCTGCTGCCATCAGCGCTAATACCGAGACTTGGGCTCCGAACCATGCTGTGGGTCAGTGTTGGTATGCTTCTGTCGGTATTAGATATATTTTCAATTAAGCGTCAATAATTAAGTATTAAAAGATATGAAACTAAGATATTTCATTCCGTCTCTCGTAGCAGTTGTCGCTGCTATGTTCACAGGCTGCTCTGACAATGACTACGATCCCACCTATTTGAGTGAGATTCGTGTTTCGCAGTCGTATGTGGCCCTTGATGTCAATGGTGGCGCTGCCTCTGTTGATGTGATGACCACTGGCGCCTGGACCGTTACAGGGGCTCCTGATTGGCTCACCGTTTCTCCCGCTTCCGGCTCTGGCTCTGGCACCATTACTTTCTCTGCTGGTGAAGGTGTAGGCCGTACAGCTGAAGTGTTGATTGAGTGTGAGGGTAAAGCCCAGCGCATCAATGTCATTCAGGGTATTGCTACTGTCTCTAACGCTACCTGCGCAGAAATCAACGCCGGCCCTGACTCAAAGACCTACCGCGTTACTGGTACGGTGAAGTCGATTGCCAATACCACTTATGGTAACTGGTATCTGGTTGATGAAACTGGCGAGGTGTATATTTACGGTACGCTCGATGCCAAAGGTGCTGAGAAGAACTTCCTCAGCCTGGGTCTTGAGGTCGGTGACCAAGTGACCGTTGAGGGTCCGAAGACCACTTATAACGGCACTGTAGAGTTGGTTAATGTTACTGTGATAAAGATTACGAAGTCTCTTATCAAGTGCGATATGCTCACCGTGAATGGCGAAGAGACCAACGAGTTGCCTCTCGAGGGTGGTGATGTTGTTGCCAATCTCACTTGCAAGGGATCAGGTGTTGCTGTTGAGATCCCCGCTGAGGCACAGAGTTGGCTTGGCGTTGTAGCCTCTACTGTCGGTGATAATCCAACTGTCACTTTCCATGCACAGCCCAATGCCGGTGGCGATCGTAGTACTACTGTTACCTTCAAGACCACTGATGGCAAGAAGGAGTACACTTCTCAGGCTGAGATTATCCAGAAGGGTGCTGTTATCGCATGTCCGATTGCCGACTTCCTCGCTGCTGAGGTTGGCGACACTCAGTATCGCCTGACAGGTGTTATCACCGAACTCTATGCCAGCGACAAGCAGGGTAAGAGTTTCTATATCGCCGACCATACTGGTAAGACACTTATCTATCGTGCTGAAGGCTTCATCGAGGCTGGTGCAAAGGTAGGTGATGTTGTGACGGTTGTTGGTAAGCGTGGTGCCTATAAGGAGACCCCGCAGATGGTAAGTGGTGTCTTTGAGGCTATCAACTATGCTGCTGCACCAATTAGCATTGCTGATTTCCGTAACGTCGCTGATGATAAGGAGACCTATTACCTCATTTCAGGTACGATCTCCGAGGCTACTGAGGCTAATACGAAGAATGATGTGACACAATACGGTAACTTTAATCTCACTGATGAGACAGGTTCTGTATATGTCTACGGCGTACTCAAAGGCTGGGGTGGTGCAAAGGGCCAGTTTGGTGAACTTGGCTTGACCTGGGGAGATAAGTTGACCATCATTGCCTACAAGACCACCTATAAAGGTCTGGTAGAGGCTGTTGGTGTATATGTCTCACACGAGAAAGCCCAATAAGCGGTCATTAACACTTTCCTATAATGAGTCCCTGCATCACCTTTTGGTGGCGCAGGGATTCTTTTTTCTTAAAAATTGTTTGCATTTCGAAATTAATGTGTACCTTTGCACCAGATTATAACCATTCATCAAACCCTATAGTATGAAAAAAAGATTGTTTATGATGGTCGTCTCGCTGCTGATGTTGTCAGTGGCCGCCATCGCTCAGGTAACAACATCCAGTCTTGCTGGTAAAGTAACAATTGACGATGCCAATGGTGAGGAAGTAATTGGTGCCACGATTCAGGCCGTTCACGAGCCCTCGGGTACACGTTACTCCGCCGTGACCAATGTCACAGGTCGTTTCACCATTCAGGGTATGCGTACGGGTGGTCCTTACTCCGTGACCGTTTCCTACATCGGATTCCAGCCGAAGACATTGAAGAACATCAACCTCCAACTTGGTGAGACCTACGACCTGCAGGTATGGCTCTCTGAGGATGCCAATGAACTGGCCGAGGTCGTGATCAGTGGTAAGGCTTCGAAGTTTGCTGCTGAGAAGACGGGTGCTTCGACAAGCATCAACAACGCTCAGATGATGCAGATGCCTACCGTGAACCGTAGCATCTCCGACATTGCCAAACTCTCGCCTTATGCCAACGGCATGAGTTTCGCTGGTGGTGATGGCCGTTCTACTAACTTCACCATCGATGGTGCAAACTTCAACAACAACTTTGGTCTGAACGACAAACTGCCTGGTGGTGGTAATCCCATCTCGCTCGATGCTATCGAGGAAGTGCAGGTCGTCGTTGCACCGTTCGATGTCCGTCAGACCAACTTCATTGGCGGTGGTATCAATGCCATCACCAAGTCGGGTACGAACACTTTCAAGGGAACGGCCTATGTCTACTACCGCGACCAGAACCTGCGTGGTAACCGTATCGACCATCAGGATCTCGGTGCCCGTGCCGACGAGAAAAAGACCACTTACGGTTTCACCCTTGGTGGTCCGATCATCAAGGATAAACTCTTCTTCTTCGTGAACTACGAGGGTGAGAAGACCCCAGGTCAGGTGGTGAAATACCATGTTACTGACGATATCAATGGTGAGACCAATACTGGTGGTCTGGTGTCACGCACCTTGGCTTCGGATATGCAGAGGGTGTCTGATTTCGTGAAGTCACGCTTTGGCTACGATCCCGGTTCTTACACCGACTATCCTGCCGATGAGTCCAACCACCGTCTGCTGGCACGTCTCGACTGGAACATCACTGATGCCCATCACCTGTCAGTACGTTATAACAACACGAAGAATATTGCTTGGAATTCCACCAATGGTAACTCTTCTGATACAGGTTATCGTCTGAACGGTACGTATCGTATTGGTGTGCAGTCGATGGCTTTCTCTAATTCGCTCTATTCTCAGGAGAACAAGGTGCAGTCGCTCTCTGCCGACCTCCACAGCCGTTTCGGACAGAAGATGTCCAACCAGTTGCTCTTCACCTATACGAATATCGAGGATATGCGTGGTTCTGATTCCAGCGAGTTCCCCTTCATCGACATCATGGCCGGAAAGGATGCCAATGGCAATCAGATCATGGAACCCTATATGTCACTGGGTTACGAACTCTTCACCTATAACAATGGTGTGAAGAACAAAATCACCAATATCACTGACAACTTCACGCTTTATCTGGCTTCTCACAAGATTACGGCCGGACTGAGTTTCGAGCATCAGTTGGCCAACAATGCCTATATGCGTAATGGTACAGGTTACTATCGTTACAACAGCGTTGAGGACTTCCTGAATCAGGCCCGTCCTGAGTCGTTTGCCGTCACCTATGGTTTCAATGGCAAGAGCGACCCCAATGCACAGGTTACCTTCAACCAGTTAGGTTTCTATGCACAGGATGAGTGGAATGTCACCGACAAACTGAAACTCACCTATGGTGTCCGTTTCGACAACCTGGCATTCGACAACGCCGACCTCGCTCGTAACAATGCGATTTACAACATCGAGTTCCGCGATGGTCAACGAGTTGATACTGGCTCATGGCCTGACAGCCGTCTGCAGATCTCTCCACGTCTGGGCTTCACCTACGATGTCTTTGGCGACAAGTCGTTGAAGGTGCGTGGTGGTACGGGTATCTTCACAGGCCGTCTGCCCCTCGTGTTCTTCACCAACATGCCTACCAACGCCAATATGGTGCAGAACTCCGTCACCTATACCACCTCTTATAAGAACGGTGTGCCTACAGGTGCTTACAACGAGAACCTCGACAAGTTCGTGGGTGGTATGATTACCAATGTGGGCGACATGATCTCTAAACTGGGTCTGCCTACGGAACTCAATGATAACAACCATCAGGCCAGCAACAAGATTTCGGGCGTGGCCAGCGACTTTAAGATGCCGCAGATCTGGAAGTCGTCGGTAGCCGTCGACTATCAGGTTCCTGTGTCGTTCCCCTTCACCGCTACGGCTGAGTTCATGTACACCAAGAACATCAACGCTGTGACCATCGACAATATCAACATCAAGAACAGTGATGGCTGGGAGCGTTTCAATGGTGCCGACAACCGTCTCATCTATCCGAAGGACTACACCGTGAATGGCAATGCTAAGCAGAATGCCGTACTGCTGAAGAATACCTCTGAGGGTCATGGCTATACCTTCAACATTACGTTGAACGCCCAGCCCATCGAGAACCTCAACCTGATGGCTGCCTATACCCATACCGAGCAGAAGGAAGTTTCAGGTATGCCTGGTAGCGATCCCATCTCAACATGGCAGAGCCTGAACACCATCGATGGTCCTAACTTCGCTACGGTACAGCGTTCTGGTTATGTGGTTCCCGACAAACTCATTGCTTCTGTGGGTTATTACATCCCCTTCCCGCATCAGAGTTTCACACGTGGCACCCATATCAACCTCTTCTATTCAGGTTATTCTGCTAACGGTCTGAGTTATACCTACACCAACGATATGAACGGCGATGGTATTGGCAACGACCTGATGTATATCCCTGCCAACGACAGTGAGATCCAGATTGGTTCGCTGAAGGATGGTCAGTTTGTCGACAATGCCGATATGCGTAAGGCTTTCTGGGCTTACGTCGATCAGGACAGTTATCTGAGCAGCCACAAGGGCGAGTATGCTGAGGCTTATGCGGCTCGTTCACCTTGGGTACACCGCTTCGATCTCCGTATCGCAGAGGATTTCTGCTTCAAGACCGGCAAGCAGGAGCATAAGTTCCAGGTGAGCCTCGACTTCCTGAACATCGGCAACCTGATTCACTCCACATGGGGTATCTCGAAGGTTTCTGTCACCACAGGCAACAACAGTTACAACAAAGTGCTGAAGTACGAGGGCGTTGACAGCAGCAAGAAGCCCGTCTTCTCGATGGTAAAGGTCAGTGGCGAATATCCCACCCAGACCTATGAGACCTACAAGAACTACTCCGAGTGCTGGAAACTCCAGGTCGGTGTGAAGTACTTCTTCAACTAAGGTTGATTGCTAATCGATATAAAGGCTGACATCCGTTTGGGTGCCAGCCTTTTTTCTGTTGCTTGAGTCGCTTATTTCATCTGATCCAATAGACGGGCGATGTTTTCAACCTCGCGGGCATCCACCTTCAGGTCGAGCAGGTTGCCGTCGCGATTGAAGAGTTTGTAGGTGGGGAACGAATGTACATCCAGATGGCGCTCGATGGCGGCCTGCTGCTCAGCGGGCAGGTTGTAGTGGGCCACATTATCACCGCTCACGTTATATTCCTTGATCACGTTCTCCCAAGCCGTCTGAGGACTCTGGTTGGCCAGATAGAGGAACTCGATGTCGTAGTCCTTCAATCGCGCATACTCCTCTGTGGAGTGGCTGAGGGCCTCCTTACAAGGACCGCACCACGTGCCCCAGATGTCCAGCAGCACAAACTTACCCTTGTAGGGTTCGAGGATCTTCTTCAGCAGCGCCTCGCCCTCAGAGAGGTCAGCAAGATTGTCCGACGACTTCAGCACCAGTTTGTCGAACTCGCGGTTCTCGATGGCCAGATAGTGATCGTTTATTTTCTCCACCATCGCCAGGCAGACAGGGCTTTTCACATACAACTTCAACGTGTCGATGACTTCGGGTAAGACGGCCGTACGGTTATGGTCAATCAAACTATAGACCTTCTGCGACAGGAAAATGTCCTTGATGAGCGAGGCGGCCTTCAGCGAGTCGAGCATCTGGCTATGGTTTCTCAGTTCTGAGGTGAGGGCGTACTTGTCAATCATTTTTTTTGACTTCTGATTATTCAGGATTTTTTCCACCTTCTGAATCATGTCGGCATTCTTGGTGTTCAGTTCCTCAGCCACTTTCTGCTTCTCTTCAAGTGTGGGGGCTTTCTCAATCTTTGCTGCGGCGTCAGTAATCCATGCCTTCCAACTGGTGAGCAGCGCCAGTTCTTCATCGTTGGAGGCAATTTCTTCAATGTGATCCACCATGTTCAACGAGAATGAGGAAGGATACGAGCGGCCACAATCATCCAGATAGTCGCGCAGGAAGCGACTCAGGCCGCGGTGGAGCGTATAAGGTGCCTCCATCTTCGTCCAGAACGTGTCGTAGGCATACTGGCTGGCGTTAGCGGGGAATTTGTGCTGGGGTGTATAGAAACGCGACTGCCCGAAGTCTTCGGCCTGCTGACAGAAGGTATTGCCCTTTCTGTATTTCTCAAAACGCGTGGAGAGCGTGGGGTGTGCCTCGCAGAGAGCGTCGATATAGGTATACTGCGCCTTCATCAGGCTGTCCACCGAGGCCAGATACTTGTCATAGTCCTTCCCTTCTTCCTCCAACCGCATTGCTTTCCAGTCGAGCGGATACTTGAAGAGCTCGTTTTGCAGACGGCTGTCCTCGCCCATGAAGTAGCGACGGCCCTCCTTGAAATCGTAGAGCAGGAAGTAGGTCTTGCCTGGCTCCAGCATCGTGCGCACAAAGCAGCGCTGCCAGTCGCAGAAGAATTCCGTACTGTTTAGAATTGGAATCTTCACCGTGAAGCGTCCCTGCTCGTCCAAGTCGGCATAGGCATTCTGCTGACCGTTGGTAAAGAGGTTCCAGTAACCGAAACTGAAGGTCTTCAGTTGCTTGTAGTGCTCGGGCATATCCTTAATCCAGCCCACGACGGTGATGGTATCCTCTTTGTAGCCCGTGTCTACAAAGTCGGTGCGCGCGTCCTTCGTGGGATAATCGGGCAGGAAACGGCTGGTGATCATCGTGTAATTCACTTTCTGGTCGCCGATCTGCATCGCGCGCATACCATTCTTATTCTTGCCGATGGCAACCTTCAGTTCCTTGTCACCGTTGGTGAGCACCATCTGAGCCTCGCCCGTCTTGTCGTTGATCTCACGCTGCTTGTAGGTCCAGAACTGGCAGTCGTAGATGGCACAATCCTCAAGGAAGGCGATTTTCCAGTCGCCCTGCTCGTCGCGCCAGTACGAGGGCAGCATCTGCATCCATCGCTCCTCCACAGGTTTGATGCCCTTGATCTGGAAGGCACCCTGGCCGTCGCCCTCGATAAAGTCGAACACCTTCGTGCCCTTGGGCAGGGGTGGAAAGTGGAACACCACATTGGTTTGGAAGTCCTTGCCCGTCTGGAGTTGTTTGTCGAGTTCGATGCCGTCGGCCTTAACCACCGTAAAACGCTGGTCGCCCACCTTCAGATAGGTGTCGTTTGCAAACCGGAACCAGTAGTCAGGATAGTCCGAACGCTGCATCACGGTGATATACACCACCGTCTCGTCAGCCTTCAGTTCCACCTTCGTCACGTCCAACGACAGATTGAAGAATCCGTCACCATGGCTGGTGCCATACTCGATCGTGGGCTGCTCCCACACAATGTCTTTACCCTTAGCCTGCATTGTCAGAGCAACGAGCGTAAGCATGATAGTTGATAATAATAGTCTTCTCATTCTGTTAGTTTTGATTTATTTTCTGCTATTTGAGTCGTTTATTTCATCTGGTCCAACAGACGGGCGAGGCCTTCAAGGTCGCGCGGGTCGGCATTCACCTCAAGGATGGTGCCGTCGCGGTCGATCAGTTTGTAGGTGGGGAAACTGTTGACCTTGAGGAAATGCTCGATGGCGTTCTGTTGGGCAGCGGGCAGGTTGTAGTGAACCACATTGTCGCCCAGCACCTCATACTCCTTGATGACACTCTTCCACGATTCGTCTGGCGAAGCGTTGGCCAGGTAGAGATACACCAGGTCGTAGTCCTTCAGTCGTGCATACTCCTGCTGACTGTGCGAGAGGGCAGCCTTGCAGGGGCCGCACCATGTGCCCCAGATGTCCAGCAGGATGATTTTGCCCTGATACGGCTCGATGAGTTTGCGAAGCATTTTCTCACCGTCGCTCATGTTGGCAATCTCCTCGGCGGTCTTCAGACTCGGCGACTTCGAGATGTCGCGCCGCTGCAGGGCGAGGTACTTGTCGTTGAGCGATTTCACAGATGTCAGGGCCACCGGCAGTTGGATCTTTGCTTCGGCGAGGGCCAGCGTAGCCGAGTCGAGGGGCTGGCGCGTGCCGTCGATACGATGCAGCAGTCGTTGGGCAAGGACAAGGTCGCGCAAGGTGCGGTCGCTGCCCAGGGAGTCCACGATGTCTAAGAGATGCAGGGTTCCGAAGGTGTTCAGGATGGGTTCGTACCGCTCGACGAGGGCTTTCACCTTGGCAAACGTCTCGCTGTTGTCGTAGGCTTCGGCGATGGCCATTTTCTCTTCCTTGGTCTTGGCGGCATTGATCTTGGCCTGCACCTGGGGCTTTTCTTTCACGTATGTCGCCCAGGTGGCCTTCTCCTCATCAGTCAGGACGATCATGCCTTCTTCCTCAAACCGTTTGAAGAAGTTGGCATCGGTAAGTTCGACATGCCCACGATCGTCCTCCACCTGGTTCAGGAAGTCGCGCATAAACGTGTTGAAGTCGCGATACTGGGTATAGGGCTTGGGGGCTTTCTGCCAGAAGTTCTTACCCACGTAGTCGACATATTCCCTTGGCACCGGACGGCCCAGCGCACAGTATCGGGCCTGCATCATGTTATGAGCCTGTTCTGTGCGGAAGTAACCGGCCTGATAGTCGACGAACCGCTGCGAGAGCGTGGGGTGACTTTCCTGCAGGGCTTTGAGACGGGCCTCCTGTATGAGTCGGGCACTGTCGCACTTGGCCCAGTAGGCCATCAGGTCTACATTCTGCTCGTTGTAGGGCACGGGGGCTG
>Ga0310690_10009880_pt1 | contig 11936 bp, 3 predicted proteins | sample AusTroGonzalo_MG_2_FD_207661 | JGI IMG/M metagenome (GOLD analysis project Ga0310690, IMG submission 207661) | Bovine rumen microbial communities from tropical cattle in Woodstock, Queensland, Australia - Gonzalo_04 (v2) (version 2) | ecosystem: Host-associated > Mammals > Digestive system >...
ATAAATAATAATAAATAATAATAAATAAAAGGTATAGAATAGTAGTAGCAGAGCCCCCCTACCCCCTCATATAGAAACTGTCATTTGTCAACTGTCATAGAAAGGGGGAAAAATGCCTGTTCCATGAAAGGGACTTTACAAAACTCTTACTTTATTCCGAAAAAGGTCGTACCTTCGCATCGTGAATGAAAAGGGAATAAGTGCAGGTATGCTGGCTCGACAACTGCTGTACTTATGGCCGGAAGTACAGCAGTTGTTTGCAATAAGTCCTGTAGTTGTTCACCGGAACTCCACGCATAGAAGAATCTTTAACAACCAAATAAAATAATCGAGAAACACAGGTTTTCGACAAAAATCTGGGCAAAAACGGGGTAAAACCGTCACATCCGTCACCCGAACCGTCACCTCGCAAGCAGTTAATATACATATCATTATCTCAAAAGATGACGGTTTGACGGTTTTTTAGGGAAAACATTAGGGATAAGGGAGTATTTTGTGGCTCGTTAGAGCGCATTAAAGAATCTCCCCCTACGAATTATCGATTGAGCCAAGAATCTTTTAGGAGCATAAAGGAAGTCAAGGCTAATTACTTTACCCTCTTTCCGTCGATGGAATAGGTCTTGTCGTCCTTGATGATATAAAGGTGATTGCCTTGGATAATCTTTCGTATATGTCCGTCCGTTTTGCTCGAAGCCACTTCCTGAATGCCATCTATTAGGTTAGGGTCGCAGGGATAAGTGCATACCTTATTCATGGATTCAACGAGCGTCTTGACAGATGCGAATTGCTGGTCAAGCCATTGGATGTGTTCTCGGAGGAATGTGCGTAGAATCTCTACATCCTCTGCTGTTGTAAGTGGTTCGGCAGAGGGTTTGATTTTGTTAGGTTCGTTTCCCCATAATAGATCATTGGTTTTGCCAGCTTCGGCAAAGAGGGCATACTTAGTGTCCATCTCTCCGCCTTCGGTTATATAGTCTAACACGAAGGGGCGTGCCACATCCCAATAGGCATCATACGCCATCTGGCACAGCATGGGATCAGGGAACCATTTCCTGTAGTACGCATATCGTTTGTCTCTGTACAATGTATAAAAGATTTTTGCGTATGTAGTTACACTCCAGCTACCACCGCCGTGGTCGAAGTCCCAGACAGGACCAAAGTGTATCTTCTTATCGCTTGGAATGTATGAATAGCGGCTGTTGTGTTGGTCGTCCTGCCCCATAATCTCGTTCACTAACCATACTCCCACCATCGACTTCATGTCTGCATATTTAGCGAAGTCCTTGACATCAATTGTCGTAGGTGTCTTGCAGTACTCGGCTTCGAAGTCGTACCATAGATTTTTTACATACGAAAACATTGTGCTGTTTGTGGAAAGATATTCCGGACGGCATACTTCAAACTGAACAGTCTGCGGTGTACTGAACCATGTGGCGCCGCTTGTCTTATCCGTTCCTTCAAACAGGTATCCCTCTGTAATGTCATATTCTTTCTTCAAGCCATAGTCGGAGAGATTATAGGTCTTTCCTTTGAAGGTAACCGTTCCGTCTGTCACCCATGACATGTTCTGTTCCATTGCCTTCTCTATCAATGCTTTGTCTGCCTCTTCCAAAGCATCTGCATCCTTGACCATGGCAAACAGACTATCGGCGACATCCTCCGCCTCGTTTTCCCAATCGTAGATATCCACGCTGTTCTTGTCAACCCTGATGTGCTGGCTCAGCATATAGCAACCCTTGACTTCGCCATTGATTACCACATCCACCCATGTCATGCCCATACCAAGAACACCAAGTTCTTTGGCTAATTGGCTGGCAACATAATTGCGCAAGCAGCTCTTATCGTTGAAGTTGGATATCAGCACCCAATGCTTGCTTTTGCCGAATCCAAAGAGATTGGCCTTTTTTGTGAGCTTCAGTTTATACGGCTTTTGTGGATACTTTGCCCATGAAGTCTGACCACGACCTCTGATTTCAGTTGTTCTTGTGTCTTTTTGCTCATATTCTTCGTTACCTTGAATACGGATGTTTGCCGTCACATAGTCTTCTCTGGAAACAATTGGATTACCATCCTCCGTATTGATGTAAAGAACGGGGAGTTTGCTTATCCATGTATCCTTGGCATAGACCATGTTTCCAAATTTGTCGCTGATGGTCAAGCGCAACCAGTGTTCGTAGTCGTCTTCCGTAATCACATAGTCTTTGGATGAGCAGATGGCAACATCATCGAATACGCCCGTAGCATCGCCCCTGGTCCAATTGACTGTGTATTTTGACAAGTCACCTTTGCAGGAGATACGAAGTGAGTCTCCTATGACGAGACGGTCATCCCCTTCTAATGCGAAGTCTGTATCATGGACAGAAATACGCAGAGCATTAAGATAGTAAAAGCGATAGGGATTGTTGTTGTTGGGACCTGCCTGAATGGTCAGGGTGACGCATCCGTCTTTGTCGGGATACATGCCGGAGATGGTAGCGGTTTCTGCCCTGCCATCAGAGGCATCCAACACGGCAGACATTGTGTCTTTGCCCGCGAGTATAAACTGAGTTTCACGATTGTCTGTTACACCTGCCCTGGACGCGAAGAATGTGAAGTCATAGGCAAGTCCTTTGTTGAGATGCTTAAAGTGCAGGACGGCTGCCGGCTTCAAGGGATAGCCCGGGTAGCTGCCTTGACTGTAACCGAACAACTGCGTCCTTGAGACATCCGCTGGCATGCCGAGCTGTGTGTCTGTCACGGACGGACCGTTGGCACTGGCAGCAGAAAACTCAGCATTGGAAAAGATGAAGATATTCGGGTCGTTGCCATTCACATCCCTCAGTCCTGCCAGGAAGTTGTGATGCAGACCGATATTGTTCCACCCCGATATGTTGCGTGTTTCGGAGGAGAAGTTGAGTTGTATGTCAGCAGGGACAACATCATTGTCTCCCTCATAGTTAGAATAGACTTGCGGCGTGACGGCGAAGGGGTTCTTCACAGCATCCACGGCAGCTTTCCTGATGACCATCGTGGTGAAGTCGTTCAGATAGTATGGGACGTAGCTGTTCTGCATGACGGCTTCCTCGCCGAACATGGTCGCTAAGAAGGTGCAGGCTGCCAGATACCGTCCAAAGTGCTGATTCAGATGGGTACCGTCGCGGTTCACATTATCACCCAAGAAACTGCTGCGGAGGTTTTGGACGGCTGTACCGCAGGGCACCACGAACTCCAGCTCCGGATAGTCTGCAAGGGTTTGTCTGACAGCATTCAGAATGGAGTCGTACATCACCATCTGGTCGCAGTTGTAGTTCTGGAAGCCTTCCCTATCCTTCTGGTCCCCGGCATACGCCCATGTCATTACCCATCCCAGTTTGGCCTGGGGTTGAACGCCCTTTACATAGTCAATCAGGTTTCTCAGGTAGGGCGAATAGGTGTCGTATAGCCCGGAGTCCTCGCTGTTCTGCTGGAAGGTGATGTAGTCCCACTGCTCGTCGTTGATGATTTCGGCCAGCGAATGGCCGCTTGTGGAGGTGTATGTGCCACCCACAAGCTTGCGGTAGCCTAACAAGGCATTGCCTTCGGTGAGGTCTGTCCAGTGCCTGCGCAACCCGTACCCTGCCTTTGCAGCATTGCCCACGACTATCTGGATGTCTTTGGCTTTGGCCATACTGGACAGCCAAGACTCCACCATGTCGCCCGAGTAGCTGTTGCCGATGGTGAGGATGCGCACGACGGGCTTGCCCTCAAGCTCCGCAACCTGCCTGTTCATCCATCCCTCCCTACTGGCTAACCAGTTCATAGCACTTTGCGTCATTTCTGTCACATTGGCAGAGCCGAAGTGCCACCGCTTGGTGTGAAGGGGATAGGATTTCACCAGCCCCTGCCCCTGTGCCGAGGATGGATACGACTGGAGGAACTGCTTGATTTTCTGCATTGCCCCCGACTGCACCACACGTTTCCATTCGTCTATGTATGCTTCGACGAAGTCTCGGCACTTCTCATTGGCAAAAAGATGCGAGAAGAATAGTCCCCTTTCGATGTGCGTCCTGGAAAACACTTCGGAATTGTCCACTTCATCGTTATTCATCGAGGATGCCAAATCCCATGCTACAGGCATCCGCATCAACGATGAGGGGTCTGTGTTCTGCCGGGCGACGTATATGTTGGAGCCGGCAGGATCGAATGTGCCAAGGATGTCGTGCAGCAGTATCCAACGTGCCATGGAGTGTACGTCTATCACTTCCGGATAGTTGTCTGCCTTCACCGCCGTCTCAAGGCGTGATATGTCGGCACGAATGTTTGCCTCCATTTCCTCTGTCAGATCCTCTGCGTCCGGGTACTTCATCGTCCATTGCAGAACCTTAGTCAGTTTCGAGGGAATGGAGAACGTCTCGTTCCAGAAATAGGCATCCAGTTCGATGATGTAGCCGTCTTCCTTGTCAACATTTACGCGGCAGTCCTTGTCGCGCTTCACATTCTCCGAGAGCATGTAGATTCCGCGATAGTCATTATTGATGATGACATTGGCAAATTCCATACGAGGCGTAAACTCCATACCTACGAGTCGCGACATCTGGTTGGCGATACAGGAATGCAGGCGCTCAGCGCCATTGAGCAACACCCAGTCCTTGCTTTTCCTGTTGACAGTGTCGCCCTCTTCGTGAAAATCCACGAGGTCAGCCTTCTTCTGCAATTTCAGTTTAAAAGGCTTGTTCTTGTAGTAATATGCAGAGGTGTTGCCTCGATGCTTAATTTTGATACCCGACTCATCCTCCCTGTATTCCCCGCTGTCGTACCATAGCGTATCGGCTCGGTATATCTGCATTCTGGCATCTTTTGCCACCACATTGGTAATGCTTGCGCCATTCAATCCTTCAGGATGCATGATACCCTCCGATGTCGGGTCCATGCCGTCGGTCGTTGTGATGCAAATCAATGGCAGCCCCAGACCAGAATACTCTTCCAGAACATTCTCCGAAGTCTGTGCCAAAGACATCAAGGGCATCAGCAGCAGAGAGAGGAAACTATATTTCATAGGTATATAATGATTTGACAATTTCACAATTATTACTCTATCCTTTTTATTACTCTATCCTTTTCCCGTCGATGGAGTAGGTCATGCCGTCTTTTTTGATGTAAAGATGTCCGTCACGGATGACCTTGTGAGCCTTGTCTGACTGTCTGTTCGCTTCCAAGCAATCCAAACCAACTTCTATTATCTTCGGGTCGCAGGGATATGCACAATATTTATTCATGGCTTCGACGAGCGTTTCCAAGGACTCGAACTGCTGGTCAAGCCATTGGATGTGCTCTCGGAGGAAAGTACGCAGTATTTCGACATCCTCGGCCGTTGTTCGTGGTGCAGCATCAGGGTTTAGCGTGCAGGGGTAGTTCCCCCAGAGGAGGTCGTTGGTTCTTCCTGCCTCAGCAAAGAGTGCATACTGGGCATCCATCTCTCCACCATCGGATATGTAGTCTAAGATGAAGGGGCGAGCCACATCCCAGTAGGCATTATATGATATCTGGCATAGCCATGGGTCAGGGAACCACTGCCTGTAATACGCGAAACGTCTGTCTTTATATAATGTATAGAAAATTTTTGCGTATGGGGTTACGCTCCAGCTGGCACCACCGTGGTCGAAGTCCCAGACGGGGCCGAAGTGTATCTTCTTGTCTTCAGGGATGTAGGAGAAGCGACTGTTCTGCTGGTCGTCCTGTCCCATGATTTCATTTACGAGCCACATCCCCACCATAGACTCCGTGTCCGCATATTTCGAGAAGTTCTTACCTCCCACTGGCGGTATCCGGCAGTACTCAGCCTCAAAATCGTTCCATAGCTTTGTGACATATGAAAGCATCTCATTGTTTGTCGAGAGGTATTCGGGATGGCGGACTTCAATTTGTACCCCGCGCTCCGTCGAAAACTTTGTTTGCCCGTCGGAATTGTCTGCTGCCTCGAAAAGGTAGCCCTCCGTAATGTCATACTCTTTCTTTAGGCCATAGTCAGCGAGGTTGTATGTCTTTCCCTTGAAAGTAACTGTTCCGTCTGTCACCCAAGCCATGCCGTTTGTCATTGTCTCTTCCAGCGTTTTCTTGTCAGCTTCTTCCAGTGCATCTGTATCTTTGACGGCATTGAACAAGGCATTGGCTATGTCCTCTGCTTCTCCTTCCCAGTCAAAGATATCTACTCTGTGCTTATCCACTCTGACATGCTGGCTCAGCATGTAGCAACCTTTTACTTCACCATTGAGTACCACATCCACCCAGGTCATATCCATGCCAGGCACGCCGAGTTTTTTTGCAAGCTTGCTGGCAATATAGTTGCGAAGGCAGCTCTTGTCGTTAAAGTTGGAGGTAAGCACCCAATGCTTGTTTTTGTCGAAGCCAAAGAGCTTTGTCTTCTTGTCGAGCTTCAGTTTGTATGGCTTTTGCGGATATTGATACCATGAAGTAGCACCCCGCCCCTTGATTTCTGTCTCACCAAGATACTGCTGCTCGTATTCAGCATTGCCCTGAATGCGGAGGCTTGCCGTCACATAACTGAGTTTGGTTGTTATCGGCTTGCCATTCTCAGTGTCAATGTATAGGACGGGCAGTTTGCTTATCCAAGTGTCTTTGGTGAAGAACGTATTGCCTGCCTTGTCGCTTACTGTTACCCGCAGCCAGTGCTCATAGTCGCTTTCCCTGATGACATAGTCCTTTGCAGAAGACAGGATTGTCTCATCGAATGCACCAAGCGCATTGCCTCTGGTCCATTTGACATTATATCGCAACAGGTTGCCATTGCAGGTCACGCTAAGCGAATCCCCGATGATGGGCTGTTCATCTCCCTTTAGGGCGAAGTCCATGCAGGGGGAACGCCTGATGACCGTCATGTTGCGACTTGCCCAACCCGACAAGGAGGTGTTTCTGGCACTGCATCGCACGTATGCTATGCCAGCAGGGATGGTCACTTCTCTGTTCGTGACACGGATGTCGCTTAAGTCCGTAGCATCAAAGTTGCCGAGAAGCACGGTAGCTCCATTGCCCTCCCTGTCCGTGTAGCCCATCAAGAAGGGGATTCCAGGGCTTCTGTCGCCGCTGAAAACAATCACATCCCCTTCCTTCACAGGAATGTAGCCTGTGATGTCATATCCTCCAGAGGATGATTTCGCTATTCCATTTGGCGTGAAGAACTCATGGGTTATCTCAAATTCTGAATAGTCGGCCTCTTCCCAATCCTCTATAATGTATGGGCTATGAGGAGAGATACGCAGAGCGTTGAGGTAGTAGAACTTGTTGACATCGTTGTTGTTGGGGCCTGCCTGTATGGTCAGGGTGATGCATCCGTCATCGTCTGGGCATACATCGAAGATGGTGGCGGTTTCTGCTTTGTTGCTTGATGCATCCAATGTTACAGACAGTGTATCTTTACCTGTCAGTGTGAACAGCGTTTCGCGATTATCTGTGACACCAGCCCTGGACGCAAAGAAGGTGAAGTCGTAGATGATAGACTTGTTGAGGTGCTGGAACTGCAATGTGGCCGCAGGTTGTGGCTGCAAGCCGGAGAACTCTCCTTCGCTGTATCCCACCAGTGCTGTCTGCGAGACATCTGCGGGCATACCGAGCGGAGTTTCCGTCTGCGATACCCCAGAGGTATTTGCACTACAGAAATGGTCACTGCTTCGGAGGATAATGCCGCAGTCCCTACCCTTGACATCCTTATAGCCACAGGCAAACTCATCTTGCAGAGCCACGTCGTTCCAACCGTCGGTTTCCGTTCCCCAATGCGAGAAGTTGAAGTTAATGTCGTCAGGGACAATCGTGTTGTCGCCCGTGTATTCGGGATAGTCCTGTGGCGTAATGGAATAGGGGTTGTGCATTGCATCGAGGACAGTCTTCTTGGCCATTGCGGTGGAGAACGCATTCAGGTTGTATGGTGTGTAGGTGTTCTGTAGAGTCATTTCTTCGCCGAACAATGCCGCATACCATGAATAGGCGGCAGTAGCGCGGCCCAAGTCCACCGTCAGGTGCGAGCCGTCGCGATTCAAGTTGTCCCCCACGAAACTTGTGCGCAGGTTCTGAATTGCTGTGCCTGTCGGTATCAGGAATTCCAGCTCGGGATGAGCCTCCATTGTTTTTCTGGTGGCATCCACAATGCTGTTATACATGAACATCTGGTCTCTGTTATAGTTAGCGAATTTGGGATTCTTCGAGTCCTGCGAGTATGTCCATATCATGTGAAGTCCGTACTTGGCATTCGGGAAATAGCCTTTAAGTCCGTTTATCAGGTTGGTCAGTGAAGGCTCGTATGTCTCATAGAACCCTGCAAAGTGGCTGGTCTGCTGGAATACAACAACGTCCCACGGCTCATCGGAAAGAATGGTGCTAAGGCGCGTGCTTTGTCCCCACGACACATCGAACTCTCCGTCTGCGTACTTGCGGTATTCATAACAAATCGAGTCTGTGACGAGTGCCTTGTAATGGTCTTCGATGCTGAAGCCGCCCCAGCAGGCATTGCCCAGCACGAGGCGGATGCCTGCTGCCCGAGCCACGGCAAAGAGGCAGGACTCCATAGCATCGATGGTAAAGCTGTTTCCCATGGCGAGGACATGAACAATTGACGGCTCACTTGATGTGGAGCGTTTGATGACCGTCATGTTACGGCCTGCCCAGCTTGGCAGGGAGGTGTTTCTGGCACTACACCTCACGTATGATATTCCTGCGGGGATGATGACATCTTCTTCCCTGACACTGAGATTGCTGTAGTCTGCTGCGTCGAAATTACCGAGAAGCACTGAGCCGTGTTTGCCCGTATTGTCTGCATAGCCCATCACGAAGGGGATGCCCGGACTTCTTTCGCCGCTAAAGACGATGATGTCTCCATCCTTCACAGGGATGTAGCCCGTCATGTCGTAGCCGCCGGAGCCCGATGCAGCCGTCCCGTTTGGTGTAAAGAACTCATGAGTGATTTCAAAGTCAGAGTAGTCTGTCTCTTCCCACTCTCCCAGCAAGCCTGTGTTGTTTTGTGCCCAACCAGTTTGCTGGACTAACGCCATCAGTATTGCAGCTATTATACCTTGCAGTCTCATAGAAATAAACTGTTTATGGTTTTATTACTCTCTCTAAATAAATAACGTAGATACGATAGAATTATTGTACCGCATGAACGGAAATTTCAACCAAGTTTCGGCAAAGGTACGAAGTTCCCGCACTACCTCCAAACAAAACCACTCCCAAGTGTTCCCAACTCTTGAAAAAAGGACTGACCGCCTAAGTTTTGGCCTCAATAATCCCGAATCGGTCATTAAGCCCTCAAATAGGCGATTTCAAATGATTCTCTAATGACAGCCATTAGAAAACCGTCTTTGTAAATAGCTGATAATTAAACATTGGCAAGCTTGGCCACAGCCACTGAATTTCTAATGATTAATTTGGGTTTAAACAAAAGAGGCAATGATGATGAGTGAAGACCATCCATTCACGACACAATGCTACATCCTTTTTCCTGAATAATGCCAGTTTTTGTTGGCGGCTCTTCATAGCTTGTCGCAGGCAGGAATAAGGCTGCGCCCAAGTCACACAAGTTTGTGTATTCAATAAAAAGGTGTACCTGGGCAGCCCGTCCAATATCCCACGATTGAAGGATGCCTTACTGGAGCGTGACCTTATCGAGCAAGACGGTCGTTCCGTCTTCCTTGCAGACCCTGTTTTTGCAAGGTGGTTCAGAGCAATTTAAACACATACCCAGATAAACGGACAGCCCTCTGAGCATTTCACTCAGGGGGCTGTCCGTTTATCATCACCTCCCCTTTGGGAGCCAACGGGAAGAGGGGCTGCTACTTCACCAGAACTTTCTCGCAGGTTCCGTCATCATAGCGGATGATGTTCATGCCCTTTTGCGGAGCAGATTGCCTGCGACCGCTAAGGTCGTAGATGGCACCTTCCCAATTCTTCATTCTTAATTCTTCATTCTTAATATCATTGATGCCATTGGGATTGTCCTTGAGCACTATCTCCATCTTTTCTTTGGGTCCCTTCGTGCCACCCGGGTTGTAGGGGTCATCCCAATTAACCTGCAGATAAGCTCGCAAGACTCCAACAACAAACTTCCCAGCACTGAGTTCGGCTTTCAGGCAATCGGGAGTAGTGTCTATAATGTCGATGTAGAAATCTTCCTTGTCCGCTAACACAATGCCGGTGTATGAGCCTATGAAGCTGATTCCCTTGATGGACACTTCATCCTGTGTCAGTCCCTCCAGATTCAATGTGCCCAGGTTGATGCTGAAGTCCTCGCTCGGCACAATAATATAAGGAGTACGTGCCTGGGGCTGTAGTTCCTGCTCGAAGACAATCTGCCCGTCCTCAACCCTGTCTAACCTGTAGAACTTGCCCTTGCTTGCATCGGGTTCTGTCGGCAGGATGATTGTCGCCATCTGGTCTTTGGTAAAAGTAACAGGCTCGATGGTTTCGCTACCGGTATAGTCAGCCATGCTGCCGTAATCGTAACACCGTACTTTCCAGCCCTTGGCCTTGGCAGCCGCTACATGTTTGGAGGTCATCACATTTTGGTCATGAGTCCTTTTGTCGTTATAAATGGCATATATCGAACCTGAGCTTGTAATTGGCAGACTTTCTACCAAAGCATCCATTCCTGCTCCTTTTATTTTGTTCTTCCAATACTTCAGGTGTGTCAATGCTGTACATCCCGAAACATTGAGCACATTCAGATTGTTGGCTTCACACTCCAACTTCGTCAGTGAAGAACATCCCGACGCATTGAGTTTAACTAGCCGACTGCTGTTGCAGTTCAGCTCTGTCAGTGAAATACATCCCGACACATTCAGTTCGGTCAGTTGACTATAGCCGCACCACAGTGTTGTCAGTGAAGTACACCCCCTCACATTCAGTTCGGTCATTGGAGTGTTCATACAATCCAGTTCCTTCAATGCACTACACCCTGACACGTTAAGTTTCATTTGCGTATAGGTATAACAAACCAGTTCTTTCAGTTTGATGTTATTCGTCAAGTCGAGTTCATTCAAATAAATACCATCAATGATTAACCTAGTAAGCTCGGTAAAATACTCTATGCCCTTCAAACTTTTAATTGGGCCACATGAACATAGAGGATAGTCCTCACCATTCAACAACTCAATCGTTTTGACACTCGCCATCTCTTCTGCAGTCAGCACACCGTCAGTCCCAATCGACCACTGGTGCACCCAGTTGCGGAAATAGGAATCCGGGAAATTTGCCGCGTTAATCTCTATACTGCCCGACGGAGTCACACCGAAGAAATAGCACCAAGGCGAGGTTGTCTTGTACGATTCCTCGGAACCTTCGGGGACATGAAGTGTGATATTAGAAACAGATTCGTAATCAAAAGCATTTGTAGCCTCAGGAGCAATCTCGGAAAGACAATAAATATCTGTCAGCCCTGTACAGCCGCGGATTGCTTCTTTGCCAATCCGTGTCACACTATTGGGTATTGTAACGGAAGTTATGTCTTTGCGGTTATAGAATGTATAATCATTAATGCCTGTCACCTTGTATGTCTTGTCATTGTAAATGAAAGACTCAGGAATGACTATATCTCCAGAATAATCAGACCTGTATTCGGTGGTTTCCGAATACTCACCAATCTGATTGTAAGAAGAAACATACCTATACAATTCATAACTTACCCATGCCTCGTCTTCGGACATAAATTTATAATAGATGCCATCATTTTTTACATCATACATAGGAATAGTTATATTATCAACAGGAGTGTAGGCGTTTGCCACCACTGGCAGCAATGCCAAAAGGATAAAGGAAATTAACTTTTTCATAGCAGTAACTTTTTATGGTTTCCGACTGCAAAGTTAGGCGGTTCTTGAATTGCCTCCAAATAATTTCACTCCCAACCACTCCCAACTTATGAAAAAACTTTTTGGTATAAATCTCAAATCTCTGTAAATCAATAAAGTTTCAAA
>Ga0310690_10009881_pt1 | contig 11936 bp, 12 predicted proteins | sample AusTroGonzalo_MG_2_FD_207661 | JGI IMG/M metagenome (GOLD analysis project Ga0310690, IMG submission 207661) | Bovine rumen microbial communities from tropical cattle in Woodstock, Queensland, Australia - Gonzalo_04 (v2) (version 2) | ecosystem: Host-associated > Mammals > Digestive system >...
CTTCCATCATGACCTTCATGGCCTCGATCTGTTTCGCCATCTCAGCCTGCATCTCTGCCAGTTTCGCCTCATAGGCTGCCCGCAGTTCTTCCAGGGTTTCTCCGTCATCGGCGGGAGCCGCAGCGGGCGCGGCGGTCTGTTTTCCTTCCGTCTGCGCCGTCTTTCTCGTCCGGGTGGTCTTTTTCGCTTCTGCCATCGTTTATCTTCTCCTTTTTTGATGGTGTGCCGCCCGCCGGTGCTGCCCCGGCGCTCGGTCTGTCGGCGGCATGAGCGGGAGAGGGGAACATCCCCCCTCCCGCTGTGGGAGATCAGATGGTCAGGGTGGCGACCTTGCTGGAGAAGACGGACACCATATCCAGGCCGATGGTCAGGTTGATGCCCACCTCCCAGGCGGCGTTCCGCATGGGCTCCAGCTCGACGGTGATCGGGGTCTCCGCCGTGTAGCCGATGGTCATGGGCTTCCTGCCGCTGGCGGACATGATCCAGATGCGGTTGGAGGCCAGCACGGTGCTCACGCTGGTGAACTGGGTCCCAGGCACGATCACGTCGGTCAGGGGGAGCAGCCTCACGCCCATGAACTCGCCGAGATAGCCGCTGCGGGTGTAGTCCGCGCCCAGCAGGGTAGCGATGGCGGCGTCCATGTTGACGTTGGTGCTGCCGGTGACCTGAGTGGGGAGGACCTTGCTCAGGGCCACCATGTTGCCGGTGCAGAACAGGTTGCCCAGCTGGGTGCTGTTCACAGCGGCGACCTTGTTCGCCATCGTGACGAAGTTCACGTTGCTGAAGGTGGAGCTGAGTCCGCTGGGCACCAGGGTGGTGTCGCTGGCGGCGGCGGTGATGGCCTGGTTCCACATGGCCATCGTCTTGGCGTACATGCCCGCCGTGATGTTGGCGAAGAAGCGCCCGAAGTCCTCGTTGTTGCCCACGAGCTGGTGCCACTTGGCGACGATCATCGCTGTGCGGGGCTGGGGATTGAGGACGTAATCACGGGAGTAGAAGCGATTGGCGGGAACGCTCCAGCTGGAGCCGTAGGCGCTGTCCTGGAACACGGGGATGTCCTGGCTGCCGATGCTCAGGGCATAGGTCTCGCCGAAGCCCACCTCCACGGTGTCCGCGAAAACGTCCACAGCGTCGCTGTAAACGGCGGGGAGGATGGGGGTGACGATCTCCTGATAGATTCCCTGGAGGGTGGCCCAGAAAGCCTTGTTGTTGTAGAAGCGCTGGCCCTGCTTCTTGAAGTCCTCCCAGTTGTCGGGGGCGGTCTCGCCGGTGCTGGCGCAGGCCACCTTCGCGGCGTACAGGAGGTGATCCCGCTGGAACATGCGGTTCAGCGCGGGATATTCCGCCTCCTTCACCAGCTCGGCAGGGACCTCGGCGTTCAGCTTCAGGGCCTTGTTGATGGCGGTCTTGCCCTTGCGGGCGTGCTCGAAGAAGAGGGCCTGACCCTCCGCGATGATATCGGCCCGCTCCAGGGCGTTGCCGCTGGCGTTGACCTGGAAGATGCTCCGGTCAACGGAATTGAGGGAGATTTTGTTCATGGTCTGTTTTCACTCCTTTCCTTCTTATCAGCCGCCGGGGGCGACGTAGATGCTGACCTTGCGGGCCACCACGTCGTAGTAGGTGAAGGCGGCGGAAGCGCCCTTGACGAAGGTGCCGGTGCCGCGCAGCTCGAAATAGATCGCGCCGTCGGTGGTGGGGGCGCTGGCGGTGGGGGTCAGGAGGCCGTCGTCGCTGATGGTGAAGAAGGTGTTGGTGCTGATGGCGCTGGCGAGGTTGCCGATGCCGAAGCGGTAGACGGACTCGTTGTCGAAGTTGATGCGGGTGAAGTTGCCGTAGCGTCCGGCGGGGATTCCAAGTCCCAGGGTCTCGGTGCCCACATAGTAGCTGTTGCCGTTGGGGGCGGTGATGAGCTGGGTGTCATAGGGGTCCACGGCGAACACGGGGGTGTCGGCGGTGGTGGCGCTGGTGGCCTTGTTGAAGATCCAGGTGTTCTCGTTGTAGACGCGGGTGCCGCTGGGATTGTCGAAGCCCTCGTTGGGGGCCTGGGCGTAGCGCACACACAGCAGACCGGCGCTGGCGTCGGTGGGCGTGGTGCTGACGTAATACTTACCGGCGATGTGGGCCAGGTCGTCACGCCGATTGTTGGTGATCCGCGCCTCAAACGCGGTATTGGCAATAAAAGCCATGTTTTCTCACTCTCCTTCTTTTCTTAGGTGCGGATGCCCTTGCGGGCCAGCAGGTCGGCGATGCCGCCGTTGTCCTTGTGCTGCTTCGCTCCGGTCTTGTCCCAGATGTAGACGCTGTTGTTCTTCTGCGCCTTCTTCTGGGCGTTCTCCTTCTGCACGGCCATGTCGGCCTTGGCGCACTCGGCGAGGCAGTCGCGCTCGGCGGCCTCGTCACCGCACCATTCGCCCTCGGCGTCCTCGCACTCGGCGTAGCCGCCGTCCTCGGCGTTCTTCAGCAGAGCGGCCACGGCGCTCTCAGGCACCTTGTCTTCCCGGTCGGCGTTAAATTTCTCCAGCGCGGCCAGCACAGCGGCCTTGGAAGCCTCGATGCGGCGCTTCTTCTCGGAAGCCTGCATCGCCTTCAAGGCTTCGCGGCTCTCGTCCAGTTCTTTGGTGAGCTTGGCGTTGTCGGCGCTCAGGCGGCGGAGATCGGCGGTCATGGCCTCAAAATAGTCGTCCGCGCCGACCTTCAGCTCGTCGCCAAGGTCGATGGAGGCGTTGAGGGAAAGAATCCGCTCCGGGGCCACGGTCTGCTCGTCTGCCGCCATGCGATACTCAAAGGCGTCGTAGGCGTCGTTCCGCATCTTGATCGTGACCTCGCCGCTCTCCTCATCCTTTTTCGCCCTCAGCAGGACATACCCGGAGAACCGGGCGTTCAGCTCCTGCAGCTGCTTCTTCGTGAGGATCAAGGTTTTGTTCACTCCTTTTTGATTCATCTTCGGGGTTTTTTCACCCCCGCCTTCGGGGTCCTCTTTCGGCTCCTGGGGATCGGCAGGCCCTGCTCCGGCGTAGGAGGCGGCTCGAATCTTCAGTTCCTTGAACTGCCCCTCCAATGCCTGAAGCGCCGTGATTCTTGCCCCTGCCACAGCGGGGGCGACGTGTACGCCAAGAATGGTCACGCCGAGAACGATGAACTCATCCATCACTTCTATGTCACCGTCCATGTGGCTCTCCGTCACCAGCGTCTCAATGCTCACCGGCATCGTGCGTCCCTGTTCCGCAAGCTGCCGGATCTGCTGACAAAGCTGGCCGCAGTACCACTCCCAAAGCGTCCCGCGTCCCACGATCCATGTATCTCCATCTCTCTCGACGACCTGAATGTCCTTCGGGTCTTCGGAGAGGCTGCCGACGATTCTTTCCGCGTCCGCGCCCGTGAAGTCTCCACGCGGATCCCCGGTCTCCGGGTCCACGGTCTCCCGGAAGTTATGGCCGTCGCCATAAACTTTCCCTCCCATGACGTAGGCGGTCAGCAGCGGCTTCCCAAGGAAGAGGGAGGCCACCTTGTCGTTTACGGGGTAGCGCCAGTTGTTTCGGTTATCACTAGCCGAAAGCATCCAGATTTCGACGTCGTAGAGGAAGTCGTTCTGCTTCTGGAGCAGCCGGATTTCCCCCTCGATCTGGCGATAGCTTTCCATTGTTTTTCCCTCCCACCGCATAATGGTTTAACGTTATGCGATATTATGTTAACTCATTGAGCGTCTGCGTCCTGCTCCTGCCCATCGCTGGTGATCCCTTCGCTTTCCGGTCTGCCGCCGGGATTGAGGTCGTGCTTTACGTTCGGTGGCAAATCATCACCATTTGCCGATTGGTGGAACGAACTCACCAACGGCAGCCGGAGATTCATGATTCCGCTTTTTTCAATGGCATGGCTCCAGGTGATATCGTCCAGCAGGCTCCGGTCGTGCAGGGCATTGTAGACGATCGTCGCGGGGAGGATTCCGAGGGTCATGTCCCCGGACAGGCTGCTCTCCATCTGCGCGTCCTCGTACAGGTCCCCGAACATATGGAAGCGGAAATCGTTCCTGAGCCGAAGGTCCGCGATGGCGCAGTTCATCAGGCGCTCCACCCCGTCGTAGATGGGGTTCAGGTACTTGCTCTCGATCTGGAGGCTGACCTGGACGGCACCGGCTCTCGCCTCGTCGGAGGCGGGCACGATCCCGCTGAGACCGGCCTGCGTGATGATGTCCTTGTTTCCGGTGCTGACGATCTCGCTGGTGTTCTCCACCTCGCTGAATGTCTCCAGCTTCATGTTTTCCACGGGCGCGAAGTACGCAGGGATACCGCCGGTGTTGCTGGCCTGCATCAGCTCGTACCAAAGCTGCTCAAAGAGCATCCGTCCGGCGTTGGACAGCTTGTACTGGTCTGCGGTGTTGGTGTCCTTGCTGTCAAAATACGGAATCTCGCCATGCAAAAATCCGACAAGCGGATTTTGATAGAGGGCGAGCTGGATGGCTTCCAAATCCGCAAATTGGAGCAGGGAGATGAAGAGGCCCGCCAGCGGGGGAGCCACCTCCGGGATCGCGTCGTCCGCCTCGATGGTGAACGCCTTATCCACCGGGAGCGTCACCCAGTAGTACCAGCGTCCGTTTTCGTTGTAGGCTTCCACGCCGTCCGGCCTGCGGCTCCGGTATGCGCTCATGTCCACGCTGTTGCGGGAGGCGTAGACGATGCGCCCGTTCTCCATCCTCGGTCCCGGCGTCACCAGGCTCTGGAAGTCCCGCCAGTAATGGTCGAACAGCCCGTCCGGGAATTGCCGAACGTCGGTCCCAGGCTGGCAGAAGTACATCATGTCGAAGGCGAGCGTGTATTTGCTCACGTTGTTGTAGCCCACGATTTTGATCCAGTCGGAGGGGAGCTGCTGGTAAAAGGCGTAGTTTATGCGGTTTCTGGTCTTGTCCGCGCCCATGCGGTAGGTGTAGAAGACCTTGCCCTCCATCATGGCTTTTCCGGCTGCCTCCCGCGCCAGCCGCTTCGGGTCCATCGTCCTGCGCAGCTTTTCCGCCAGACGGTACTCGCGCCAGAATGCGTCGTTCATGGCCTCCGGCTCTGTCAGGTCAGGCTCGATGTAGCTGTGATAGGTCAGGAGATTGGTGTAGACCCGGCGAATGTGGTGGAAGGTGTAGCTGGCGAAGTCCAGCTCATGCGCCGTCTGCCGGAGGGGAAGCTCCTGCTCCTGCGGGTGCTTGAGCATATCCGCCACTTCGTCCTTGGTGTGGGGGATAGGGGAGGTGCCGATTTTTTTGACCCGCCGGTTCTGCACATAGGGTCCGCTTTGGTTGAAGCCCCCCATCATGCTGAAGGAGCTGATCATGCTGCTCAGGGGCATCCCCGTTTCCGCGTTCAGCTGACGAAAACGCTCAAAGATCTTGGGGAAGGAATCGTAGGTGACCGCGCTCATGCTTTTGGAAAAGCTTTCATTCGCCATCGTCCGTGCTTCCTCCTTCCTCGATCTCTTTGAGATTGCGTTCTATATCTTCAAGCAGGTCCGCCAGTCTCCGCACGATCCTCGGCTTCTGTCTGGCGATCTCCTCCGCGATCAGGCAGGTGTTGCAGTCGTTCAGCCACCGCCTGTCGTCGCTGTCAAGCCGTCCCGCGTCCGCTTCCGTCAGTATCAGCCAGCCCTCCGGGACCGGGTCGTCCGCTGTGTAAACCAGCGAATAATCAGCGGTGATCCGGCTGAAGCGCTGCCCCTCTATCTCTGCGGTTGCCTCCGCCGTGGTTGGTATAGCGCACAGCCGGAACACCGCCTTTTTTTCATTCGTCTGTTCGTTGGGATTCATACGAGCCTTCCCACCCTTCTGGGTGTGATTAGTCTTCCCATTCCCCCCGACGTTCCTGCGCCGGGGGCGATGCCGCTGCTCCCGCGATAGCGTTCCAGCAGCTCATCGTAGTCGCTTTTGCGGACCTGCCTCAGCAGCCGGTCGCATTCCAGCCGATACGCCACTCGGAGGGCGTATTTCAGGGCGCTCCAGCTGTCCCGCTGGATGTGGGTGGAGATTCGCTTCTCCGCCCCGTTGATCACCTTGAGGTTTTGTATCTGCCCCACCAGCTCATTGGTCTTCCGGTAGGGAGCGTAGATCAGCCCGTCCGCCCGGTCGCCGCGAATTCGGTGATATTTTTTGTATGCGTCGATCCCCTGCTGCCATTGGCTCGTGAGGAGCTGTATATTTCGATAGTCGAATTGCGTCTGCGCGTATCGCACCATGTCCTGGTCCGGGTCCGTCACGCCCAGTCCGCCAGCCTTGATCGGGTAGATGACCGGCAGCGCACCAGCCGCCTCATAGGCGGTCTGGAATTCATGGTTGTAGCTGCACAGGGGTGGAAGACCGTCGTTGAGGTCCTGCATGAGGCTGGACAGCACCGCGCTTCCGTACTGCCATGCGTCGATGGCAATGAAGGTGTCCGCGCCGTCGTAGGTATATCGCTTCCAGATGTCCTTGAGCTTGATGGCCTGCTCCATGTTGGGCATCGGTGCCCAGTCGTCCGCCCACACCACCTGCTTCAGGAATTTGTCACGCCGCAGAAACTCCGTCTGCTTGGTCAGCTTGAGGACGACGCAGGCGCACTTCGCGTTTCCGGGGCCGTCGGCGTAGCTTACGTCATAGCCGACGACATAGATAACGTCCTGGGGCGTCAGGTAGTTGTCCTTGTCCTTCAGGCAGGTATGGTCCTCCATCATCAGCAAACACCGGCTGTCCGTGAGGGTGCTGTCCGATACCATCGGGTAGCTGTCCGTTCCGGTGTAAAGGGAGCACATCTCTCTGGCGAATTCGTCCGGCGTCAGTTCCCGCTTGATCCCTTCCGCCCAGCTCACCGGGCGCATCTGGTTCAGGAGGATAACGTCGAAAGGTACGTCCATGACGAAGGCGCTTTCTCCTGCCTGCATCATGGTCAGGTGGAGGCATCGGCTCTCGTAGGCGTAGCTCTGCCGCCGTCCTGCGGAGGTGATGCTGTGCTGCTTACGGTAGACGTGTACCGTGCTTTTTTCGCCGTTCACCCGGTAGGGGACGCGGACTGCGGGGAGGACCACCTGCTTGTAGTCGTGCTCGTCGAAGGGGTTGTTGCCCTCTTGCGCGTACTCCTCCGCTACCACCTTGCTCACGTTCATGCCGCGATTTGCCGTAATGCTGAATTTTCCGCCGAAGTCCGAGGTGATGATGGTGAAGCTGTCCTTGCTGTTGCTTTCCGTCGTAAAATGCGCGGTGAGGATCGGATAATCGTGGGAGATTGCGTTGTGGGTCTCCTGCCCAATCTGCGCCGTCTGCTTGTAGCTGGGACCGACGTAAAGGCAGGATATCCCAGGCCATGTGATTTGCTCGATCTCTTCCTCCAAAATGCTGCTGAAGCTCTTTCCGGCACCCCGGCACTCCGTCAGGTCGCATTGCTGGAAATTTGCCTTTGCCCGCATGTTGATTCGGTGCAGTATCGGCAGGTCCTTGTAGTTCGCGTCGTCCGCTCGGCATAGGTCTGCCAAGAAATCCGGGAACCAGCGAAAGAACGCGACCATCAGCGGCCATCCGTCCCCGAGCTTATCGTATGAAATAGGGTCTCGCTCAGCCTTCCTGACCCAACCGCTTCCGGGGGTCCATACATAGGCGCTTCGTCTTCCCGCCATCAGTTCTTTCCCTCCGGTGCTTCGCCCCGATGGATGCCCAGGTACTTATAAGCCTCGTCCTCCATCTCATTCGGGATGACGGCGAACTCGCTCTGGAAGCTTTCCATCGCCCGGACCTCTTTCGGGCGTTCCGTCAGCTCCGGCAGGTCGTTGTTGGCCCGCGTGGTGTTGATGATCGCCATCAGCGCCTGTTCTGCCGCGTCCAGCGTTTCCGGGTATCCGTGGCTTTTCGTCCACTTGAAGAAAATCTCGCAGGCTTGGTCCTTGCTCAACTCCATTCCAACGCCGTATTTCGTTTGCAGGGCTGCGATAATCCCGTCAACCCTCGCGGTTTCGATGGGCTTGGCGTCCTTCCGCCGCAGGTTTTCGGAACTGAGGTTGTCCTGGATGGTTTTGTTGAGCTTGGTGTATATCTCCACGCCCTCCTTGGTGCCAAGGGCGCGGCTCTTGTCCGCCAGCAGGCGGCTCTTGCAGCAGTCCCGCAGGGTGTCCTCCTGCTGGGCGTCCATGCCTCCACCGGCCTCCAGCCTCGCGCTGTAGGTTTTGAAGAGGGCGTCAAGGAACCGGTAATCCTGCGGCGTATAAGGGTTGTCTGGGTTGCCCTCTCCCCAGACCAGCCGCCATCGGTACATCTCCGTCTGGCTGTTTTCCAGCACGACCTCGATGTCTACCTCGCCGTCGATGAATCCGGGGACGCCTTTCAGCTTTTCCAGCTTCTCGCAGTAGGTTCCCCAGTCCTCCGCCGGTTGGGTGATGTCCAAGGGGAGATTGTAGACGGCGCAGAAGCAGAACAAAGCGATATCCCCGCCGACGATGCTGGCGAGGTCAAGGAATCGTTCGTTCGCTGTTTTACCGGTTGCGTAGGATGGCAGAATCATGTTTCAAACCCGGCAGCGGGGTGTATTTTCGTTTTCTTAGCCGCCGCCACGATAATCCTAAGCTCCTAATTTGGGCGTTTAAGTCCAAAAAAACGGCGGGAAACAACGCGTCTTCCGTTTCCCACCGTTTTTAAGTTGTTGGTATTTGTCTCCTACTTCCCTGCGTTCATCGCCGCAACGATATAGTCCACGATCTCCCTGATTTTATCCGCAGCCATCTGCGTATTCTCCACGGTCGCCATGCGAGCAATCAGCATTTCAGTCGATGTCTCTTTATCCGGGAGGAAGATGAAGGCGGCTAAGAACACCACCGTCACCACGCCTGACAGGATAATGGCTTTTTTGAGATAGTCGAACGCATCGTCTAAAGCCGCGCCTATAACACATCCGGCGCAAACGCATCCAGTTAGTATCCAAATGCAGAGCGACGTGTACTTCATCGCGTTCAGGACGCTGATCCAATAAAACACGCTTGGATTCACGATATACGTCATTTTTTCTCTTACTCCTTTTCAGTTCAGCCCGAATTCCTTCGCCACGGTCCTGATGAACTCCGTGTGCCACCGACGCGCTGTCCGCTCGGATATGTGCAGCACCATTGCCGCTCCCTCCAGCGTGTGCGTCCGCTTCCAAAAGATGATGTCCACCAGTTTCAGGCGGAGTTCTCCGTCGTTCAGTTTTTTCGTCGCCTCTATCGCCGCGTCCACGGCGTCAATCTCCTTCATCTCCGTCTCCGTCAGTTCCTTCTGGTCCATCCCTTTGAGATACTTGTGCTTGCGGATGAACGCCTTGACGTACCCCCACCACGCCCGCCTCCGCGTATAATGGCTCCCGTAACTCATATCAGTACACCCCCTGCCTACTCATACCTGATGAACGATTCACCGTATATCTCGTTCACCATATCGAACAGCTTACCCAGTCCAAGCCCCTGCTTGTTTGCCGTCCAGATTTTCTTCGGGTTCCAGTTTTCCCAGTCTCCGTCCATCTTTGGCGCTGTCGGATCGTAATATGGGTTATCTATCCACTCTCCGCCTCCTATGCAGTATTCATATTGGCGCGGATGAGTCCTGGCAAGTCTCTGGAAACGAGTCTCCCCCTTCTCCATATGAAGACCAAAAGCACAGTATACACACCCGGTTCGTGAACAGCCGGTACAGCGGAGCCTCCTCGTTATTTCTCCGTCCTCATTTTTTGGGGGATAGTTCATTCCGTGTCGGTCAGCTCCAACAATTTTCCCGTATACGCTGGCTATTTCCACGTCGTTCAGCACAATGTACTGAAGGATATCCTGTTCCGTCCATATCGAAAGGGGCTTCGATTCTTTGTTGCGTCCCTCATAGATATTGCACCCGTCTTTGATCCAAGACTGCTTACGAAGTCTGCTCTCTTCCGCAAGCGATCCAAGCATGGGATATAGCTGGTGCTTCAAAATATACGTTTTTATCGGCGTCTTTTTCATTTTGAAGCAGCAGTATTCCGAAATGAGCGCGGGTATCTGTATGATTGGGAGCCAGCTTGTCTTTTGCCATTGCGACCGCTCTTCCGTCCCGTCCTCTTTCTTGTAATGAGATACCATGAACTGCTTCCGATATCCGACTGCCGCTTTATACCCTCTTGCGTACTCCCCATTCTGCGAATGTTCCGCCGGAATAATTCTTCTGGCGTAATGTATCGCAGCCGCAATTTCCTTGCTGATAAGCGGATAACCATACGTCTTGATGACTTCATAGAAGTTCATTCCAGGCGTGACGATATCCACGTTATCAAATGTTTTTACGAATTGCTGAATCTCAGGGTATTCCAGCCCCGTGTTTGAAAATACAGCCTTGATATTCGGAAAGTACTTCCGTGCCAAGTGCAGAAGTACGGTGGAGTCTTTCCCTCCGCTGAAAGAGACTACCACATTACTTACCCCGAAAGCCTCTACCCACTCGTATATTCTGTTTCTTGCAATTGCTTCCTTCATGTCCAAGGGAAGCGCCTGCATCTGTTTCAATACTTTTTCGTTTCTTATTTCGTCCACGTCTTAACCTCCTTGATGATCATCGTAGAAGTCTCCACCAACCAAAGCGTCCTCAACGCCGAACGGGGCGAAGGTTTTCCCCCGCCCCTGATGGTCCGCTATCCCCTCACGCTCCCGTGCTGCCGAAGCCGTTGGCTCCGCGGCTCCCGTCGGCTTCTTCCAGTTCTCCCACGACCTCCAGCTCCACCTCCGGGATAGGAAGGATGACGATCTGCGTGATCTTCTCCCCGGCACGGAACAGATGATGCCGACCCAGATCGCTGTTATAAATCTTTGCTACGATGGAGCCGGTATAATGTGCGTCCACCAACCCCGTGCAGGTCAGACCCTTCTTGACGTTCAAGCCGCTCTTGCTGACGATCAGCCCGCAGTAGCCGCTAGGTATCGCCATATGCACCCCCGTGTCGTGGACGGCGCTCCCGCCAGCCGGGACGGTGATTTCCTCCTTGGCGTACAGATCCCAACCGGCGTCGGTGCCGTAGCCCTTCGTTGGAAGCGTCGCGCCGGGATCGAGCTTGACTTTGATTCTCATTGCCTTATCCCCTCTTTCCATCCGTCTTATTGCAGCCGCCAGTTTGCCTTTCCAGCAAGTTCGATATAATGCCCCTTGCTCCGCTCGTAGATCCTGCTCCCGATGGCCTCGTCCACGTCCAGCAGAGCACCCAGCGTCAGTTCCGTGCTGATGATGGTCAGCTTGTCCGGGTCAGCGTACCTGGCATTCAGAAGTTCAAACGCCACGTTGCAGTCTCCCGCCGTCGGTTCCTGTCCTTTGCCGGTCTTGAAGAGATCGTCCAGATACAGCACGGGCACACGCTTGTACGGCTCCATCAAGTCCCGGTATGCCGCGTCTTCCGTGACGACGGCCTTGGCCTGAGTAACGAAATCCCGCCACAGGAGATACCGGACTTCCTTCCCCTTCCGAAGCAGTTCGCCGCTGATCGCCGTGCAGAGGTGCGTTTTCCCCGTCCCAGGTCTTCCAGCCGCCACAAACCAGCCGGAAGGATGCGCCGCATAATTTCGCGCCGCTGTGATGAACTGCTGTTGCCACGGTTCCTTCGCTTCCCAAGCGTCGAAGGTGTAGATGTCCAGCACTCTTGCCAGCCCGGATTGTTCCAGATAGCGGAGGCTGCGCCGCTTCTTCATGCATGAGCATGTCCGGCTTACCCGGTTGCCGTGCTCGTCAACGATCATGCTGTAGCCACGATTGAGGCAGATGGGGCAGTCCAGCCCCGTGAGCTCCCCCGGCGTTTTGTTGCACAGCTCCATCATCTGCCGCTCATATTCCAGCGGGTCAGTCGATAATGGACTTGATTCCCCACGCTGCGCTTCGATCTGCTCCGCGAGCTCCGGTGCCAGGAGACTCAGGACGTCCACGGTTATTGCCCCCTTCGCTGTTCTTCTCCCATGTCCTT
>Ga0310690_10009882_pt1 | contig 11935 bp, 8 predicted proteins | sample AusTroGonzalo_MG_2_FD_207661 | JGI IMG/M metagenome (GOLD analysis project Ga0310690, IMG submission 207661) | Bovine rumen microbial communities from tropical cattle in Woodstock, Queensland, Australia - Gonzalo_04 (v2) (version 2) | ecosystem: Host-associated > Mammals > Digestive system >...
GTGATGAAAGTAAAGACGAGAGTGAAGACAATGCCAGAAGTATGACAAGATATATTGAATATAGCATGTGTGGTAAAAGATAATAATGAATTGGATTGTGGAGAAGATAAGCCACCAGTTGAGTGAGTATTAAAAGTAGAAAAGACTTTAATCTGACCAAAAGAAATAGATGAAGTTTGAGATATAGTTCAGTGGAAATTGAAAGTAACAGCTGTATGATGAAATGTAAAGAATCCTATAATGCGTGATAAAATGCCGGATGTTTTGTGATTTACATGATATACAGTAATACATAATGGCGGATTGGTAATTTCACAACCTTATTTATCATGAAATCAGGTTACATGGTATACATCAGGATTGTTGGTATCATGAGATTATATTGAAATGTTGGTAGATACTTATGTTGTAGTTATGCCTGAAAAGGAAGAGATAAATGTATTGTGTGCATGGCCAGAAGATAGACCACAAGATGAAGATAAGATTTGTGATGATAAACCAGTACATGCTCCAGACCTTCGAATAAAAAAATATTTCTTGAATACAGATGGAAGTATTACAAAAGAGACTAAGACGGTAAAAGTTGGGGATAGTTTAACATACAAAGTTATCTTTGGAAATAGTTGAACATCAGCAGCAACAATTACGTCAATAAAAGACTTTTTGCCAAAGAATGTTGACTATGTTTCTGGAACAATCTATATTGTCAAATGAGATCGTTCTTATGAATTATCATGAGGTGAAGTTATTGATACAAATAGGGAAGTGGATGGAGTATATGTAGATATTTATGGAGGAATTACACTTCAACCAAAATCAGAATGATATATTATTTTGACTGGAATGGTTACAAGTGGATATCAAGATAGTAGAACAAATTTTGCATGTATTTATTTGAACGATCATAAAGTTGCCTGTGATGATGTTGTGCACAAAATTACAAATGATGTAATGTGTACAAAACCAGATATTACAACTACATCATTTGGAAAAGAATGATGAAGTACAAATGTAGTATGTAACGCAGATTGATGAAAAGCTGATTCGATTGAATTAGATTGTGGAAATGGAACTACATTTACATGATCAAATGTTACAGCATTGAGCTGAATATGTACATATCCAGCTAATAGTTCTACAAGTGTTAAATCTTATTCAGTTGTATGTAAGGTAAATGATGCGACGAAAGATGATTGTAAAGCTACAGTGTCTGTTGATAAAAGTGGATGATGAGGATGATGAGAGGATCCGCATTGTAAAGCTGCTATCATTGAAAATGAGTGAGATTATCGTAGAAAAGTAACGTGTGAAACCAATAATAAGGAGGATTATTATATTGGTATAACATGTTTTGATGGAGATGAGATACACATAAGTAAAGAAAAAACTTCAAGTTTTACTTATACGTGTGATTATAGTTCTAATGGAACTTATAATATACAATGTTATGTGCCAAAATATAAAAGTAGTACAACGGTAACTACAAGTGATACGAAACCATCTCAATGTTCAGCAAGTAGCTGTGTAGGTACAAATTGTTGATGATGAGGTTGATGATGAGGTGGATGAGGTGGATGAGGTGGATCAGATCCAGTAATTTATGATGCGGCGGCTTGTTTCAATATAAATACTAATAATGTATCTATTGAGAAGTGAGAAATCTTACCATTCTTCTGGAATATTAGAAATATGGGAAGTATTACAAAAGCTACAGAATTGGATGGTGGATTTAAATCATCAGTATCTGATATAAGGACAAATATTATTCAAAAATATGAAGGAAGCAAATGTGGAGATGATGATTCAATAGCGCTTAACTCTATGATATGTTCTTTTGAAATTAGGGATTGAAATCGTAAAATAGTAGATTCTTGAACTTTCCCATGTTTGAGAGATACCAATTGAAAATGAAGTAATTGGGTTTCAGATACCTGATTATTAAATGCATGGATGACATATTGAAAGGATAAATATAGATGAGATGGAAGTTATAAATTCTTTTGGTCATTTACAAATAATGGTAATGCTATTACGTTGAGATCTAACTTGAATTATCTATCAACAAGTGAGTGGAAAGTGGATACATTTTGAGAATATAAAATATCGTTGACTAGCATTGAATATCTTCAGTGTAGAAGTGGTAAATGGTCACTTGTAAGTCCAGTGATAGATCATTGTGAAAATAACTTTGTGCTTACAAATTCATATACAGTACAAAAGACTCCATCAGGAAACTTAAGAGCATCAACTACTGAATTAGATAAATATTTATATATGAATGGAAACGAGGTGGTTAAAGCATCAGCTTTGCTTAACGCTATAGCAACATCAGAATACGCTCCGAATAAAAATGTAAATGATGCTATGAACAATTTTATTACGAAATATTCAAAATTAGCCGTAAAAGTTAGTGATGGATTGAAAAAGGTTCCATGAAAAAGTATTTACTTTGTCGACAAAGATATTCCTCTTTGATGTAAAGACTCGGTAATTTCATTGAAAACACCTACAACTATTGTACAAACAACATGAAATACAACAATATGTGGCGATGTTGATTATAATATGATGCTTTTAACGAATTGAACCATTAAGTTTAGGGATGAAAATAGTTGTAATCATAGACAAACTGTAAAATGAATACTATATGCAAATTCGTGAATTTTTAGAGAGTCTGTTAAAAAGAATACAAAGAGCAGATTAAATGAAAATAAACGATGTACAGAGTGATGATTGACTATAAAGTGAGTTCTTATTTGACAAGGTTTAGATGGAATGATGCAGAATAGTAGATCTAATTTAAATGATTGGTTTGAAACAACAGATAAGAAATGAATAGTTATGAATTGAGCAAGTGTACTTATCGAATACTCACCATCAGTCTTTACTAAGTCTACTATGCCTCCAGGTGCAGAAGACTTTACGACAGCATTAAGTATCTATAAGAACTAAAATAAAAAGCCAATCTCGAAAGAGGTTGGTTTTTTATATAAAAACATAAATATAATTCAGTTAATATTTTATATTATTCTTTTGTCAAAAAAATCTTTCTCTTGCAATTCATAAAAAAAATAATATCTTTAATTTAGTTTAGAAATTCCTTACGTATTATATGGAGATTAAAAAGATAGATACTACTACACAGAAACAGACAATCCTCGCAACTAGGCCAGATTCTTTTGATGATTTTGTTGGTCAATCTCATATCAAACAAATGCTTCAAACGGCCATCACTAGCGCAAAAAAAAGAAACTGACCACTATGACATATATTATTTTCGTGACCAAGTGGATTCTGAAAAACCACTATGGCTCATATTATTTCTCAGGAGTTATGAGTAAATAATAAAATTATTACAGCTTATGCAATATCTAAACCAAGTGAGATAGTTAGCATTTTGAATGCTCTAGAACCATGAGATATACTTTTTATAGATGAAATTCATCGTCTTAAACCAAATGTAGAAGAAGTTCTTTATACAGCAATGGAAGATTTTGTAGTAGATATGGTAATGCCCGAGTGATGAAATATCAGAATTCCTATTAATTCATTTACATTAATCTGAGCTACAACCAAGCCAGAAATGCTATCTAAACCGATGAAGAATCGTTTCGTTTATTCTTTCCATTTGGCAGAATATACTGATTCAGAAAAATCTGTGATTATCCAAAGGTATCTTCAGGTTTATGATGTTAGCTATGACTGAGATGTTCCATCTGAAATTGCAAAAAAAGTTGATTCAGTTCCTAGAGAAATTCATAACTTATGTATAAAAATCCGTGATTATTGTATAGAAAAATGAATAAAGAATCTTACTAAATCAGAGTTGTTGGAATTTTTTAAACATGCCCAAATCCATGATTGAGGATTGACTCCACTACACGAAAGATACTTAGAAGTTTTGGCTCAATATGATAGACCAATCTGATTAAAAGTTATAGCTGCTCAACTGTGAGTGAATGAAAAAGCGGTTGAGGATGATATTGAACCATTATTGCTTAAACTCTGAAAAATAGAAAAAACTTCTCAATGAAGAATCCTTTCTGGATGAATCCCTAGGGGGTTGTTTGATTCATAAAACTTGATTTATAATAATAAATCATTATCAAAATATCGTTATTTATCGTTGTAATTAACTCTCATGAAAAAAAGTTTATTTATCTTATCTTTATCAGCATTATTAGTACTTGCTGGATGTGGAAAAGCTGGTAATGTTGTAGAATATAATGATTCATTTGTTAGCATAGTTAAAGAATGTACAGATTCTACTCAAGAATTATTTAATGTTTTCCAGGCAGAAAGTTCAACGCTTGATGCTATAAGTGAATCATTGGAAAATAGTATAAATGTATGTAAAAATTCTGAGTCCAAAGCGTCTAAAATGTGAGATTTTGATAAGGATAGCTCATTAAAAGATGCAGTAGTTAAATTATTATCTACAGAAGTATATTATCTAGAGAAATTCTGATCAACTAGTCGTTACCGAAATATTGATAATATAACGGATGAAGATAGGGCTGCTTATGATTCATTGGTGAGTGATTTATATCTTGCAGAAGAAACTCTTAATAATCAATTTTCATCATTGCAGCAGGCTCAAGAATTATTTGCAGCAAAACATTGATTGAAATTAGAGTAAATCATAAAATTATATTAAATTAATCTCAGCTTTTGCTGAGATTTTTTTAAATAAAATTTCTATCAAAATATCAAATGATATGGTAGATATTAAACAGAATTAAATAACGTTTTGTAAAAAGTCAAGATGAAGATTCGGCGTAGTTTTGTTGTAATTTCGAAATATGCCAGTTTATAACTAGTATATTGTAAATAATAAATATATAAAAATATTTGTAAAATACTGAGAAAAAGGCTTGAAATTCAGTTTTATTCTTCTAATATAATTTTTGTACGAAGTACTTTTTATTTCATATTTGTTAGTACTAATGACTAAAACTGCATTAATCGCTAGCTTAGCAGAAGAATTAGGAGTTTCTAAGAAATTAGCTGCTGAATTAGTAAACGCTTTCATCGACACTGTAATGAATGGTGTTAAAAAAGAAGGTGAAGTTAGAATTCAAGGATTTGGAACTTTCAAAGCTTCTAAGAGAAAGGCCAGAGAAGGAGTTAATCCTCAAAATCCTTCACAAAAGATTAAGATCCCTGCAATGAAAGTTGTTACTTTCAAGGCTGGTTCTGAATTCAAAGGAATGGTTAAATAATTATAAACCAAATACTTTGCAAAAATCCTCCAATTTGGAGGATTTTTTAGAAATTAAATATATTCGATTTATTTAATCAGTTTTAGTAAGAACATTTTTTAATTCTTCATATTCAGGGATTTTTATCTGAGACCAATCAAATTTTGTTTCTACTTTATCTGCATATTCCCAACTATGGTATTTTTCTGCAGTTCATTCTTTTAAAGATGCTATTACAGCGTAAAGATCGAGATAAAGTCTTGAATCAATGTTTCTTATTTCTGCGGGCATGGATCATTCATGAGCCAAATAACTATTGTGTTGTCCAACAACAAATAGTGGGAATGGTGATTTATTAAATCTTGTTTTATAACGTCCACCATCAATGAATGTTTTTCTATTAAATTCTCAGCAAGCTAGTTTTACAAGACATATTTTTCAGTTAAATCTAACCAGTGTATATAAATCAGATCAATCTGAACATTCTTGTCTTCATTCTCATGAGTAATTAGCTATCCAATCTGATGAATGAAAGTATTTACAAGATAATTTTCGCATTTCTTCTTGCTTACCTCTTGGAAGAAATGATAGAATCTTATCTCTTGATGAAACGACATTTACTCCGTGTTTTTTCAAATATGCGGGAATTTTATAGATTTCTCATGCTTTGATTAATTCTTGAATCTCTTGAGGATATTTACCAGATTTGTCTAAATCTTTAAAATATTCTTCAGTGGTTGATAAAGAATCAGCCAAATTTTCATTGGTTTGATTTTGTAGATTATTTAATCAGTTTTTACCATTTTTTCATGCTTCTTTTTCTTTAATTTCCATGTTCTTTTATTTTCTAATAAATAAAATTTAACATATAAATTATATTCATGGCTTATTAAATTGTCAAATTTTAACTGTTTTTTTTAAGTTTATTTGATTTTTTGATTCAATCTCATACATTCAAATTATATTTATACTCCATTCACTACATGCAATCTCAGCAAGAATACATACTTCAAAATGTAGATTCATTTGAATTAACCCACATCTTCGATTGTGGACAATGTTTTCGTCGAAATCAACAATCAAATTGAAGTTACACATGAATTTTCTGAAATAATATTCTAAACGTTCAAAAAAAATCAGATTCAGTAACCTTTTCATGAGTCGTTGACTGAGATATTCAAACTATCGTGAATCAGTATTTTGATCTAGATAGAGATTACAATCAAATTAAGACTCAGCTTTCAAAAGTAGATAATTATATGAAAGAAAGCATTCAATATTGACATGGAATCAGACTTTTAAACCAAGATTTACGAGAAACGACCATCTCTTTCATAATCTCTGCAAATAATAATATACCTAGAATTAAATGAATTATAGAAAGATTATCCCAAAAATATTGAACTAAAATAATATGGAATAATAATTCTTACTATACATTCCCAACTGTTGAACAACTAAAAGACGTGAGTATTTCAGATTACAGAAAACTTTGATTATGATTTAGAGACGTAAGATTATATGAAACCACGAGACTAATCTTAGACTGAAAAATAGACTTAAATTCACTGTATAAAAAAGACACTCAAACCGTTAAAAATGAGCTTCTCAATCTCAGTTGAATCTGACCAAAAGTGGCAGATTGTATCCTATTATTTTCCGACCTAAAAAGATTGGAAGTGTTCCCAATTGATGTGCGAGTTCGTAGAGTAATGAATGAATTGTATATTCATAATCCAGATGAAACTAAAGTAAATAAAAATCAGATTCAAAAACTCGCTCGTGAAAAGTTTTGAGATTATGCTGGTTTGGCACAAGAATACCTTTTCTATCGAGCGAGGACTCAGAAAATTTAGCTTGTCATTTTGAGGCTACGGCCGAAGAATCTTATGTGTTAAATTATTCCCCCTAAGATCCTTCACTATTTTCAGTATGACTTAAATTATTCTCCGTCTTCCCATTTTTGGAAAGTTTTAGATCTTTTCATAAACTCGGATAGTATTGTTCATATTATTATAAATATTCATAATATAATTCACATTTCTGTCCAAATCTCAGCGCTTAAAGGCTGTAAATCAAATAATGTATTGATTCCAGGAATATAAACTATACTGAATGCTAATCCGAATGCTCATAATAGAGCCCAAATCAACCATTTATTGCTAAAGAAACTTAGTCAATACTGAGAACGAATAATCTGAATTTTTACTAATTCACTAGCTGCCATAAATAGGAATACAGCACTTCTAGCCATCTCTAAATCTGTATTATACCATTTTAAGAATACATACAGAGTTCAAATCGTCACAAAACCTGAAAGTAGAATAATGTTTAGAATCATTCTTTTATCTATCAATCATTGAGTAGCTTTACGAGGTTTACGATTCATTACATTTGGATTAATTGGATCGATTCATAATGCAATTGCAGGAAGTCCATCAGTAATCACATTCAACCATAGTAAATGAATTGCCAACAGTGGAATAGGTACTCATATCAAACTTGCCACAAATAGAATAGCAATTTCACATATATTCGAAACTATCATGTAGTTTACAAACTTTTGGATATTATCATAAATTCATCTTCATTCTTCCACTGCATTTACAATCGATTTGAAATTATCGTCAGTCAGAATCATATCTGCAGCCTCTTTGGTTACATCGGTTCATGTAATTCACATTCATACTCAGATATCTGCAGCTTTAATTGATGGTGCATCATTTACTCCATCTCATGTCATTGCAACCACATTTCATCTTCCTCTCAAAATATTCACAATCTCTTGTTTATCTGATGGATTTACTCTTGCAATTACTCCTACAGTTTCAAGTAATTTAGCCTTATTTTTAGACTTTTCAAAATCTGATCCAGTAATCACATCTCCTTCAATTCCAAGTTCTTTAGCAATAGCTCATGCTGTCACTTTATTGTCTCATGTAATCATAATTACGCGAATTCATGCATTTTTACATGTAGCAATAGAATCTTTCACTTCTTCACGAGGAGGATCTATCATTGCTTGTAATCCAACGAAAGTCAGATTTTTTTCTTCCTTTCATTCACCAAAAGCGAATCCTAAAACTCTGAGCGCTTGTTCAGAGAATTTAGCAGCTTGATCAAGAATCTGCTTTTTCATATCTTTATCCAATTCCTTAATTTCTCAATTAATCAAAATTGTATCACATAATGGTAATAATCATTCAATTGCTCATTTAGTATAAATCAGAGTTTTTGGCAATTTTGAGATATAAGATTTTTTATATTTAGATTCGTCAGCATTCTTACTCGATACCTTTCTGGCAAAAATTTCACTCATTCTCTTTCTCTCACTATCAAACGGAATTTCATCAATCCATTCCCAATCATTAAAGAAATCTTCTTCTTTCATTCACGCTTTGTAAGCACTTACAAGTAATGCTCATTCAGTAGGATCTCAAATCACTTCGTTATTATGCAACTTAGCAGTATTACATAGCATTCAAATACTTAAAAGTGGACGTAATCATTCAATCGGAGCAGAGAATTCTCACTTAGTTGAATATCATCTTCCACTTACATCTACTATTTCTCCGTTCACAAATAATTTCGTCACAGTCATTTCATTCTTAGTCAGAGTACCAGTTTTATCCGTACAAATTATGTTTACACTTCCAAGAGTTTCTACGGACGACAAACGCCTAACCAATACATTTTTCTTTACAAATCTCTTCACTCATAGTCATAAAGAAATTGTTACTACAGCAGGTAATCATTCAGGAATTGCAGCTACCGCAAGTGCTACAGCAGCTAAAAATGCTTGTTGAAATTCCAAATGTGAAACTAGCCAATAAACGATAAATATAATTATACAAATCACTACGGCAGCGATTCATAAAATCTTCGAAAGATTGTTCAATTTTTTCTCCAATGTCGTAGTTTTTTCAGGAGCATCCTGAAGCATTCATGCAATTTTTCACATTTCAGTATCCATTCAAATAGCAGTAATTACAGCTTTTCAGCGTCATTTAGTAATCATAGTTCCGCTAAATACCATATTTTTCATATCGGCTAGTGTTGAAGTTTCTTCAATAGTTGCAATATGTTTCTCCACAGGTAAACTTTCTCCGGTCAAAATAGCCTCTTCTACTTCCAAATTCACAGCTTCAAAAAGTCTTCCGTCGGCTGGAATTTTATCTCCAGCTTCGAGTAAAATTACATCTCAAATCGTTAATTCACTAGCTTCAACTACCATTTCTTTACTATCTCTCAAAACTTTAGATTTCAGTCCAGCCATTTTTTTTAAAGATTGAATTGCTTTATCGGCTTTATATTCCTGAAAAAATCCGAGTAAAGCATTCAATACTACCACTCCGCAAATAATGATTGCATCTACTCATTCTCCGATTAATCATGAAACAATTGCAGCAATGATTAAAATTATTACAAGGGGGGATGTGAATTGTTCCAAAAATATTTTTAAAGCAGAATTTTTGTCTTTTGATTGAATAGCATTTTCTCAATATTTTTCATTTCTAGTTTTTGCTTCATTACTAGAAAGTCAGTTTTCAGAAGTCTGAAGTTCATCTATTAATTCTGAGAAATCTAATTGATAAGCGTTTTGTTTCATAAATTTAATTTTTATTTAAGTTAAATTTTATTTTTCTTTTAATTCTTCTAATTTTCAGTCATCGATAAGCAATATAGCAAATCATAGTACGGCACATAAAGTATTGCTCAAAAGAGGATTGTTTGGAAATACATAAAGTTCTAACAAATCCCAAATACCTTTCCATACCATAATTACAGAAATACATACAATAATTGTGTTCAGATTTGAATCATTATCTTTTCTAAATTTTTTAATTCTTCTGAAGGCTCTTTTTCCTAATCTTTGTAATGGCTTAAACATTGTTGGAATAGTAATCTATATAAATATTGATAATTTTATTATATTCTAAAAGTATAAAAAATGCAAAAAAATGCGGAGAAAATTGCCTGAAGAAATTATATGAAAAAAATACATGATTTTGTCACAAATTTCAATTTCATTCGTATACCATAGTGAAAGGATTTAATGTTTTTTATTTGGGTGAATGAAGCTTTCTGAGTATTTTCAACAGCAAAAATCTCAGGAGATGACTGCTCGTATGAAAAGTCAGCTTTTTTCTCGTATTCAAAAAGAAAAGAATATTTGAATGGAATTTTCTATCAAAATGCCTTCTAAGGTATTCTTTTTTGCATCTAGAAAAATTATGTATGCATCGCTTGCTGCAGTGCTTGTATTTGTAGTATTTGGATGAATATTATTAGATAAAAATGATGTAGTTGATTTTGGAATATTTTCTATAGAAAAACATACAAATCCAGGTTGAGTACTTGCAGATTATGTTGCGGAAGTGGTTGAATTTAATGGAGATTGTTCATTACAAAGAGATTGAAAGATGATTTCAAACTTACAGGATTTGAAATTGATAGAGGATGGAGATACGATTCTACTTTCGGAATGAACAGATTTGTTGTTTAATTTGACAGATTGAACACAATCTAAGATAGTGTGACCAGCAGAGTTTTCTATCACAAAATGAGAGGAATGATACCAGATTTCCATTGTTGATGGAAAGTTCTTCAGAATTTATTGCCCAGAATGTGTATCTGATATAGAAATAGTTACTCCAGATATGTCCATTCATCAAGAAAAAAATCAAGCTTTGGATGTACATATTGCCAAAGAAGACAGCTGAGAAATGATAGTAAAAAATGATGGAGATGCTGTTGTCGTTACGACAAAACAGGACGATAGTCATAAACAAACTGAGTTGATATCGTCAGAATTAGTTGCTATAGCTCCAAATTCTGAAAAGATTACGATATCTAGTGATTCAGATTTGATGGTTGCATTTATGGCAAAGAATAATATTTCAGCAACATTCACTTTATCAACAGATGAAGTGGAATGGCCAACAATTCAACCAAAACAACCAGAAAAAACTTTGGCTATGCAAACACAATATGATAATGTTACGAGTACATGAGAAACAGCTCCAGTAGATGAAATTGTTAGTGAGGAGGTGGTTGAAGAAACGAATCCATTGCTAGAAGGAATTATTGATGTAATGTCAGCTGATTTGGTTCTTACTGAAGAAATTGATGAAAATATAACTTCACAATTGTGATTACTTTCAGAGGATGGACCAAAAGTACCTACAACAGATCAAATGCAATTATTAAAAACGAATCTAAATGGTTTCTTCTTGATGAATATATTTGAGGCTATTTATAACGGAGACAAAGTAAATCAAAATATTTCAAAATTTGCTGATCGTATGAATGCTGTTGCATCATCATTTGGATATTCAGATCGTGCAAGTTCAGATTTAATGGATATTAAAGATACTATTCTTACATTGAAAAATAAATTAGAAAAGGATTGGTATGTATCTCCATCATACATTCTTCAGATGGAAAAAGTTGCTAGATGGTGTGATGAACTTATGGATCCATCTCAATCAGATTGGGAGAGTTTAAATTCAAATCTACCAGTTAATTTAAGATTAATGTAGTTATATAATTTATATAAAATCTCAGCTAGCGCTGGGATTTTTTTAATTCTTTTATTGAATTAGTATATCTTTTAATTATCACCAATATAATTTTATTCTAATCCATGAATATGAAATCATACGATCAATTCCGAGAAGAACTAAAATCAGCATATCCGATTACACATTGAGAAATAACATTACCAATAGCTG
>Ga0310690_10009883_pt1 | contig 11935 bp, 9 predicted proteins | sample AusTroGonzalo_MG_2_FD_207661 | JGI IMG/M metagenome (GOLD analysis project Ga0310690, IMG submission 207661) | Bovine rumen microbial communities from tropical cattle in Woodstock, Queensland, Australia - Gonzalo_04 (v2) (version 2) | ecosystem: Host-associated > Mammals > Digestive system >...
TTCTGAACAAAGAAACAGGTCTGCTGCCGAAAGGTAATGTAATGACCCACATGGTCATGGCTGAACTGGAGCGTTACCACAAGCTGCTTTTCATGACCGACGTGGCAGTCATCCCCTATCCCACCCATGAGCAACGCATCGAGCAGGTACGCTATGCCGCACAGATATGCCGTAATATGGGCATTGAAGAACCACGCATCGCCCTGTTACATTGCGCCGAACATGGCGGCAAGCAGTTCCCCTTCGTAGATGGCTATGCCGAAATCATCCAGAAAGCAGAAGCAGGAGACTTCGGTCCCTGTCGCGTTGACGGTCCCATGGACTTGAAATGTGCCTGTTCTCCGGAAGCCCTGCAGGCTAAGGGTATGCATTCTTCGCTCGAAGGCAATGCCGATGTCCTTGTACTTCCCGACCTGGAGGCTGGCAACATCCTCTATAAGGCACTGACCTTCCTCGTTGAGTCGAAGACCGCAGGCATACTCTGTGGCACACAATGTCCCGTCATCCTACCTTCACGTGGCGACTCCGCTGAAGTCAAGTTCAACAGTATCCTCTTTGCACTCGGCAGTCTCTAATAGTTATCGTTCAATTATGAGAATTCTCGTCATCAATCCTGGAAGCACCTCGACCAAGATGGCCGTCTATGAGGACGAGACGCCCATTCTCCAACGTAGCATCACCCATTCTGCCGACGAACTGTCGCAATTCGGTGATGTTACCGAACAGCAGGAATTCCGTCGCGAACTAGTGCTCAACGAACTGGAGCAGAACGGTATTCCCCTCCGTTTCGATGCCGTCATCGGACGTGGCGGACTAGTCAAGCCCCTCAGCGGTGGTGTCTATGAAATCAACCAACGCATGATTGATGATACGCGCTATGGCTGCGTCATGCATAACCACGCCTGTAATCTGGGCTGTCTCATTGCCCACGAGATTGCAGCATCCATCCCAGGATGCCGTTCGTTTATTGCTGACCCTGGCGTAGTGGACGAGCTGTCGCCCTATGCTCGCATCAGCGGTTCACCGCTCATGCCACGTATCGCCATCTGGCATGCCCTGAACCAACGTGCCATTGCCCGACGCTATGCCCGAGAAATCGGACGTGAATACGAAGACCTGAACCTCATCATCTGTCACCTTGGCGGAGGCATTAGTGTGGCTGCCCACGAGAAAGGCAAGGCCATCGATGCCAACAACGCCCTGGATGGTGAAGGCCCGTTCTCACCTGAACGTGCCGGCAGTCTGCCTGCTGCCGACCTCATCCGACTCTGCTTCAGTGGCAAGTACAACGAGAAACAACTGCTGAAGCGTATTGCCGGTAAGGCTGGTCTGGCTGCCCATCTGGGTACCACCGACATGCGCGAAATCGTAGATCGCATCCGAAAAGGGGACGAACATGCCCAGCTCATTGTCGATGCTATGCTTTACCATATAGCCAAGAACATTGCTGCCGAGTCAGCGGTGTTGTGCGGTGAAGTAGATGCCATCCTGTTGACGGGCGGATTAGCACACTCCGACTATGTCGTAGAAGAGTTGCACCGCCGCATCAGCTTCCTCGCACCCGTCTATGTATTCCCCGGCGAGAACGAACAAGAGGCCCTCGCCCTCAATGCGCTTGCCGTACTTCGTGGTAAGCGCGAAGCCAAGGTTTACGATTAACCTTATTTACGTTTGCTTTACTCTTCAAATAAATAATTGCGGCGGGCCTTATGGACCCGTCGCAACACTTTTAATATATCAAATAGAAATTATAAACTCTTTTTCAGAACTTCCTTCCACTGAGCATAGGCTGCCAAGTACTCTGCACGATTGGCTGCATCAGGCTCAATGACCTGCAGTTTGTCGAGCGTAGCAAAAGCCTCGTTATTGTCCTTGTAGATACCAGCACCGATACCGGCTCCCTTGGCGGCACCTACTGAACCATCTGTATCGTAGAGTTCGATGGTGGCTCCACTGACTCCTGCCAACGTATTGCGGAACAGCGGTGAGAGGAACATGTTGGCCTTACCAGCATGAATCTTCTGGATGTCCATACCCATCTGCTGCATGATCTCCATGCCGTAGCAGAACGAGAATACGATACCCTCTTGGGCGGCACGTACGAGGTGAGCCTTAGAATGCTTGTTGAAGTTCAAGCCGTTGACAGAACAGCCGATCTCACGGTTCTCCAATACGCGCTCGGCACCATTGCCAAACGGAATAATGGTAACGCCCTCACTGCCGATAGGAGCGGTAGCTGCCAGGTCGTTCATCTCGGCATACGAAATGTCGGGTGTGATGTTACGATGTACCCAAGCATTCAGAATACCTGTTCCATTGATGCAAAGCAGCACACCAAGACGAGTCTGATCATCGCTGTGGTTGACATGAGCGAAAGTGTTGACACGGCTCTGCTTGTCGTAGTTCACCTCACCTAAGACACCATACACAACACCTGACGTACCTGCGGTAGCAGCAATTTCACCAGGATTAAGCACGTTCAGTGAAAGGGCATTGTTGGGCTGGTCACCACCACGATAGGTAATCGGCGTACCGGCCTTCAGACCCAGTTCTGCTGCAGCCTCTGCACATACCTCACTCTGCACGCTGAACGTCGGAACGATGTCTGCAATCAGAGAGGAATCGAAGCCATAGTACTTCATGAGGAAATCAGCTACCTGCTTCTGCTTGAAATCCCAGAACATACCTTCTGACAAACCGCTGACTGTCGTATTGGCAACACCGGAAAGACGCATGGCGATATAATCACCAGGGAGCATGATCTTGTAGATCTTCTCAAACGTCTCCGGCTCATTCTCCTTCACCCACGCCAATTTGGCAGCAGTAAAGTTTCCAGGAGAATTCAGCAAATGACTCAGACATTGGTCAGCGCCTAAATCCTTAAATGCCTTTTCGCCATAAGGAACGGCACGTGAGTCACACCAGATAATACTGGGGCGGAGTGCCTTCAGGTTCTTATCCACACACACTAAACCATGCATCTGGTAAGAAATACCGATGGCCTTGATTTCTTCTGCGGTAGCACCGGCATCGGCCATGATTTTCTTCAGCGCAAGCTTTGCATTGTCCCACCACATCTGAGGGTCCTGCTCTGCCCAACCAGCCTTAACGGCCATAATGGGAGCCTCCTTTTCAGGGAAGAAAGCCGTTGCTGTACACTTACCAGAATCTGCATTCACGAGAGATGCCTTGACAGACGAACTGCCGACATCAAAACCTAATAAATATCTGTTTGCCATAATTAATTGTGTTATTTACGCTTATATATCATGATTTCTATCTATAATACGATTAACACCACAAAATTCCCAAAAATATTTCTAAAATCCAATATTTTTCGCACTTTTGTGCATTTTTTTATCATTATTTGAACACAATTAAAAACTTTTTTTTACCTTTGCAACATACTAAGACTAAGAATATACGTATATGAAAAGAAAAATTTTAATTCTGGATGATAAGGAGACCATTGCTAAAGTGCTCTCTATTTACTTGATGACTGACTATGACGTACAGTGGTTACCCGATGGCCTCCAAGGTGTGAAATGGCTTCAGGCTGGTAACACTCCTGACCTCATCATCTCCGACATCAGAATGCCGGGCATGCGTGGTGATGACTTCCTGGAGTGGATTAAACAGAACGAATTGTTCCGTCATATTCCCGTCATCATGCTCAGCAGTGAGGACTCCACAAGCGAACGTATCCGTCTGTTGGAGATTGGCGCCGTTGATTACATCGTCAAGCCCTTCAACCCGATGGAGCTGAAAATCCGAGTGAAGAAAATCCTTCCTAATTAATAATTGAAATATCTGATAACATGATAGGTGTTGTATATTTAGGTAATAACCCCAAGACACAAGAACGTCTTAAATATATTCCTGGGCAGTCAGTCAAAATGACGACGGCCTATAAGGACACAGCATCTATTTGTACGCCACGTATCAGAAACGAGCATTTCATCCTTTTCTACGAGAAGAACATCAAGAGTGAGGACATTACTGCGATTACCTATATTCACAAGAACTGTCCGAATGTGTATATCATTCTCCTGACTGACCAGCTCTCAGACGATGAAAGAAAGACGTACCTGAAATGTGGTATCAACGATACAATTGATCGCAATGCCTCCATCACGGAATTGAACAAGAAAGTTCAGTTTATTACTGAACGTGAGGAGATTATGTTCAATGACCAGGATGCAAAATACAAGATTCTGAAGTTCAAGATTCCCTTGTGGAAGAGGACGTTCGATATTATATTCTCATCGTTAGCCATTGTTTTCCTTTCACCTGTCTTTATCCTGACAGCCATAGCTATCCGTCTGGAAAGCAAAGGCCCTATTTTGTTCAAGTCAAAGCGTGTCGGTACCAACTATACCATTTTTGACTTCCTGAAATTCCGTAGCATGTATGTGGATGCAGAGAAACGTCTGAAGGAAGTAAGCAAGGACAACAACCAATATGCAGAGACTGACCTGGATGACGAGGAAGATGACCAGAGCATGAGCACCATCACTTCACCTTTAGGACAGGATGCTGAACAGCAGATGTTCGATATGGGCATGGAGTCGGAAATGATGATCAGCGATGAAGAAATTATGCTGGTGGGCGATGACTTTGTGGTGGCTGAAAGCGATTTTGCCAAGCAGAAGGATGAAGAAATCAATAACGCCTTTGTAAAGATCGAGAACGATCCGCGTATTACGAAGGTTGGTCGGTTTATCCGCAAATACAGTATCGACGAGTTGCCACAGTTGTTCAACATTCTGAAAGGCGACATGTCCATCGTGGGTAACCGCCCGTTACCCCTCTACGAAGCAGAGAAACTGACCATTGACTCCAGTATTGACCGTTTCATGGCTCCTGCCGGTCTGACCGGCCTTTGGCAGGTGGAAGAGCGCGGAAAAGGCGGCAACATGTCTGCTGAAGAGCGCAAGCAACTGGATATCATCTATGGACAGACTTATAACTTTAAGCTTGACATGAAGATTATCTTCCGGACTCTTACGGCTTTCATTCAGAAAGAAAACGTGTAATATATTGCGTTTTACCAAGAATAGCAAAAGGATGAACAAAATAAGACTTTTTTTGTTAACATGCATCACAACGGCTACACTTACTGCACATGCACAATACGATAATAGTGGTATTAGCGCTGGATTCTTCGATTCCAGTGAGAATAGCACGATTAATTTCTCCACCTTCCACCTTCCTCCACTCTCAGTACTCTATGAAAACGCAAAAGAGACCCCAAAGATTCTGGAGGCAGAGAAGATCCGGGAATTAGCACAGGCAGAAGTTGCTAAGCAGAAAAGGCACATTTTCTCATATGTCACAGGTCATGCCAGCTATAGTTACGGAAAGACCGACATGTGGGGAAATAACTCTTCCGGCTACAACACCATGATTTATCAGTTCCAAGGTAGCGAGCAGAGCTATTGGAATGTTGGTGTCAATCTTGCTGTTCCTTTGGAGGACATTCTGGACCTGACGGCAGCTGTCAAACGCAAAAGACTGGAGGCAGAGCAAGCACGTTATAAAAGAGATCAGATATATGATGACTTGAAACTACAGATAGGAACACTCTATGCGCGTATTACCAACAACCTTGTTGCGCTGAAAACTAACAGTGAGGCTGCCGCTGTCTATCAAGGTGCCGGTCAGCTCAATCAAGAGCAGTTCCATCAGGGTGAGATGAACATTGAAGATTTTGCCTACACCAAGTTGCGCGAGGTAAGCGTCGTCAACCAATACCAGTCATTACAGACGCAGATTTTGTCTGATGTGCTTACGCTCGAAATCATCACCCATACCCCCATCATGACGAACTCAACAACAGAAATAACCCTTGATGGTAAGGTCACCAAGACACAGCGTCAGTTGGAGAGAGAAAAGCGTGCTCTTGAAAAGAGAATCAAGAAAGAGAACGAAGAAGAACGTAAGAGGATTGCCAAGTTAGAGAAAGAAGAGAAAGAGGCCAAACGTAAAGCAGAAAAAGAGGCCAAGAAAAAAAAGAAATAACTTAATACAGTTTGACTATGGATACATTCAGATATTTAGTACGTTTTTTATATAAGATTCGCTGGTATCTCGTCATTCTGCCGCTTATCGCCCTGATTGTTGCATGGTTCATGACACGTAACATGCAGCGTGTCTATGACACCAATACGACCATCTATACTGGTATGATTACCGGTTATAACATGGAGGGAAATGGTTCTGGCAACAATTCACAGACCAACATCACTAACCTCATGCTGATTATTACGACTGATAATACCATCCATGAGGTGGCTCTTAAGTTATTTGCCCGTTGCATGATGTACGGAAATCCCAATAAGGATAATAACTATATTACCGCCGAGCACTTCCGTGAGCTGAACGCAACAGTCCCTGCCGAGGTAAAAGCCCTGATTAAGCATAATAGTGAGGCTCAGACTTATGCCAATTTAAAGGCATACGAAAAACCTTTGCAGGACAACTACATCTTCGGTATTCTGAATCACCATCCATATTTCGGCATCAACAACATTACTTCCAAGATCAAGGTTCTCCAGTTGGAGAAGAGTGATATTATCGACATCGCTTATTCCTCTAATGACCCAGGTATTGCCTATAACACACTGGACATTCTTAATAGTGTTTTCAAACAGCAATACGAGCAAATACGTTTTGGTGAGACCAATAACGTTATCAAGTTCTTCCAGAAAGAGGTAGCAAAACTTTTCCGCATCCTTACCAATGCCGAAGACGATCTGATTCGTTATAATATTTCAAAACGAATCATCAACTACGAAGAGCAGACCAAGCAGCTTACTGTTCTTGAAGCTCAGCAGCAGAATGCAGTCAACGACCAGTTGATGACTTATACAACGACCAAGGCCCTGATGGATTATCTGGAGCGTCAGTTAGGCAATCGTGCACAGGTCATCCGCTCCAACCGTGAATTCACCAATAGTGTCCGTGACATCTCCCGCATCCAGTCCCGCATCTCTAATCTGCAGTTGATGAGTAGCGAGAATGGCGGAGCGGATGCTGAGGCACAGAACGAATTGGCTAAGGCCCAGCAAGACTTGCAGGATGCTACCAGTCGTGTCCGCTCATTAACCAGAGACATTGAAGCAGCAACCTATAACACGGAGACAGGTCTGAAAGCTAATACCATGCTTGACAGTTGGCTGGAACAAGTGCTTCAATTAGAGAAAGCCAAGGCGATGGCCAATGCCCAGGATATCATGCAGCAGAAGTTGGACGAACAATACATGTTCTATGCCCCCATTGGTGCTACCATTGACCGTAAGGACAGACATATCACCTTCATTGAGAGCAACTATATGGATATGCTGAAGGCATTGAATTCAGCACGACTTCGCAAGCGTAATCTGGAGATGACAACGGCATCACTTCGTGTGCTCAATCCGCCAATGTTCCCACTGAATGCACAACCGACAAACCGTATGATGATTCTGTTAGGAGCATTCATGTTGACATTCATCCTTACAGCTCTTTATTTCTTCATTATCGAAATGCTTGACCGCACGCTCCGAGACCGCATGCGTTCGGAACGTATCACGAAGATCCCTGTCTTAGGCTGTTTCCCCAAGGAAAGCAATCTCCGTTACCGTCGCTACAACAAGACCATTTCCGATATGGCACTGCGTCAGTTGAGTAAGGTTCTACTTCCTCATTTCAAGGAAGGTCAGCAGAACGTGTTGAACCTAATATCTACTGATGCATCAAACGGAAAGAGTTATCTTGCTCAGGAATTGGAGAACTACTGGATTTCTATTGGTCTGCCCGTTCGTCGTCTGACATACGATGAGGATTTTCTGGCTGAAGACAGCCGGTATATCATGGCAAAAGATATCAAGGACCTGTGTTCTGATATCATGCCGGACGAGATTGCTATCATTGAATACCCGAACCTCAATGACAATTCCATTTCTCCAGCCCTGTTGAATATGGGAACCGTTAACCTGATGGTCACCCGTGCCAACCGTACATGGAAGGATGTTGACCAAAAAGCTTTACAGGAAATTGAGGCACAATTGGAAGACAAGAACACTCTCTATATGTACCTGACGGAAGCAAGTCGTGCTGCCGTTGAGGAGTTTACAGGTCAGCTGCCTCCATATACCAAGTTCAGGAACTTTGTCTATAGGCTATCACAGTTAGGTCTGACAGCAACCGAGAATACTCATGCACAGTAAATGAACATATCAGGAGCCCATTATAGTAGCTATGTACAAGAGCATGGAGGAAGAGTATTTTTACTCCTTCTCCTGTTTTTATTGGCTATCTATGAGCTTATCAATATGGGCATTGGTGCATTTGCTGCTGTATGTTGTATTCCTATTCTTGTTCTGGTTGTCTTGTTAGCTTTCCGTCACAAGATGTTATCGTTTTGGACACTGATTGTCGTTAACTTCTTCATCATGTGGCACGGGAAACCAGACCTTCCCATACCAACCTCTATACCCAATGAACTTCTGCAAATTGTATTGCTGGCATTAGCTGCCATTGACACCCAAAATACCAAGTTTGAACGATGTGGTAACGTCATGTTTCTCGCACTGATTGTATGGTGCCTATTCTGTACGTTAGAAGTGCTCAACGACACCTGTGGCATTGGTATTGATGTTGGTGCATGGTTTACAACCGCCCGATCCATTGCATACCAGATGATGTATATCTTCTTGGTTTTTACCATCTATATATCAGAGCCGAAGATACTGACCAAATATCTGTTCGTATGGGGAGCCTTATCTTTATTTGCAGCCTTTTGGGTCTGGAAACAGAAAAATATAGGTTTTCTGGAGTCAGAGAACAGGTGGCTGATGTCACGAGGCCGACAAACCCATGTGCTACAAGGCGGTACGCTTATCCGTTATTTTTCAGTATATAATGATGCTGCCAATTTTGGTATTGGCATCGCATCTACTGCCGTGGCATTTCTTGTTTTCGGTCTTACCAGTAAAATCAGAAAGCATAAGATATTCTTCTTGATAACTGGCTTTGCCTGTGTATATGCAGTATTCCCTTCGGGAACCCGTACCGCAATTGTATGTCTGATGGCGGGTATCATGGCCTATGTCTTTCTTTCCAAGTCATTTAAAATTGCCATACCTGTGACTCTCATTTTCGGTATCTTAGGTTTCCTTCTGGTCTTCACAACCGTTGGAAACGGCAACCAACAAATACGCCGTATGCGTTCAGCTTTCGACAAGAACGATGCATCAGCCAATGTCCGCTCCATCAACCAGGCCGCCATGAAGAAATACCTGGATGAAGCTCCGTGGGGGATTGGCATGGCAGTCGGCTATAAAAATGTACCAGCCAACAACAAATACACTTTTATGGCCACCGTCGCCCCTGACTCAGAGTATGTATTCATCTGGATTCATACGGGCGTTATCGGCATCACTACCTTCCTCATCTGCACAGCTATCATGATAATAGGAGCCTGTTGGATTGTCCTTTTCCGATTGCGAAGTCCGTCATTACGGGGAATTGGGGCCGGTCTCTGCTGTGCCATGATTTCACAGCAATTAGGAGGATACGGTAATCAGGTACTGATGCAGTTCCCGAACTGCCTCATATTCTACGGCGGTCTAACCATTGTCTATATCCTTCCCTATATTGAGGAGGAGTGGATTGCATACGAGGCTGAGATGCTCGCAAAACAAGAAGAAAAGAAACGTCTGAAACTGGAAAAGAAGAATGCAGAAAGAGTGTGAGTTATCTATCATTACCGTCAATTACAATGGGCTGAAAGACACCTGTGAACTGATGGACACATTACCTTTGGACGACACGTCGTTAGAGGTAATCGTGGTAGATAATGCATCCAAGAATAACGAGGCTGCTATTATTGAGCAATGCTATCCCCAGGTCAAGGTCATTAGAAGCGAAAAAAACTTAGGCTTTGCAGGCGGCAACAACTTAGGCATTAAGGCGGCACGGGGTAAGTACCTCTTCTTTATCAATAATGACACCTTATTATATAAAGAGGTGGAGAGAGAAGAGTGGAAGGAGAAAGGATATGTATTCCGTCCGCTGATTGACCGACTGGAAAGCTCATCTAAGATTGGTGTCGTATGTCCGAAGATTCGTTTCACATGGGCAGATTCCCCTATCCAGTTTGCTGGTTATACCCCCCTTTCGTCAGTTACCATGCGTAACCGCTCCATCGGTTTTGGTGAAAAAGAGCAGGGGCAGTACAACGCTCCCCACCCCACTCCCTATGCCCATGGTGCAGCCATGATGGTCAAACGCGAGACGATTGAGAAGGCTGGTATGATGCCCGAGAATTATTTTCTCTATTATGAGGAACTTGACTGGTCGGCCATGATTCGTCGTGCCGGCTACGAGATATGGTACGAACCTGCTTTCACCATCTTCCACAAAGAGAGTCAAGCCACGGGGCAGCATAGTCCCCTCCGCACCTATTACATCACCCGCAACCGTCTGGTGTTCGTGAGCCGCAATGTGCAGGCCCCCATCAAGTACATCAGTTACCTGTATCTCATGGTGTTGGTAGGTTGTCGCGACATCATCAAATATGCCCTTCAAGGCAACGGCTCACTATCAAAGGCCGTCATCAAAGGAATCTATCACTTCATCAAACAATAGCAACAATATGGATTTTTGGCAGATTATATACGCGATTGACTGGTTTCTATTCGCCATTGTAGGACTTACTGTGCTCTACCTGACCGTCTATTCCATAGCCGGTTTGTTTAGTTCGCACCCAGAAATACCCAAGGCCCGTCATTTGAACAGTTTTATTGTGCTCATTCCCTCTTACAAAGGTGATAACTCTGTCACGGAAACTGTCATGTCCGTGCTCGGTCAGTCCTATCCACAACGTCTGTTTGATATCATTGTCATCTCCGACCATGAGGAGGAAATGACCAACTTCCGTCTGGCCCAACTTCCGATAACACTACTTACTCCGAATTTCCATAACAGCACAAAGGCACGTTCCCTGCAATTTGCAATCAACAACCTACCACAGTTCAAAATCTACGACTTAGTGGTGGTACTTGACGCTGGCGACATTGTCGATCAGGAATTCCTACATGAGATGAACGATGCCTATGAAGTGGCTGGAACGAAGGCCATTCAGGCACATCGCCTTTCTAAGAACCGCGACACCGCTATTGCCCACATGGATGCCGTATTCGAAGAGATCAACAACACCATCTACCGACGTGGTCACATTACCCTCGGCCTGTCAGCATCATTGACCGGTTCAGGTAATGCTTTCAACTTCAACTGGTTCAAGGAAAATATCTTCAAGGTCAATTCTACAGCTATAGACAAGGAACTGGAAGCCCTACTCCTGCGCCAGCATATTTTTGTTGATTACTTTGACGACATCCTGGTTTATGCTGAGAAGACTCGAACCACCAAGGAGTTCAATGACAAGCGTGCCCGCTGGGCATCTGCCCAGTTCCATTCCGTCATCAGGAACATCCGTTTCCTGCCCATGGCTATCTTCAACCGCTACTATGCGTGGATTGACAAGATCCTGCAATGGGTGCTCATGCCACGTACCATCATGATGACTGTCATCGTCTTCATGTGTATGTTCATGCCTCTCATCTATTTCACGCTAGCCATTAAGTGGTGGATTCTCTTCACCTGGGTCCTATTTATATTTGCCCTTTCAACACCTGACTATCTGGTTGACAAGAATTGGAACAGGTCATTCGCCCGTGCTCCATTCATCATGATCGGTTCATTGTTCACACCCGCAAGGGCTATCCAGAGCGACAAGCACTTTGTCAATAAAAATGAAAAGTAATGTTGACAAGCATCCTACATATCGTTATCATCCTGCTGTGGTTCATCATAGCAGCCTCCGTTATGTATGTATGCTTCTATGCAGTAGCGTCATTAATTAAAAGAGAAAAGAGGAAAGAGGAAAGGA
>Ga0310690_10009885_pt1 | contig 11933 bp, 8 predicted proteins | sample AusTroGonzalo_MG_2_FD_207661 | JGI IMG/M metagenome (GOLD analysis project Ga0310690, IMG submission 207661) | Bovine rumen microbial communities from tropical cattle in Woodstock, Queensland, Australia - Gonzalo_04 (v2) (version 2) | ecosystem: Host-associated > Mammals > Digestive system >...
ATCTATGTGCAGTCGCTATTCAAGAAACTACAGCAAGAGAATCCGAAATGCACCAAGTTCATTACCACGCGATTTGGTAATGTATTAGGCAGTAACGGTTCGGTCATCCCGTACTTCCAAAAGCAGATTGCAGCCGGTGGTCCTGTTACGGTCACCCACCCGGAGATCATCCGCTACTTCATGATGATACCCGAGGCATGCTGTCTGGTGATGGAAGCGAGCACGCTGGGAAAGGGAGGCGAGATCTTTGTATTCGACATGGGTCAGCCGGTTAAGATATACGACTTGGCGAAGAACATGATCCGTCTGGCCGGATACACACCGGGCAAGGATATCCAAATCGTCTTCAGCGGTTTGCGACCGGGAGAGAAACTATACGAGGAATTGCTGAACCAGAAGGAGACGACTCTCCCGACGACCAATGAGAAAATCATGATTGCCCGAGTGCGCGAGTTTGACTTCGATCAGGTAAGCAAGAAAGTCGACAAGCTGATAGAGACCAGCAAAAAGAACAAGCCGTTCACCACGGTAAAGAAAATGAAAGATCTGGTACCGGAATTTATCAGCAAAAACTCCATTTACGAACAACTTGACACATTATGCTAATACAATTATTCTTTTTAGAACACAGCTATTTGATCGGTATTATCAGTTTTCTGATCGGACTGATCGGCATGCCTGTTGTCATTCGCATCGCGAAGGCTAAAGGATTTGTCGTGCGCCCCAACAAGCGCACCAGCCACACCGGCGAGATCCCGAACATCGGCGGACTGAACATTTGCTTTAGTTTCCTACTGACCTATATCGCATTTGAGTACAACTCGCTAATGCAGAGCCAATATTTGCTCATTGGTTTGGTGGCCATTATGGCGGTAGGCATCATCGATGATATCCTGGTGCTGAGTCCTCGCGCGAAATTGCTCGGCGAGATCGTCGCCGGTACCGCATTGATATGGTTCTCCCGTCTGCGCATCACGCATCTGCACGGACTGTTCGGCATCGACGAGATCGGTATGGTACCCAGTTTTCTGCTGAGTTACTTCATCCTGATCGCGATCATCAATGCCATCAACCTGATCGATGGTGTGGACGGCCTGGCCAGCGGTTTGGGTATCTTGTACTGCCTGTTCTTTGCCATCTATTTCGGCTTGGTAGGCGAGACCCCTTGGTCGGTTTTGGGAATCTGCATGGTAGGTGCCCTGGCGGTGTACTTCATCTACAATGTGTTCGGCAAAGGCAATAAGATCTTCATGGGCGACTCCGGGAGCTTGCTATTAGGGTACTTGCTGACGGCTTTTGTATTCCATTTCTGCGAGATCAACGCGTATCATCTGGTTCCGGAGACCTATCACATGGATGCCGCCCCGATGGTAGCTATCTGCGTGTTGACTGTGCCCCTATTCGACACCATCCGTGTCAGCCTGACGCGAATCAAGAACCATCAGTCTCCGTTCAAGCCGGATAGGAACCATATCCATCACTTGTTGCTGCGTGCCGGTTTGAAGCATGTGCAGGTAACGGAAGTACTGCTGTCGGTTAGTCTGCTCTTTATCGGACTGGCTGTCCTGGGCCGTAATTGGAATATGTGGGTACTGCTCATCACGGATTTTGCGATCGCGACAGGCCTCACTTTCCTCTTATGGCATTTCATCAATAAAAAAACAGCGAACGAAGCAAATGCTGAGCATTGAGCACATATCCATGGAGTTCTCTTCCCGCCCGGTGCTGGACGATATCACCTTCCTCATCAACCGGAAGGAACGGATCGCGCTGGTGGGTAAAAACGGAGCGGGAAAAACGACCCTGCTGCGTCTTATTGCCGGTGAATATCAGCCGACCTCAGGACGCATCAGTCGTGAAACCGACATGACGATCGGCTATCTGCCGCAAGTCATGCTCTTCCAGGATAACCGCACACTCCGTGACGAAGTCATGACCGTTTTTAGCGGAGAGGATGAGGCGCGTTTCATCGCAGAGATGGATCGCACGATCATCGGTCTGGGATTCGAGCGTAAGGACTTTGACCGGCCTTGCAATGAGTTCTCCGGAGGCTGGCGCATGCGTATCGAGTTGGCAAAGATCCTTCTCCGTCATCCGGACTTATTATTGCTCGACGAGCCGACGAACCACCTCGACATCGAGTCTATCCAATGGTTGGAGGACTTCCTCAAAAGCAGTCCCAGCGCCGTGCTGATGGTGAGTCACGACCGCGCGTTCATCGATAACGTATGCGGGCGCACCATCGAAATTACATTAGGAAGAATCTATGATTATAATGTTAATTACAGCCGCTTTGTGGCGTTACGCAAAGAGCGGCACGAACAACAGGTAAGAGCCTACCAGAATCAGCAGAAAATGATTCAGGACACGGAAGAGTTCATCGAGCGCTTCCGTTATAAAGCGACCAAAGCCGTACAAGTTCAGAGTCGCATCAAACAGTTGGAGAAATTAGAAAGATTAGAGGTCGATTTGGAAGACACCAGCCGTTTGAACCTACGTTTCCCGCCTGCTCCGCGGAGCGGTGATTTCCCGCTGATCGTAGAGGACCTGCGGAAGGACTTTGGCGAACATAATGTCTTCCATGATGTGACGTTCACAATTCGCCGCGGCGAGAAAGTAGCTTTTGTCGGCAAGAACGGCGAAGGAAAAACTACCCTGGTGCGCTGCATCATGGGTCAACTGGACTACCTCGGTACGCTGAAGATAGGCCATAACGTCAAGATCGGGTATTTTGCGCAGAATCAAGCAGCACTGCTGGATGAGAACCTGACGGTCTTTGAGACAATTGACTACGTCGCAGTAGGCGATATACGCACCAAGATACGCGATATCCTCGGTGCCTTCATGTTCGGCGGTGAAGCGAGCGAAAAGAAAGTAAAGGTATTAAGCGGTGGAGAGCGAAGCCGTCTAGCTATGATTCGTTTGCTATTGGAACCATGTAACCTGCTGATCCTCGACGAGCCGACAAACCACCTGGATATGCCGTCGAAAGATGTACTTAAAGCAGCGCTGCAGGATTTTAACGGCACAGTCATCTGCGTCAGCCACGACCGTGATTTCCTTAACGGACTCGTCACGAAAGTCTATGAGTTCGGCGGCGGACGTGTCAAAGAGCACCTGGGCGGCATCTACGATTTCCTGCGCACAAAGAAGATAAGTAACCTGAACGAGCTTGAAAGCAGGGTTTATGCTGGTAATCCTAGACCTTTGACCATATCGGATGGGGCGCTGGACTATGCCGCACAGAAGGCCGCAGCCGCGGAGCAACGTAAAAAAGAGCGGGCGATCGCCAAGACAGAAGAAGAGATCGCTGCATTGGAAGAAGAGCAAGCGAAGATGGAACAGTTGTTAGCGCTGCCGGAAAACCAAAGCGCTGAGAATTTTCAGAAATACGAACATGTCAAACATCAAATAGAGCAAAAACTATACGAATGGGAGCTTCTAAACGAAAATTAAACGAGATCGTTGATTACATTCTCACTTGGTTATGTTACGGAGATCGCGATGCGGCCGCTCGCGTAGCTTATTCGTCGGACGAGAAAGCACTGGAGGACCACGATGTGCTGATTATTCCGAATGGTCATTTATGCAATGATATTGTGCTACCGCAAATGGATAAAGTAGTTGTGGAGCACCCGGCGAAAGGCAAGTCGATCATTCGCACGGATATTGTCTATAACACCTTCTTCTTTATCTCGCGTGCGGAAGAAACGTTCAATACCGAGCGGGATGAACACGGTCGTTTTGCCGCCAAATACTCCATTTTGGGCCACAATAACCGAATGCTGATTCCGATGCTGGACGAGTATGCCCGGTTATTGCTTAAATTGCTCAATATGCCCTTACCTACCCCGGGCTTCGGACATATTTATCTGACGCATGACATTGATGCATTCGCTCAATATCGCCATTTACGCGGTGCGCTGGGCGGGTTCAAGCGCGGAGAGAAGAAACAAGTATGGGCGGCTTTGCGGGATATACACCATGATCCGCTATACACTTTCCCTTGGTTAATCGAGCAAGATGCCAACGTACCGGATGCTGAGGTGATCTATTTCATCAAGCAGACCGCCGGGATAGGATATGACTACCCGCAATATTGTCTAAACGGACGTGATTTCAGTCATTTGAAGCAACTCTTAGCAAAGAGCGGAGCGCGTTTTGGCGTACACACCAGTTATTACGGCGACTTACCCAAGAATGCACTAAGCACGCTGCAGCGGACGCATTATCTGAATTGCTCGGTGCGCCAAATGGAGCAATTGGTCAAAGCCGGTTATACGGATGATTTCACCATGGGCTTTGCCGACGAAGCCGGTTTTCGCTTACAGACGACCCGTGCCGTACGATGGATCAACCCCACCACCTTCAAACTGACTCCTCTTACGCTGCATCCTCTAACCATCATGGACTGCACGCTCAGCGAAGAAAAATACATGCATCTGGATGAAGAAGAGGCAGTTTTCCTATGCGAACAACTGATCGAGAAAGTAAAGATGCATCATGGTGACCTATGCCTACTCTGGCATAACAGCCGCATCAACGAAGAGAGTTATCATAAATCCTTATATCCCAAAATACTGGATTATATTGCCAAACACTAAATCACATAGTATCCTCATTGTAGCAGACGCATTCGGGAAACCAAGTTACGCCCCGCGTCTGCGCAGCCTTTGCGACTACCTGATACAAAAAGGATGGTCGGTGGAAGTATATACGGAGCAGTTTATTCCGCTTCCTTTCGCGCACGACTACCCTATTTATGAGTGTCCGCTTTACAAGAATCACGCATGGGACTGGGCCATCAAAACAGCATGGTCGCTTCTCACGGACTGGAAAAACCGGACTTTCTCCCGTTGGTTGAAAGAAGCAACGCGGGAAAAGACGTACGACCTTGTTTATTGCACGACCTTCTCCACATTTCCGCTACGCGCGGCATTGGAGGTAGCGCAAATCAAACAGATTCCTCTGCATGTCGATCTGCGCGATATAGACGAGCAAGCGCCCAACAGTCAATACCAGGCCCATCGTCAATGGTGGGCACGACCGTTCCGGAAATGGTATCGGGAAATCAATATCCGTCGTCGGAACGAGGTGATACGTCAGGCGCAATGCGTCACTACTGTTTCTCCCTGGCATGTACAGTTCTTGCGTACGATCAACCCGCATATCCATCTGATCTACAACGGATATGATGCAAACGTGTTTGCACCTGATGATGTTTCTTCAAAAGAGTTTATTCTCTTATACACCGGGCGCATCTACGAATCCGCCTTGCAAGATCCGGCGCCGTTCATCCAAGCCGTCCGTCAACTGCCGAATGAGATGAAACTGCGTATCCATTGGTACACCGATGAACGAGGGAAAATGCTCATAGAGCAACTCGCCGACCAATACGAATGTACTGACCGGATGCGTTTCTTCCCCTATGTACCGACCTCGCAAATACCGGCTCTACTGCATCAATGCAGCATCGCATTGGTACTGTCGCACAAAGCGGACGAGAAAGGGCCGCACGGTATCATGACGACCAAGTTCTTCGAAGCGCTGGGCGTAGAGAAACCCGTGCTGTGCGTGCCTTCCGACGAAGCATGTCTAGCACAAGTGATCCAAGAGACGAATGCCGGTTTAGCGGCTACCGATGCTTCGCAGATCTGCGCGTTTATAGATCAGAGATACCAGGAATGGAAGAAGAACGGTTTTACGCGACAAGCAGTAAACGCGGAGCAACAACATCGCTTCACACGCCAATACCAGGCGCAGCAGTTCGAACAACTTTTCAGACAAATCATCCAAGTTATATGATCAGCATCATCGTCCCCATATACAACGCCGAAAGATACCTGCCCGCGTGCATTGAGAGCGTGCAGGCACAAACGATTAATGAGTGGCAACTACTTCTCATCAATGATGGCAGCACGGACGGAAGTCTGGACATTGCGCAGGCCTATGCGGCAAATGACAAGCGCATTACAGTGATAGCAGCACAGCACGGCGGTCAATCAGCGGCACGCAACCTTGGCATGATGCATATCGAAGGGGAGTTCGTCGCTTTCGTCGATGCCGATGATACAATAGAGCCCAACTGGGCAGAGGTGCATCTGCAAGCGATTGAAGGGGTGGATTACGTGCAAAGCGGATACAACGAAACCAAAATACCACGTCATCGCTATCAGTTCACGTCACCGTGCATGCGGCTTTATCGCAGCAAAGCGATAGACGGACTTCGCTTCACCGAAGGAATGATATACGAGGATGTCATCTGGTCTGTCGATCTATGGATGAGCAGTGTACGATGCCGTATGATCAAATACGGAGGATATCATTACACAACGAATCCTCATAGCACCACCGCTCAACGGCATCCGGAAGCAGAACAACGCGTCTTCTCCGAACTCAAGAAACGGGTGCCGCATGCCGACCGCAAAGGTAAAATGATCTTGCTATACACCCTTATACGTTTGAAACTTCATTTTTTGAAAGCATGAAAAAGATACTAACCCTTCTTGCAGCTTTGCTGCTGACTATAAGTCTTAGTGCCGCAACATACTACGCTTCGCCGACCGGCAACGGCTCCGGTTCGTTCGACAACCCCTGTTCGTTCACATCCGGTTTGAAAAAACTCAGTGCCCCCGGCGACACGCTCTATCTGCTGAGCGGCCAGTATGATCTGGGCAACACGGCCATTCAGAACTTAAACGGTACAGCATCGAAGCGCATCGTCATATCCGGATACGAAGGCATCAACCGCAGCGGCACCTATGCAGCGATCCTGGATTTCCGTTCCACCCCTTATGGTACACGCGGACTACAAGTGAAGAGTACGACCTCTTACCTGCACATCAAGAATCTCACGCTGCGCTACTCGGGCAAGAACAACTTGCATAACGAAGGCAGTTTTAACCTGTTTGAAAATCTGGATATCTATGGTAGCGCCGACACCGGATGCCAGATGAAGAACGGGGGCAATAATATCATCAAGAATGTGGATAGCCATGATAATTTCGACTACGAAACGATGAGCGGTACTACGGCTAATTTCGGAGGAAATGCAGATGGTTTTGCCGACAAACAATTCACGGGAGCAGGAAACCACTATATTGGCTGCCGCGCATGGAACAACAGCGATGACGGCTGGGATTTCTTCCAGCGCGTGAGCAATTCGAATACCATTGTTGAGAATTGTATTTGCTATCGGAATGGTCCTGCGTACTATGATATGAGGAATAATCCGCGTGCTACGGGTGTAGACAAGAGTTGGTTTGATGCAAAAGTAGGCACACAGATGATCGATCGCTTTGGTAACACGATCACGATCAGTTTAGCAAAATATCCCTGTCAAGGTAACGGAAACGGATTTAAGATGGGAGGCGGTTATACAGATCATAAGATTCTTATCCACCACTGTCTGGCGGTGGGTAACTACGAAAGGGGCTTCGATCAGAACAATAACGGCGGAACGATGTGGCTCTATAATAACTCCGCCTATGCCAATGATTATAACTACGGCTTCACCACCGCCCATGGTACCAACACCATACAGAACTGCATCAGTCTGGCGAGCAAGAATAATGATGCGTACCGGGCGCAGAATGTAGTAACGATCGACCATAACAGTTGGAATAACGGTTATACTGTCTCGGCCGCAGACTTCAAGTCACTGGACACGACGCTTATCTTGGCACCGCGTAACGGGAACAGCGAACTACCGAATAATGACTTCATGCAGTTGAATACCAACTCCGCATTGATCGATGCCGGTATCGATGTGAACATATGGTATAACGGCAATGCACCGGATTTAGGTTGCTATGAAGCACCGGGGGAACGGCATGACCCCGAACCGGAAGACACGATACCTGCTGTACAGCCGGAAGGTTCGCACAGCGTCGCGTATGTCACCATCCCGGGTGCTGCGGAAGATAAGAATCTGATTAAACATCTGCGCAAGAACGACTCGTTATGGATCGTAGAGACCGATGCGCTGGATAACACGATCGATTACAGCGAATACGAAGTAATCGTCATCAGCAGCAAACCCAATAGCGGTGCGGCCGGTCTGGCAGCTTTAAAAGGGTATAATAAACCGATGCTGCTGCTCAAACCCTTTCTGCTAAAGAACGGCGTATGGAGTTGGGGTACAGCGATGAACACACAGGACTTGAGTGTCACCGTGACGAACGCCCAACACCCTATCTTTCAGCATCTGGACATGCCCGATAACGAACTTCAACTCTTTGACCGATGCAACACCAATGCGGTGACCGCCATCTCAGAATGGACCAATACCAGCGGATTTGACCTTCTAGGAACGCCGGTATCCAACGCCGGTTATACCTCGATCGCGGACTTCCCTGCCGGTACGAATTGTAACGGGACCGTTCTCCCCCAACGGATGGTGATGATCGGTGTATCGGAGTACTCTACGGTCAATCTGTCCTATCAGGGCAAACGGCTGATCGAAAACGCGATCTGCTATTTATTGGGAATGAATATACCGACGGATCAGGAGCACAACTCCATGGTTCATTCTCCCTTAACAAAGCAAAAATATATCTATGATGGTAAACTATATATCCAAGTTGGCGAGCAAGTTTATGATGCTTGCGGTCGCCTTATTCGTTAGCAGCATCGCGCTCGCAGACGATGCGCAGTACCAAGATGTTCATTACACGGTCGATGATAACCATCTGACGGCAGAAGTGGCGCTTAATCCGCGCGCAACAGGAGAATTACTCATTCCGGAGCAGATCGTCGTGGGACAAAACACATACACGGTCGTTTCTGTTGCCGACAAAGCCTTTAAAGGTTGTAAAGGACTCACCGCTATCGTGCTTCCCAAGACCATTGAGCGGGTCTATCGCTCTGCTTTTGACGGAACGGGTATCTTTCTCAACAAAGCGAATTGGAATGAAGGATGTCTATGGATAGACAGCATCCTCATTGCTACCGACAAGACCATTAAACCGCGGTATATCGTTCCCGAAGGGACCCGTTTAATTGCAGCTGGTGCCTTCCAAGGCAACAAGACCGTGCAACGTGTGGAGTTGCCCACGTGCATCACGCGCATCGACCATGAGACTTTCCGGGATTGCAAGAATCTGCTGAAAGTGGTCATTCCGGCTACCATCACTTCTATCGGAGAAGATGCATTCCTCGGCAGCGGGATCTACCTAAATGAGAAAAAATGGAAGAAAGGAGCACTCATCATCGACGACTGTCTGGTAGCTACCAACGATGAATTACCCGCTAAGTATATATTCAAGAACAAAACCCCCATTCGCTTGATCGCCGAGCGGGCTTTTGCCGGACGCAAGCAGTTGAAGTCGGTTGTTATTCCTGCGACTATCTCCGCTATTCCTACGGCAGCATTCTACCAATGCGAGCACATGACGGATATTACTATTCCGGAAACGGTAGTGGAAGTGGGTAATTTCGCGTTCTATAACTGCGGTTTGCTCAAGAATGCTACGTTGCCGGCCTCTGTGCGCTCCTTGGGAATGGGCGCCTTCTACGGTTGTATCAACCTGCGCGAACAAACGCTAGGAGATCAGATCGAGGTATTGGGACAAGGTACATTCTTCACCTGCCGCAACATCAAGCGTCTGACGCTGCCCGCCCGTTTACGCCGCATAGACAACGGTGCTTTTGCCGGTTGCTCCGCCTTAGAGGAGATCCAATTACCCCAGACGCTGGAGTATATCGGCGAGATGGCTTTTGCCGGATGTGCTGCCCTGCGGGAAGTTTCCATTCCGGCACGCGTGAACTCGCTATCCAAACAGGTATTCCAGGGCTGCACCCATCTATACCGCGTTACCCTGCCGGACGGACTATACGCTATTGGAGAGGAGTCGTTTGAGAGTTGCCTGGCATTGGAGAAAGTGAATATTCCGCTAAGCACGTTCCGCATAGGCGTACGCGCGTTCCGTAATTGTCAACAACTACGGGGAGTTCCCCTGGTGGATCATATTCATATGATCGAAGAAGGGGCATTCATGGAATGTAAAATGCTCGAAGAGATCGAATTGCCCAAATCGCTCAAGCACCTCGACCGCGGTGCCTTTGCACAATGTATCAACCTGCGTAAAGTGCAATTCAATGAATCGCTCCTACAGATCGGAGAAGGTGCTTTCTGTCAATGTCGCAGTCTGCGCGAGATAGAACTCAATGACTCTTTGAAAGTCATCGGAGACAATGCTTTTCTGGAATGCAAGAACCTGCGCAAGGTCTCCTTCCCCGCTACGATACAAAAAATAGGGATGGGAGCGTTCCAAGACTGCGAGAGTCTCAAACAACCGCTCTTCCCACCCCAAGTGGAAATCGGAAAAAATGCCTTCAAAGGCACACGAAAATAAACAGAACTATATTACAGCGTCTTTCGCCAGAAGGACGCTGTAATATCTTCCCAACCATCCCCTACTCGCTTGTATAAACGCTGGTTCGTGGTCTCGCTTTTCAGTCCGCCAAGAGACTCGATATATGGACCAAGCTTTAGAAAATCTAACACACTAGGATTAGTAGGATAATTAGTTCTACCGCTATACCATGCGGTCTTAAGACCGTGTCCCTTCACGTACGTAGCCCAATTAGCGACTTCGTCCGGCTCGGCATCTCCGCCCATAAAAGCGACACAGGTGATCATCGCGCCGTAACGAGCGATAAGACCGTCGAGGAGTTCTGCAGTGAGCGGTTCGCCTATATCTTCCGCCAGATGCGGACTATGACATCCCGGACAATGACAGGGACAGTTAGAGAGATTAAGGGCGAGTGTTACCTCGCCCGGAATCTCCTGAAAGACAATATCAAAAGATGCTACTTTTAACACTGCGGTGCCTTCTCTTTCTCTGCGTAATAACGTTGTGCGGCCTCTTTCTGACGTGCCTCTGAGAAATTCGAAACACGCTTCATGTAACCGATCACGCGGGTCAGGTAGTCCACGTTCTTCGAATGGCAATGCGGACACTCTTTCAGATAACGCTTGTCAATATGACCGCAGTCGTTACATACGGTATTCGGGATGTTGAAGGTGAAATAGTTACAACCCTCGATAGCCGCTACGCGAAGGAGCTGACGGTATTGCGCTTGGCTCAAGTGCTCGTCAAGGTTGCAGTGCAATGCGCTACCACCGGTGAGGTGCTCGATATATTTCGCACCATGCAGACGGAAACGATCCAGTACGTTCAGACTCTTGTCCTCTACAATATAGAAATAGCTGTTGTAGCAGTCACGCGGAACAACGTAACCATCCTCGCGGTCCCATTTCGCATGTTTTACACCCACGTTCTCTGCCGGGATCATCTCGCAGTTGAACATCACGTCCTTCGTGCGGTACTCTTTGTTCTTCTTCTCGATGATACCGAGGAGCTCTTGCACGAAGTGGGCATACTCCGGTGTATCCTTGATCTCCAGACCGAGGAACTCAGCGGCTTCCACGAGACCGTTCACACCGATCGTCAGGTACTGACGGCCGATATTGATGTAACCGGCATCGAAGAGCGGCAGCATGCCTTTCTCCTGCAACGATTTGAGGTTCTCATTGTATGCGAGTTGCACCTTATGCATCAAATCTACCACATCCTCGATATATGCCTGGTACGGGATGTTATTGCGTACGGCATACTGGATAGCGCGGTTGAGATTGATAGTGAGTACAGACTTCGAACCCGTTGAGATACCACCGGCACCGAGGGTATAACTGAAGCTGTTATCCGTGATGGCGTTACGCAGACGGCAGCAAGAAGAGAGGCTGTCGGCGTTGTCGGAAACGTAAGTGAAGAACGAGTGTCCCTTCGCGTACATTTCTGCGGTGAAGTCCGCATACTCTTTGTCCTTGATATCGCCGTTCTCAGCCAGCAATGCCATCGTCTCTACCGGGAAGGTGAGCACGCAACGTGTACGCTCCTCGTTGAACCAGTTCATGAAACGCTTCTGTA
>Ga0310690_10009886_pt1 | contig 11933 bp, 30 predicted proteins | sample AusTroGonzalo_MG_2_FD_207661 | JGI IMG/M metagenome (GOLD analysis project Ga0310690, IMG submission 207661) | Bovine rumen microbial communities from tropical cattle in Woodstock, Queensland, Australia - Gonzalo_04 (v2) (version 2) | ecosystem: Host-associated > Mammals > Digestive system >...
TTCTTTATCATTTTGTAAATCAATAATTTGTTGGCTTATTTCATGTAATTTCTTACATAATTCTCCAGTATCTTTACAAATACCACTATACATAAGAAAACAAGCTGCCATAAATTTATCATAAGAACCGCTATTAAAACCATACATATATGTTATAATAATATCACCATTAGGCAATTGTTTAGGTGCTAAATCATTAATGAATTTAATGAAAGATAAATGTTGGCTTTCATCATAATCCGTTATATCAAATTGCCAAGTTCTAACTTTATCAAGTCTTTCAACAATTTCTTTAACTGAAAACTTTTCAACTAAAGGAATTGGAGTTCTTTTTTCTTTACCTTTTTTAATGCTGATAGTACAAGCATCAGCAAATATTTTGAGATAGTCGCTAACATCAATAACAGTGATGCTGAAGTAATTAGGCAATACTTCAACATCATAAGCATATTGATTTATTCTAACGGCCATAACAAATAATCAAATCATTTTTAGTTCTACTACAAGCCACATAAAGCCTGCGTAACATATCGTCAATGTTTGGATAAACATTACCATTTTTATCAAATACTATATCATTAACATCAACAAAAACATTTTCATAAGTTGAACCTTGAGATTTATGAGATGTTATAGAAAATCCATAATCTAAATCTCTTTGATAAATTATTTGACCATTACGAGTTATATTATTCGCAATCAAATATTTATCTTTAAAGTCAAAATATTCTTTCCATCTTTTACTTCTAACTGCACCAGTAGCACATTTAGCTTCTTTAACTAAATCATCAAGAGTTTGAACATACTTCAAAATAGTAAATCTATCCGTATGGTCTATAACAAATAATGGTTTAGTTATTTGTCCACCATTTACTAATTGAAACTTAATTAAATAACCTTTAAGATTATATTTTGCATCAGTATAATTTACAATATCATTAATAATATATTCTTCACTATTGTTTATAATAACAGAATTAAATTCATCAACAATAGTTTTATATGACATAACCAAGTCATTTTTAGTAATAATACCTCTATCTGCTTGGTCAATAATAAGTTTGCGAACAAAATTATTCCATTGTGTTACAGCTAAATTAGTATATGCTATAATTTTATATTTATCAATATTAGTAGTATATTCTTCATCTTGAAATTTAGTAGCAATGTTTTGTATAAAATCAGTTCTACCTATTATAGAATACCCTTCACCACATTCATTATAATTCATTTCACCAACATGCTTAGCAAAATAATTAATTGTTTTAGTAGTTTTCTTTTGAATATCTTGTCTAAGCATATCAAGAATATTAAGAATAGGATTACTTGCACCTTGTCTAACTATTTCATTAAGATAAAATAATTTTACACAAGTATCAAATGCAGTAGATTTTCTTTCATTAACAGGTGGTAACTGACTTGAATCACCAACATAAATTAATTTAATATATCTTTTTCTACAAACATCATTAATATATTGAACAAGTCCAGCAGGTAACATAGAACTTTCATCTATTACAAGAAGTTCTACATTATCAAGTTTAGGACTTGCCATAGGATCAAATTGTGGATTTTTATAATCAAAGTCAGCAAGATTCATATTAATTCTAAATCCAAAAGTACTTTGAATTGTAAAAGTTTCAATATTATCTAATGCTTGACTAAATACACGACAAGCTTTATGTGTAGGAGCAGTAAATCTAATTACTGAAGTGGCATATTTACAATTACGTACAATATACTTAATAACAAATGTTTTTCCTACACCACCAGGACCAACAAGACCATAAATAAATTTAGATTCATTAAAATCATTATTTATAAAATCAGTAAGTCCCTGTACGGCAATTGCTTGATCATTAGTAAAACTAACACTCCTATTAATTGGTTTCTTAACAGGAGTGTTAGTATTATTAGCAGTCATTTTGAACGGGTTCTCTGTTGACGCCATATTTAGTTAATATATTTTGATATATAGTATCATAATTATCTCTAAAAAAGAGAAATGCATCACGAGCAATTTCATTTGTTTTTGGCATATTAAATGTTTTTGTTAAATCAAACATTAAACCTTCACTAAATTTAGATTTAACAATATTACCTAACATACCGACACCAGGAGCAAATGGTAGATACAGCCAAGGAGAAGTAAATTCTTTAGATTTATTAAGCGTTATAACTTCAAGACGCTTATTATTAATAAGTTGTTGGCAATAATATTGTGTTGTTTTAACATAATAACTTCTTGAAGTAAGAAGAAATGAATCACCAGAATTAATATCTAAGGCATAATACATACCATTAATATCAATCGTAGCTACACAATATACATTTTTAACAACTGTTTCATATAGATTTAACTTTACTTTTTGAGTTGGGTTCCTTTGTTTTTTAACAGGAACACTAAAATCAAAATGCATAGTTATTTCTTTATCTTAAAATTAGACGGCTTCATTATAGCTTTTACTCCAGAAAGAGTATCAATACCATTTTTCTTCTTTTTTCTCCTAGGTTCCTCAAAGTCCTCTTTAGAACTTTTATTTATTTTATTAACCTTTATTGAACTTGTGATAAGATGTTTAAATCCATTCTTTTTAAGAAAATCAATCTTACCCAAAGTTTTACATCCCATATTAAGGCCTACAGCAGTTCTGACGGTATTACCTTCAATACGAATACCTGGAAGTTTGTTAAGAATTCGAACTACATTCTCAACAGTGTAAGTTTCTTTTGTCATTGTGTTTATTGTGTTATGTTTGTTAATATATTAATTGTATTAATCAATATAGCGGAGATTTATTAAACCCCCTTTAAAGAAAATTGTTTATAAAAACTTTTTATTAGCATCTTCAATAATACCTTGTATCATTGCTTCTCCCAATAATTTAGTTTTACAAATAAAAGGTCTATTGTATTTACTTTCAGCAAGAATACAATGTACCAGAACCATATCTCTTAAATTAGGATATTGTGCAAGTATTTCTTTACAACCTTTATCAGAAATTTCTTCAAATGCTTTAGTATCGTCTATTTCATTAATAGCGCAATAGGTAAGTAAACCTGTCCATTTAATTTCTCCATTATCATCAAATGTGAATAATCCTATAATTACTTTTCTTGGAGTATTTTTATCTTCATCTTTGTAATTACAAGCAATTTCACTTGATTGGTCATGATACATATATTTATTAGTAATAGAGCATCTATAAAGACCTCCAGGAATAAATATTTTGTGAATACAATTTCCACAAACATATTTAGGCTTTTCTTCTTCAACCTTCTTTACGGGGGTATTGCCAAAGTCTATGTAAGCCATTTCTATAAAATGTTTTCGGTATAAAAGTACCCTTTTTAGTTATAAATTTACCATTTTTAATAACTCTATAAGAATTATGATTACAATCATCATAAATAATTTTACATCCTTTAATACCATGATAAGGAGGTTGTTGACTTTCTCTCCAATGACTATTATATGACATTAAAAGTCACCATTCAGTAATATGTTTATAAAATACATTATATATTTTATTAATATGACTAAATATGATTTTTATTCTCGTTTTCTTTCTTTCATATTTATTAACAGTAACATACTTATGATGCTTAGGATCATCAGTATTAATTTTACTTGCCATAATTAGTGTGTGTCATAGCATTAATAATATTATCATATAATTCATCTCTTTCTTTAGCATTTTTACATTTTAAAAATCTTGTAAGACCGCCATCAAAATCAATTTCGATAATATTAGTAACTCTGTGTGTTTTAGGGTTTAATTGTTTATAAACGCCTACAATTTTTTCACTAACGAAAGCAGAATTTTTGTAAGTACTAAGAATAACAGGCATAATATTGATTATTATAGTGTATAAACTTTATCTTTTCCTACAACCGCACAACCAATATAATATAAAATACTATGTTTGTGCGTAATAATTTTATAAGCTAAATCCATAGCTTTGTAAGTATCTGAAGCAATAATATTTAATCGCTTTCTTTTAATTTCTTTTTTATTTGTTTTACTATTTTTAATAGCATATTCAACATTAATTTTATAAAATGTTTTATATTCCATAAAAATTTATAAATTATTAAATTTTTGATTCGATTATAAGCCCATATAGCTACTTTAATATAATATAGGTATAATCTATCATCTTGATAATATAAATTGATTGTGGCCAATAATAGACGGCATAGCTGGCGTTTTATAATCATAAAAAGGGACAGACTGCTTGTAAGAGCTTGCCTGTCCCATCACAAAAACGATTATTCCAACATATACAATAAACACACTATTAACAATAGTAATATTGGTTGAAATATCAGGGTTCGAACCTGAACTAACGGAACCAAAATCCGTTGTGCTACCATTACACCATATTTCAATAAAGAGAATAATGCTAAAGAAAGGAGTATCTTATATAGAAATGTTGTTTAAAACTATATAGATAGCAATAACATTATTCTCTAAACCAGCTCCACTGATTCTTTCCCCTGCTTTACCTGCATTCTGGTGCTTAAATTAGACCAATTCTAATACTGGGTTTAAGAGCTGTAAGTTACCATAATTAATCAGTAACTATATCGGCGGCGTCTAATGCAGTCATTATTTGTTCAAATACAGCATTACATTCACGCCAACTATCAAAATCAAAAGTTATAGGTTCTCCATTATCATTAAGTTCAATGATAATTTTAAATTCATCTTCTTGTATTGATTCTATTCTTTTAATATTAACAATGCTATCTACATTAATAATATTATCACGAATGTGAATAAAATCATAAAGGCCTGTTTTATCTTCAGGTTGATTAAAATAATCTTTCATCATTTTGATATAGCTGAAGATAGCAAACCCAATCATTAAAAGAGCAATGATAAGAAGAATAAAAAGGTAAATATTAACCGGTAACATAATTATAAGATTAATTTATTGATATAAGTTGCGTCATGTTCAATAATATGAGTAGCTTTTTCAGAAAATTCAAGCATACTATTTAAAGTATGTTTTTCTTTTTCTATTTCTTTATCAATCATCTTTTTAGCCCAAAGATATGCTTTTTGTTCTAATAAAGCTTGAAGAATATTTTTAGCTTTATTTAAATCATATTTATCTTTTTTATGAAGAATAATAGATTTATTAAAATCTTTATAATAAAAATCGTTTTCACCATATTTAAGTGTTGCCCTAATACTCATAGAAGTTTTATTACCTTCAAGAAAAATTACAGGGTTATTAAAATTAAGTTTAAATTTATCCATAATATTTATTTATTAGGTTTCTTTTTAATAATTTTTTGATATTCTTCATCAGAAATAATCTTATGTATTTTACGATAAGCTTTGTCTTGTAAATTAAATTCATTAAGACAAGAATCATAAGTACCAGTAAATTTACTTGTTTTGTTAATTGTGTTAAAAATGTGATAAGTTTTAATTTTTGCCATATTTATATTTGTGATAATAATAATCAAAGAATCAAAGAGAAGAACATCACTCTCGTATTTTGAGAGTTATAGCCCTTCTCTTATTCTTCGGCAATCAATTCCAGTAGTTTCCTTTCCTTAATCACCACTGTTGCACCAGCTCCTGTTTCCCTTACAATATGTGCAACTATTGCAAAGTTATCAGAATTAATATTTGTGCCTCGAGCGGGAATCGAACCCGCACAACCATTTCTGGTCAAGGGATTTTAAGTCCCTCGTGTCTACCTTTCCACCATCAAGGCAATAGTTATTAAATACTATTTATTTCATGCCATACTTTTGATACTTTATCAAAATCATCAGGTTCCAATTTCCAATAAAGATATTCAAATAAAAGTTTATGTTCTTCAGGAGCTAAAGCAATTACTTTTTCAACATTAAGTTCGCAAGTTCCATATTTAGGATGTTTAACAGTAACAATTTTATTCATAATTAAACTAAATTTTCAAAGTAATTAGTGCCAATTATTTAATGTTCTAACTAATTCATTAAATTTTAAATTTCTACTATATGAGCTATTATAATATTCTACATAAGTACAAACTTCTGTAATATTATTATATTTCATTACTATTATTGGAACTGCTTTTTTAATTAATTGTCCCGAATCATTTTTCTTATCAATATATTTTACAGATTTATAAACATTAATAATATAATTAATATTTATCATTGTTCCTGCAAACTCTATAAACATATTATTTTAATGTTAAATTATTATAATTAAAAGTATTTATTATTTTTCTTATTTTACCATTTCCATCTATATTATGATGCTTATAAAGAGTATTTATATATTTATTAAAAGATATTTTAGCTTGTTCATAAGCATCTTGTTCATTATTTGCTAAAACTGTAATATTTGTTATTCTACCAAATTGAGAACCAAGTCTTTCATTATAAACATTAGCTTGAAATGTATATAGCATATTTTTTATTATATTAATTTAATTATATTATTCATTATAAAAATTAAGAATACCAATAGTTTCTTCTAAATAAACTTTTTTATAATTAGGATAATGTTTATCTAAAGCTATTTTTAATTCTGTTAGATTTGTTTTATCAGGAACAGCAATTAATATTTCTTTATTATCTTTAGTAACAACTTTAATTGCAGGACAAACAATAATTTTTGGAATAAGCATAATTATTTTATTTATATTTGTGGTCCCAGTAGGATTTGAACCTACGGCCAATAGATTATGAGTCTACTGCTCTAACCACTGAGCTATGGGACCAATACCAGCGTAAATAGGTGTTTCTCAACAACTATTGTTTGCAACCACATAATTAATAACACTAAAACTAATAACAAATAAATTATTATGAGCACTTGTATTAGTTGTGGCTCCAGCGAGATTCGAACTCGCGACCCTTACATTAAAAGTGTAATGCTCTACCTACTGAGCTATAGAACCAGTATAAATAGTAGTAATGTATAGAACTTTGGCAGATCCCATATTTGTGAACTTAAAAGGTTAAATTAGTTCCCCAACGTTATCACAACGAAATACATTACTACTAAATATCATTTAATCAGTTAAGTTTTTATCTTTTTTATGAAACTTGTTCATAAATACTCCATAATTAGGAGAATTAAGAACACTGTTCCAATAAGATTCAGCTAAAGTATATCCTGATTTATGAGAAATATCAGAATGAAAAATTGTTTTCACTTGTCCATTACCAATATAAATGGTTTGAACACGAGTACATTGAATGTTTCTACATTGAACTCTTTTAGACTTATTAGTCTTTTGTTTAATATAACCAAAAGGGTGTGCTTTAGCGTACATAATATTTATTGTTATTTAATATTCAGGACCATTATTTAAATTATGTTCTTGAATACCGAATTCTTCCTCTAATCTCCTATCAAGCTCTTCTTCACTCATAGAATCAGCATCAATTTCGGGTGCATCATCTGCATCATAGGAGGGATTACTAATTCTTTGTCCAAGGCTATCATTATAAGCCATATGATAAGAATCTTTATAAAGGGGAGAAATAATATCTCCCCTTATTTATTATTCTTCTCCAGATGCTGCATCAGCTTCGTTAGCAGCATTAATAGCGGCCTCTACAATAGCCTTATCTTCATTAAAGGCATCTTCATACTCCTTAGAGCAGAAAACTTTAATAATCTTCTGTGCTGCATTAGCAAAAGAAGTAAATGAAGCAATAAGACAGTTAAGGAAGAAGGGTTCAATATAACGATATTCAGTGCTAAGACCCTTATTAACTACACGGAACTTAGTCCAGTTAAAGGATACATAACCCTTAGCTTCTTCAATAATACCTTTCTGATAAAGATAATTAAGAATACCAAGAGCAGTATAACGACGAATATCGCTATTACTTTTAACAAGATTAACCAGTTTTACGACATGAGCAGGATAATGCTTAAGAGCATCTTCTACAGTGTCAGGATTTTTATAACGAGGTCGAGTACTACGATTAGGTTTGTCATCATTTACCTTTTCAGCAGGAATTTTACCCGGACCTTCTGCGAGAGCCTTACGCTGTTCTTCAGTAAGATTCTCTCCAATACTTGTACCTTTAGACATAATTGTGTGTTTATTAAGATAATGAATAATTAAATTAGCAACTGTACTAATTCATAGCACAAAACTAATGAATTATTTTTAATTCGCCAAATAAAATTAAGGAAAAAATATAATAATTTTGTAGTTGCCTTTATGAGCATTATTAATAATAACACTAATAAAAACAACTACAAAATATTAACAGTATATTAAGCGTTGAGCAAACTTTCAACACTCTTATCAAGAAGTTTGTCAATATATCTTTCTCCCATTTTACCTAATTTGAGAGAATAAATATTATTAACAATGAAATCATGCTGGCCAACATAAGGCTCAGCATTTTCACGAGTACTAAACGGATTATAATACTCTTCGCCTTCTTTCACATCAGTCTGGATAACATTAATTGTTGCTCCACTGAGAAGAATAGGAATGATTTCAGGATGATTAACTACATAGTTACCCATCATTGCAGTATCTTCATTTTGTTTAAGAACTGCAGCAATTGCATAAGATGTAGTATAAATATTACTGGTGGTACCACGCTTATAAGTTCCATCTTCTTCAGGAATATAACCAGGAATAGAAGAATTAATAACAAGAGTTACACGAGTGTAATCTTCATCACTATCTTTCTTAATTACATTCTTAACCATAAGACCACGATAAGCACGATTTGTCTTATCTTTGAGAAGTTTTTCAATAATATCAGCAAAAGTATCTTTGCTAATATTTTCTGCAACATTTACTACAGGAACCTCACTAATGATTTCAGTACCCTGTGCTTCATTTTCCTTTGACATAATTGTAATAATTAGATAATTAGTTAATTAGTTAATTGTTTTTTATTCGTCAATAATAGGAACTTTACGACGAACCATATTTTGTCTTACAAAGCGAACTTCATGATAAACACCTTTATAAATATCTTCAATATTTTTAATCAAAGTTTTGTCTTGTTCATTAACCTTTTGATTAAGATTAATAACTTTTGTGAGTTCATCAAGAACATCTTGTAATCTTTTAAGGACAGTTCCTACCATTTTACGAGTTGTAAAATGATAACCAATGGCCAAGCCACAAAGAACAGACAGCATTAGCTGTAATATGATAGCAATTGTTTGAAGTATCATATTATTTATTATTTTCAGGTTTTTTAACTTTCTTTGCAGGAACAATTTTACGTAATTCTTTAATAAGAGTTTCCATAAAATTAGCAATAACTTCATTTTTATCCTTAACAAACTTAAGAATTTCTTTTTGAATATTAATCATTTTAACAAGACCTTCTCTATCAGATTTTTCTGATGCAATAAGGCTTTTAATCATAACAATTTCATCATTATGATAATTTTCAAGTTTGTTAATTCTATTACTTAATATACAAGTACTAAAAATAACAATTATAGCTAATATAAAAATAGCTATAATAAGAAGAACAAGAATAACTTTCATGATATTTTAATTTATTTGTTAATAATGTTTAGTGCAAGAAAGCTCTTGGTGAATACCAATAGCACCAAGAGCAGAGAGAAAAGAAAAGAGTCTGGGCGATAACCTATTTAGAATCGGTATTGTTATCATTATTTTCTTCATCTTCATCAAGGTCAGAAGAAATACATAAATAACCAGGATTATGTTTCTGTGATTGAGAAGATGCCTGAACTGCTCCTTCAGCATATTCAGTTTGATGCTTAATTCTCTTTGGATTATTGAGTAGTACCAGTTTTATTTTGTATCTCTTCATAATAAGCTTTAACTATTTGTTTAATTTTATCTGCAATAATACAAGGAGTGTTTGGACTAAAATCAAAAGAAGGATAGTTGTTACAAACAACAATTTCTATATTGATAGTTTCCATACCTTTCTTTAAAGGGGTTTGAATTTAAACAAAATCTTTGCTTATAATTATGTTATCAGTTTTAGCAATTTCTTTAACAATTGCAGCTTCAATATGACAAGTTTCGATAATATTATCTCTATCAGTACTATTAGAAGCGATTACAGTTAATGTTGTTCTACTATAAGTAATAATTTGATAAATGTATATCATATTATCCTGTTATTTTTATTATTTGTCCTTTAAAATATTCATCTTTATTGGATACAGAACAAATACAACCATAAACAATATAATTAGGATATTGTCCTTTTATACTATTTCTTGCTTCTAATTCATCATCATCTGCTATAACTATATGTTGAATTTTATTTGTATTTTTATCAACAATAACAAATTTAAATAAATTAGAAGCATATTGTATATTACCAGACTCTTTTGACATTAATTTCCTAAAGACATAAAGCAAGTTGACCATAATGTTCAATTATTTCATTGTGAATCATACCTTCTATATCTTTATGATAACTAAATCCTTTATATGTTTCAACTGTAGTAGTATTAGTTGCAAAATTTGGTCTTTTGATTTCAACAATATAAAATCTACCAATACCAATAAAATGAAGTAAATGATAAAACAAATGTTTAATAGTCATAAGTAGTATAATTAATAAGTTATAGGAAATATTTTAAAATATTTAATATCATGTTTATAAGCAAAATAAACAGCATCTCCTATATTATCATAAGCAGTTTGATGTACTTTAATTATACGAGTATAAGAGTCATCTTTATATTCAACAACAATAACTTTATTTTTATTTTTAATTTTATATTCTTCATGAATTATTTCTTGAATAATTACAAATATAAGAAGAATAATAATAATACCAGATTTTAACATAATTATAATATTAATTATTAGTGTTATTTTTATAATGCGGATTTGGAATAATATCATACATTCCAATAATAGTACAATCAGATTGTTCTGCTATAAAAGCTTCACAATCTTCCTGTGTACCTGCGTAAACTCCTTGTTTTCCATAGTCATCAAAATTATCAATAACAATATAAGGAGTAGGTCTATCAGGATCTAAACTATAATTATGATGTTCATTCATAATATTTACTAATATTAAATAATATTTAGTAATAAGTGGAATTGTAATAGTGAATATAAAATGAGAACTAAAATATAAAAAATAATGGAAATTAGTAAGAAAATTTTTAATTTGAATAATGTCAATATTAATAATATGATAAGTGCTAATGATAATAAGAAGAGTAGTGATAGAATCAGCACCTTCAGTATTATCATTAGCATTAACTTATTTACAGATAATTTCCAAAACTTTCTTTGAAGTATAATTAGTCCCATTAAATTGATTATACCTATTTACTGTATCATGTAAATTATCCAATTTGAATTGAATAAATTTAGCATCTTTATTCCATTTTTCACGAAGACAAGGAAGGATAATACCAAAATGACGATAAAGCCACTTAGCAATTTTAAGTTTACGCATAATATTAGTAGTTAAAATTAGTACCAAATATAACATTTGCAACTTTACTGTTGCATCGAAAGTTAGCAAGATTTGTCTGAGGATAAAAAGAAAAAGTCATAAACCTTATATAGCATTTGCAACTACTATAATAAGATTTATGACTACTTAACAGTTAAGATTATGGACAACGCTCGCTGTGTAGATTACCATTATTACTACTTAGAAGGTCAATCCATCCGCGTTGACATTTTTCTTCAATAGCAACTTAACTACATTCACAATATGGTCTTTGTTGCCAATTGTTAGTAAGGTTAGTCTGAGGATAAAAAGAAAAAGAAAAGGGTGCATAAGCACCCTAATCTTACATCATTTCATCAACAATGCGATCAATGAGCTTGTCAACAACTTTGTTGCCAATAACACCAAGCTTAATTCCAGTAACACAATTGGAAATCCAATCGTGATCACTAACATAAGCATCACTGTCAGCCTTAGTCGTAAATGGATTACGATATTCTTCGCCTGCCTTAACAGGTAT
>Ga0310690_10009887_pt1 | contig 11932 bp, 10 predicted proteins | sample AusTroGonzalo_MG_2_FD_207661 | JGI IMG/M metagenome (GOLD analysis project Ga0310690, IMG submission 207661) | Bovine rumen microbial communities from tropical cattle in Woodstock, Queensland, Australia - Gonzalo_04 (v2) (version 2) | ecosystem: Host-associated > Mammals > Digestive system >...
AAGCTTAAAATTTGCTCTATATCGCATTATAAGTTATAGACTAGTATTTTGCCAGGGCCGGAGGGAAAAAGCGATACAGGGCGAATTTGGGCTTCGTACTTATGTATGTATGTATGTACGTATGTGTGGCAAAGTGTGGCAGGGTCGAAAACAAAAAGACTCCGTAATTGGAGTCTCTTTTTTTATTCTGGGATAGCTACTATTACATTACGATATGTACTTCAATAAGCATTAGCTTTATATGTGTTTACAGCTGAAGCAGGTACATATATATGTTCTAAGGATGTTCTATTAAATGCATTACTTCCAAGAATAGGAGGCGTTGTAGCCAAAATAGTAACATCTTTTAAATTTGTACAATTTAAAAATACAGCACCACCAATAGTTGTTACTGTATCAGGTATAGTAACTTTTGTAATATTAGTGCAATCGGTAAATGCATATGATCTAATTGTAGTAATATTTCCTAGATTTAATTCATTTACAGTACTTAATGTTCTTTCTACTAATTTTTTTATAATTGTTCTTTCTTCAACTGATATATTATTATAAACACTCATATTAAACTCTCCTAAATAATACCTGTTATTTTACTAGCATATTCAGACCAGTTAGTAGCATTTTTATATGCATTAACAGAGCTACTTGGAACATAAATATGATCTAAGAAACATCCATTAGGTTGTGTATAAAATACTTTATTATCAGCAAGTGTTGGAGGAGTTGTAGCTAATATAGTTACATTTCCTCCATTTGGAAGACCTCTAAATGCATCTTCATCTATGCTTGTTACACTAGCAGGAATTGTTATACTTGTTAAACTTGTACAATAATAAAATGCACGTTGACCAATATAAGTAACAGTATTTGGTATTGTAACACTTGTTAATGATGTACAATTAGCAAATAATTCATGACTAATTGCTGTAAGATTATTTGGAAGACTTGCACTTGTTAAATTTGTGCATTGAACAAAAGCTCCATTACCAATACTTGTAATAGTATTTGGTAACGAAATACTTGTTAAACCTGAAGCGCTAAATGCACCTTCACCTATAGTTGTTACACTACTAGGAATAATAATACTTTTTAATGATGTACAAAAACTAAATGCTTCTTCACCAATACTTGTAATAGTATTTGGTAATGAAATGCTTGTTAATGATGTACAATAATTAAATGCATAATCACCTATATATTCAACATTTTTTAAATTCTTGGCAGTTATTGTAGTAACTGAACCATCTACAATACTTCTAAATATATTAGATTGTTCGTCTATTAAACCAACTTTATTGTAAACTGCCATAATTATACTCCTGAACTAATCTTTAATACACCATTATCGTTTCAAACTTGACCAGCTACTTGTGGATCACTTGTTGGTAGATTAGATAATATTAATTTATCTGATATATAAGCTTCTGTCCAAGGTTTAGAAGCTGTACCTAATGCAGAAGTTGAATTGTCAGTATTACAAGGAATAATTCCAACATTTTCAACTTGAATAGTAGATGAATTTATATAATGACAAAATTGTATAAGGTCTTTAGCATAATAATCATCACTTAATGTTACAAAATTTCTATATGGAGGTAAATAATTTTGTTGGTATGTATAATTAAGCTTAGCTCTTCCAGAATTAGCGCCATTTGGATGTGTAATGATAACATCAGGTGATCGAAGTTTACCAGCATTAAAAGTTTTAGCAGCAGTAATAGTTTGAACAGTATCAGTAGTAACCATATTGCTTGGTGCACTTGCTACAGCTTCTAATACGCCATTATTAACAACAATAGTACTATTATCAATTGGAATAGCATTTACATTATAAGGAATTATTGTATTAGTTGTTACTTCTGTACCTAATTCAATTACAATTGAAGTTTCTTGATATTCATCAAATATAAATTCATTATTAGTAGAACCACTACCAGCTAATAATGTTAATGCAACTGTACTAGCTGTTATTTCAATAGTATTAAAGAAATCATTTGCAGCAAATGTCCAAGTATCTGTACTAGTGTCAGTTCTTGAAATATTTATAACTAAATCATCAACATATCTATACATTGGTGTAGATACACTATATTGATTTAATTGACAGCTAATTCTTAAAGTAGCTTCTGTTTCAGTTGATAATGCAGTATATAATGTACTGTCAGAAATTGTAGCAGTTCTATTACTAGCATCAGTAAATAAACCACTTAATGTAGTTGAAGGTGTAAATATTACTGAACTTGCTGTATTACCAGGAACAAAATATTTTTCTTCACTAGCATATGGAGTAATGCTTTCTAATTCTCTATTATAAGATGTCTTTAAGAATTGAGCTCTAGCAGTTACGAAACCATCTACTGAAATCCAATCATAAATATTAGTATATCAATCACCAGGGAAGTTAATTAATTGAATTTTATATTCAGGTTCAGTGCCTGCATCTAATGAAGCTTTAATTTCTGTTAAAATTGAAGCAATACCAATACCATTAGTTAGATTTAATCCACCATTATCATTAGAACCAAATAAATAAATTCTATTAGAATGACCAGTGATATAGCTACTCATAAAAGCATTCATTCTTACATCGCCACCAGTTGAAATACCAACTACTTTATAAATAGACTCAGAACCACTTACTAATTCTAATGCTAATTTAGTCCACCATAAGCCTTGAGTGCCCCAATACGAAGGAGAAGAGCCACCACCTAAATTCCATTTATAAATGTCTTTATAACTGTTAGAGCCACCAGCATAACTACCCATAATGATTTCACCAACTTTAGAATCATATGAAGTACCAACAGTTCCTGTTGAAGTTAATTTAGATACATTACTAACATTAGCTTTTTCACCAATTTGTGTTGGTAAGTTAAATAATGTTGTAGCTGACATTGTACCTAAAGCAGTTCCATCACTTTGTTGTAAACCAAGTTCTCTTAAAGTTTGTACTCTATTAACACTTATAGTTTGTGATAAACCAATAGTATTAACTTTCTTAACTATATTAATTCCGTCCACTGGAATAAAGTTAGAATTAATTGTAGTATAGTTTTCAATAATAGGATAACCAGTAATTGATACATCATAACTTTCTACACCACTTGCACTTTCTAATTGTAAGTTATAACCATCTGTATCATTTCTGTAATAAATTCTATTTAAAAAATCACTACCATAAGTATAGAAAGAATTACTAGTACCTAATACATGTGTAAATACTACGTCTGCATTAACATCTGTAATTGTTGTTTGCTCTGTTTCATCAAAATGTTCAATAAGAACTGAAAGAGTAACTGTATTATTAACAGGAACTAAAGTATTCAATCTATTAAACATATTTTGAATATTATCAGTTAAATAATAATATTTAGTAGATCTTAAAGTAGCACTTCCACCATAAGCATTAATATCTTCTGAAGTATGTTTGCCACCATAAATAGTTTCAATTTCATCATTAGTAATAGTAATGTCATCACCAGCTGTTAAAGTATTTTGTTTAGTAGCAAGACCAGCAGTTAAATCAGATGTTGTAGCATATATACTTAAATCTGGTTTATCAATTAAATCGTCATAATCTCCTGTAGTTGCTACTGTTGCTAAATCAGCACTATTAGCTTTAGCAGCTAATGCATTAGCTAAATCTGTTTGGTCTGATAAAGTGCCAGTGATATCACCTCAAGCAGGAGTACTAGCAATAGCATAGTAATCTTCATCAATCTTTAATCCAGTTAATGCAGTAGGAGTTGTACCACTAGGAACTGTAGGATTAGTTTCCATCATAGTTAATACTGGGGCTGGGCCAACTGGTCCTTGTGGGCCTTGTATACCTTGCTCACCTTGTGGTCCTTGCGCATGAACACCAGTGTCAGTATCACCAATAAACCAATCTCCAGTAGTACTATCAATGTGAGGAGTAGTTCCATCTGCACCATCTTGTCCAGGAATACCTTGCTCTCCTTGAGGACCTTGTACACCTTGTGGGCCTTGTGGACCTCTTTGACCTTCTGGACCTTGTGGACCTGGAGCACCAGAATAACCTCTAGGACCTACTGGACCTTGAGGACCCATAGGACCTTGAGGGCCTCTTTGACCTTGAATACCTTGTTCACCTTGAGGGCCTTGAGAACCTTGACGAGGGAATTCACCTAAGCTTACCCATTCGTCTTCATAATATACGTATAGAGTGAATGGAGGCTCAGTACCAACTGCACATACATTACCAGCTTCTGGATTTTCTATTTCTTCCATTTCAGCTACAGTATCTACTATATAGTTTACATCGACACCAATAACTTTAACGTCTTGGATTTTTTCGATGTTCTTCATATTTTCATAAACTTGTTCTTGTAAGTTTCTAAATTCTTTATTACCGAAATTTAACATTATTTATCTCCTTTATCTTTCTTCGATAATTCTTTGATATCTTCCGCCCCTTGCTTAATAATATCAATACCTTCTTTAATCTCGTTTTCGTCTAGTTTTTTGTCCTTCATCGCATTTTTATACCATTTATATATATTATATCCAATTGTAGTTAAAGTAGCGATACAGGTCAAAATTAAGCTTATAATTTGAAACAATTCTTGTGTCTGAATGACTGTGAAAGTAGCACCTACTCCACAGCCAATTCAATCTAAAAATTCTCTACTCTTCATCATCGTCTACCTCGCTAACATAAATCCATGTTCTTTCAGGCATAACAAATTGCTTGAAGCAGATTTTAAACTTGCTAATAAATTCACCAGTAACATCTGAGTCTAATAATTCTAATAACTTTTCATAAGCTTTTAGTTTACCAGCAGTCATAGTAGTTGTATTAGTATGACTCTTACTATCTGTACCAGATATTGTTTCACTACTAGAACCTCTATCTGTAATAGTACCAGTATCAGCTTTAGTTAAGTTATTAGTAGTTTGGTCAGTTAGATTATTAGTAGTTGTATCTGTATTAGCATAAGTAGTAGTAGAGCTTTCATCTTGCTCAGAAGAAGTTCCTTTAGTAATTTGTTGTGCTCTTTGTTCATTGATTGTTGTTAATGCTTCAAATGCATCTGTTGCAGGAGCAGTAGATGGATTATATGAATGATTATCAACAGTTGTATCAGCACCAGTATTGCTAATATCATTGTCATGAACAGTACCAACTGAACCTGTATGAGCAAGTGCTTGTGTACCAGTCTTAGTAGTTGTTTGTGTACCAGTATTTGCTTCTTGAGTATTTAATGTTCTTGTATTACCATTATTAACAGCAGAAGTTGAACTAGTAGTGCCTTGACCACTAAATAATTCATTTAATGCACCATTATCAATTAAATCTGATAATTGCATATCTCTAAGTGTTTGTTGAACAGATAATCTCTTTTCCCATGTAGGACCATATTGGAATACTACTGAGAAGATTTTATACTTAAATTGTTCTTCATCATAATTGGCAATTGGTGAATTACCATATCTAGCATAAAGTAGATAATATAATGTTCTTGCATTTGCATCACTAATAGTTGTAGGAATACCTATATTCTTATAGTAATAAACAAATGTTCCGGCATCATCAAAAACTTCAGTAAATAACTTAGTATCATATTGTGGTATCATTCTTACATTACTCATCTTCATTACCTCCATTTGATGTTTCTATACCAGATTGTTCTCCACCTTTATTTCTATCATAAACAACACCATCACCATCAATATCAGCACCCATAATATTTTGAGCAGGTTCACACCAAATACCAATACCTCAAATACTATTAACAATATTGCAGAAGTTTTGTCTAATAGAAAGACCATCTTGTAATACTAAACCAACAGGACCACCATTTAAGTCTGCTTCAGATTGTAATTCATGAGCTTTCTTTTCGAATAAACCACCATTGTCAATTCCATAGCCAGATAAACGTAAGTTATCTAATGATTGCATTGCTAACATATATTCTTCAGCTTTGCCTAATTGACCATTAGTTAATTCTTGGAACTCAATATTACCAACAATTGGAACCCATGGTTTACCAGTTAATGCAGCATGTTCTACTGATCTTGCAGCATCCTTTACATTTTGTTGTTGGTCAGCATCATTAACACGAATACCATTAATACCAGTAGAACTGATTAATGCTGTTCTCATGAATGGAATACATTCAGCCATTACATCTAATAATGGGTCATTAACAGCAACTCTTGGTATAATAGTTTGTGCTAATTGCTTAGAATAATCATGTAATAAAACAGTAGAATTTAGTGGATCTTCTTTGCCTTCAAAATCTATACCATAAACACACTTTAAATGTTTATCGGCAAGATATTGAGCTTGTGCTTTATTACCTTTATCATTAGTACCAGAAGTCATTGGCACTGGATGAATCATATTATAACGTCCATAAAAATCTATAGAATCTTCCATAGCATATGGCATAAAATAGAATTGTTCTAAATCTTTATCATAGAAGAAACATAATTGTCCTTTATAATAAAGCATTCTTTCAAGTTCTTGACTTGGTATATTTGCAGGTAAGTTATATCATACATATCTATTGACTGCATCTTGCTCATCAATAAGTCTTAAGAATTTCTTTAAGTCATCTTTTAATTTGCATTTATCACCTGAATCCATTTTAACTGGAAGACCAGTCTTAGGATCTATACCTGCTTGTCATAATGTTTGAATATCTGGAAGATTTGCAGCCATTATCTCATACCTCCCCATGTACTTGTACGTTTCATAATTTTTTCAGCTCTACTCATCATTGCTTTCTTAGCTTCTATTCTTTCAGTTAATTCATCAAAAGCACGTTGAGCAGCTTCTTTTTCAGTTAAAGCTTGACTTTGATAAAATTTACCTTGCTCACTAGTAATTTCATTTCCATTAGAATCTTTACCACCAGCAAGTGTAATAATATCAGCAGCTTTTTGTTGCTCACCAGCCATTTTAATACTTTCAGCTTTAGCTTCATGATATTGTTGTTCAGCTAGTGCACCTTGTTCTTGATTTTTAGCTTCTTTGGCTTCTTTAGCTTCTTTAATTACTGCTGTAGTAGTTGCTAAAGAACCAGCAGCTCCTAATATGTTATTCATTCCAGCTTGAAATCCTGTTGCCATTACATGAATACTCCTTTATCTAATTCTTCGGCAATAGCTGTCATTATATGATAATCATCAATGATTGTTTCATTTCTAATCAACTTGCCTTTAATATATTGTTTTTCTTCATTTATAAATTCATCAAGTGTACCAATACGCATAATAGTCATACCATTATATTTCATCTTGTTATATAATGCTTCTTTTTCTTGGAAAGTACATGTATAATATTCAATAACAGGGAATACTGCATTGTTTTCATCATAAGTACTTACTTTACCAAGTGTATCTGGTCTTGCTTGAATATTTTGTAAATCATAATTAAACATATCATTTTTATAATTTAATGTTTCATTACGAGTTAAATCACCATACTTAACATCTAATGCACCACCGATACCAGATACTGTTGTACCAATAGCAGCACCTGCAATCATTGCATATGGATTACCACCACTCATCTTAGCAGCAGTAGTAGCACCATTAATACCACCAGATATTGTACCAGTAATTGCATTAAATACTTGCATCTTTCTTTCAATACCTTGAGTAAATTCAAGATTATCTACTTGTCTATTGAAAGCATTTAGATAGTTTTTATTATTAATCATATAATTTTGTCATTGGTCATTTATTCTTGGTACACTAAAATCACCTTGAGCAATAAGACCACGATAGTCATTATAGTCTTTACCATATAATCTACCTCAGTCTGGATTAATATGGAAATATGGACAGTATGGTTTATATGTATAGTCTATATCAAATGTATGGAAAGTACCTGTTTTAACTGGATTAAATTCAAATGAAGCAGACCAGTTTGGACTATACATTCTATAAAAATCACATTGATTTGTTATTTTATAACATTCTACATTATCACAATCATGTTCATCAATAACATAATGTGGAATAGTAATTGCATTTTCTACATTAACAGATACTTCTATTTCTGTACCTTGACCATTAGTAGTTTTTTCATAAACTTTATCTAATTTAAATGTTCCTGATGAAACATCGCAGAAAAAGATAATTGACTGTTTATTACTGCTACCATCTGTTATATATGCATAATCTGTTCCTTCTGTTAAACCATCTAAGCTAACTGCGCCATCAAAAGGAGCAGCAGTAGTTATATTATGTAAAGGACAGAATGGAAGTTTTTGTAAGTCATAACAGAAACCATCTAATCTTTCTGCAATAGTACATGCAATATTTAATTCTTCGTTTTCTGTTACAGTTTGTCATGTAGTATCATTTGTTTTAACTACATATATATTTTTAGCAGGAATACAGAACATGCCATAAGGAGCATCATTAAGTGTTCTTGCACCAGTTGGCCAAGTAAGAGTTGTTCCAATAGAATCTTTCTTAGTCAATTTAATTCTATATGCAGTATAATCTATATCTCTTTGTACACAAGCTTGATTGCCTCTTGAACTTGGATATGTTGCATCACTACAAGTAATTAAACCACCTAAATATGCTTCTTCAGATGATCTTGCTGCAAAATATGCACCATCATGGAAATCACCTTTTTTAATTACTTCAATATCGTAATATCCAGCATCAGTACCAGACTCTACATATAATGTTTGACCATGTAGGGCTGTAATATCTTGTGTATCGTATCCTAATTGTTGCATAACATAAGTTCTAATTGAAGCTTTTCCAATTCAATCTGGACCAATGTTATTTGTAATCCATGCTGCTCTACCAGAACCAGTAGATACATTTGTACACCATAAAGTATAGCCACCATCGCCTTTATTATAAACAGTAACTGTACCATCGGTAGATACTGAACCAGCAGCATTAACACCTAGAAATTCTGGATCTAATGACATATGTAAAATAACATCTACTGCATTTGCTTTCTTGTAGTCTGCATCTATATATTGAGACCATGTCCAAGCAGATAATGTATTAGTTGTAATTGCACCTGGATAACCAGTTTTAGGAATAGTAATAACAGGACTTAATTGTCCTTCACCTGATCCTCAGTTAATATTTTTAGCAAAATAACCAACTAACCATGCTGATTGTGATTTGTCTTTTAATTTAAATTCACGAGTTTTAATTTGGTTTGTTTCTAAGATTTCTTTATTATAAATAGCCACATCAGTTTCTGTAGGTACTTTAGCTTTTTCAATATACATTGGTGATGTTAATAAATAATCTAAATTGTCTGCAATTGCATCTCTATATAATGTTGCTTTATATTGACCATTACGAGTACGAACCCATTCAAGAACAAACCATCTTGATTTAATAGGGTCTTCTCCTTGTGCAACTTGGTCATCATAAACAACTGCATAATCTGGAGTTCAATCTAAAGCAGTTCATGTCATAACATGTTCAGTCATAACTCCATCATTTGGATTAAAATTAACATCATATAACTCTGCGCAATAAGTACCAGCTGCAGTATAATAGGCTGAAACTGTAGCTTCTTTTTTAACTATTCTATTATAATAGTTATTATATGACATATAAATTATATTCATTTTCTTCTCCTTTATAAAGAAAAGGAAGAAGGGAGTCCGCTAATATCCCTTCCCCCTGTTTAAAATAGGAAATATATTATGAGACAAAACTACTTATTAAGCAGCAGCCTTGCTTTTAATTGTAATAAATGGGTAATTTTCTAAATATTCAATTGTGTTGTGTCCAAATGTTAAATAATGGTTCTCAGTAAGTGATTTAGGGTTGAAGAAACTTGTTCCAACTTCGAAAGCACTCATATATGGAGGTAATTTAACAAGAACTTTACAGATAATATCAGCATCTTCAATGTAAACATCAGAAGCTTCTAATCCACCAACAACTGCTACATAAGTACCAGATGTTGCAAGAGCATCACCAGGGAAGTAGTGAACATCATTGTAATCGAATTCAGCTTTAGCTCTTAATGTACCTTTAGTTGCATCATAAGCACCGTTAGCACCGATAATTTTACCTTCACCAATATCGTCAGCAGTAACTGCACGACCGAAATATCTAGCAGGCATAATGTCTTCATCAAATTTATCTACTAAACCTTCTTTGTGGAAGATTGTAGGTAAATCAACTTTTCTAACTAAGTTAACATACTTAGCATTCCATACAACTTTGATACCATCTTTAGCATATGAACGTAAGAATTCATTGTCATTGAATGCACGACTGTAGTCGCCCATTTCAACTAGTAAATTAGCCATATCTTTAGCTAATTCTAAAGCTTCTAATTTGTCAGCTTCTAATTCAGTAGATGCGTTTGCACGAGCACCTCTTAAATCAAATTCGATATTTTGAGCAGCTTTTGGTGAAACAGTTGTACCAATGTAAACATTGTATAAAGTTCCATCATAAACTCTCTTAGTTTCTCTCATTCATCCTAGCATAACGCCATTGAATGAACTGAAAGCGCCTTCATCTGCCCAAGCACGTTTACTTAGATAGTTGTCAACTGTTAAACAGATTTGACGGAATACATCTAAATGAATAGCTTGACATTTTGGAGCTGGAGGACGATGTAAAGCTAATAGATTAGTAGCTTCAGCATCATTGCCCCATGGAGCAGATTTTAAAACATCTGTACTGTAGTAAAGTTTAGTATCACCAAATAGTGAACCGTCTACTCTAGCTTTGTCAACTAATGTTTGATGTTCGCCTAAGTTATCAGCAAAAACTTCTTGCGAAATAATCATATTATACAAAGCTGAGAAAATTTCGTTTGAACGTAATTGTCCATTAAAACTTGCCATAATTAATTAATTCTCCTTGTTATCTAATTTTTACGTCGACCAAACGTCTTTGTAATTCATTAGTAAACACTGAACTATCACCTTCAGCATAGTCAACACATTCCTTTAGAACTGCAGCAACTTTATTAGCAGTTGCAACATCTTCATCTGTTGGCATGATTTGACTACCTACTGGTAAAAATGGATCAGGTTCACCAGCTTGAATAAGGGCTTCGCGAAGTTTAAGGGCATTAGATATATACTCTAAGTTTGATTGATCTTCTTTAAGATAAGCTTCCCTTAATTCAGCTATAGACTTCTTTTCTTCAACTACAGGTATCTCGACAGATGCTCCGTTGACGATAGAATCTAAAAGCTTCTTATTCTCCGCTTTAAGTTGGTCATACTTAGAACGGTCAACACTATTTTGTTTTAGCTCTTGAATGGCAGCTATGTAGTCAGTGTTGTCAACTACAGTACCCGTTTCGTTAGTTAAAATTTCTTTTTCTTCTGGCATATTATTCTCCTATTTTAAGTAAGGACTGGGGATACACTTACCTGTAGTGTCGTAGTGTAAGTCTCTACTCTAACGTCGGTACCTCTTCGGTCCTACTCCGCTCGAAAGATTACACTAGATATAGATAAGGAACACTGCCTTACATTATAATTTAGCTGATTATTTTCAGCTTATATTATATTATACAATATTTTGATTATTTTCTTGGTTTTAGTAATTCCATGTTATTTTGAAATTGCTTAAAAGTAATTAAATTTCTATAAGTAAAGCTTCTTGTGTCAAATAATTCTATCATATTTTTTTGAATATCAACACTAAAAACTTCATCAATATATGGTCTCATGGCAAGTATCGGTTTCTTTTCACCATTATATTTAGCTACTATATTACTATTTCAAACTGTAAACCAATCTTTCTCATTTTTGGTAAACTTAATAATATAATTAGGCGAAACTAATGGCGCTTTGTTTACTAATGTATTGTCTACATTAACTTTATTTGTAAATGTTGAAGCTGTTGGTAATAATATATCAGCAATAGTTCCTTTTCTACGTTTTAAATAGCTTTCACTTGGCTCAATATATTCTATAACAGCACGTTTTGATTTTAA
>Ga0310690_10009889_pt1 | contig 11931 bp, 10 predicted proteins | sample AusTroGonzalo_MG_2_FD_207661 | JGI IMG/M metagenome (GOLD analysis project Ga0310690, IMG submission 207661) | Bovine rumen microbial communities from tropical cattle in Woodstock, Queensland, Australia - Gonzalo_04 (v2) (version 2) | ecosystem: Host-associated > Mammals > Digestive system >...
GCCTGGTTGTTGGCACCATTGTTCATGATGCTGCCATACCAAGCGGCGTTGATTTCCATGTTCTGGGGGATGATGCCGTAGCTACCCTCGGTGTACTCCTCATAGGAATAGAGCAGACGGTCGGCCTCGGCGGCGATGATGCTCACGTCGTCGATGATCCAGAAGTAACCGTAAGCGTTGGAGCGGTGGCTGTTGAGGCTGATGTAGCGGATACGGACATTGAGGTCTTCATTGCCGGCAGCGGCAAGGGGCAGGGTGTAGGTGGCGAAACCGCGGAGGGCGCTGTTGACGCTCACGTCGACACCACCGACATTGATCTCGGTCGAAGCCCAGGAACCGGTGCTACCGATACGATAGTCGATGTAGCAGTAATCGTAGAACTTACGATAGTACTGGTAGAACTGCACGTCGATGACGCCGGCGGCGCTGGCGTCGACGGTGCTGAACTGGATGTAGGCGTTGAAGTTACCGGTCTGGTCGGTACGCTGGTCAACCATGCTCATCATCATGAAGCCGTTCTCGGCGCTGCTGGTGGCGGTGTCGAGGTAGGAGAGCATGTAGGTGGCGAATCTCGAGGGGGTGAAGTAGGTCTGATACATGTAGGAATAGACACTGCTCATGGTGTTGTCGCCCGAGCCCTCGATGGTCGACTGGTCGACATTGGGCCAACGACGCCATCTGGCGAAGGGGAAGTTCTGGCCGTGGCCTTCAAGACCGCCGGTCACAACACCGGTGTTGTAACCAGTACCGGTCCAAACGCTGTTGTCGTCGACCGTACCATCGTGGAAGTCGACGGTGAGGAGAGGAGTACCGTCTTTCACAAAGAGGGCTTTGTTCAAGTCGGTCTGAACTGTGGTGGCCTTGGAGGCAACCTTCAGTTCCTGCGAAGAACGCAAGTTTGCATTCTGGGCGAACACGACGGTCGCGCAGAGGGCAAAACTAAGAACCATTAATGCTTTTTTCATTGTTTTGTTGGTTTTTGTTGATTAATAAGTTTCTATTCCGTTGTTTTATAATTATCTTGTTTTCAGTTACACTATACCTTCTCCCTTGTTACGGGACACACTCTCTATTCCGATGCAAATATATAGCATTTTTTTGACATGGAAAACTTTTTTTTCTTTTTTTGCATTTCTTAACCATAAATTCTCCCCCCACTTTTTTTCTTTTCCTATACAATAATATACCCTTTTTGGAGTTAGTGTAGCACAATTCCACCGCGACATGAGAATAAATAAGGTTTCCTATATATTATTATTGTCTCTCCTGCTGGCGGCCTGCGGAGGCAGCCGCAAGGCCCCGCAGGGCCCGAGTCCCTACCAGCGCAAACCCATCGCCGAGGTGACGCAGCAGCAGCTCGCCACCCAGGGCCTCATCATCGACGCCTCCGCCCAACAGGCCATAGGCAACGCCAACGAGGCCCTGGCACTCTACCGCCAAGTGCTCGGCACCGACCCCGCCGAGGCCGCCGCATGGTACCAGGCCGGCAAAATCATGATGCAGAAGGGATGGCTCGACAGCGCCCTCCACTACACCCTCCAGGCTTGCCGCCTCGACGACACCAATGTGTGGTACGCCCTCCAGCTGGCACGTCTCTACGAACTGCGCCACGACAGCAAGCAGCTCATCGCCACCTGGGAAGGCATCGTCGGCCGGCATCCCTCGGTGCTCGACTACTACTACAACCTGGCCAACGCATACATCCACAACAACGACATCAACAAGGCCGTCGAGACCCTCGACCGCTTCGAGAAGCGCTACGGCGTGTCGGAGGAGGTCTCCATGCAGAAGCAGCGCCTCTGGTCGGCCGTCGGCAGGCCCGACAAGGCCCGCGAGGAGCTGGAACGGCTCGCCGCCGCGGCACCCAACGAGGTGCGCTACAACGCCATCCTCGCCGAAGGCTACATGCAGGAGAAGAACTACAAGAAGGCCCTCCACTACTACAACCAAATTCTCGCCCACAACCCCGACGACGAGAATATCCACATCTCCCTGGCCCAGTGCCACCTCCTCATGGGCAACCGCGCCAGCGCCTACAGCCACCTGCGCCAAGGGCTCCGCAACCCCGCCCTCGACTGCAAGACGCGCATCCTCTATGCCGGCGAGATGATGAAAGACGAGAAGTTCTTCGCCGAATACTCCCGACCCCTCTTCCTGCTCGTCGACACCCTCGCGGCCGACTGCCCGCCCACGGCAGGCCACGCCTACGCCTACGGCATCATGCTGGCCTCGCAGGAACGCTACGCAGAGGCCGCCGTGCAGTTCCGCCACCACCTGGCCACCGACAGCAGCCAGTACGGGAGCTGGGAGAACCTCATGTACTGCGTCAACAAACTGCCCGACCACGAGGAGGAACTCCTCGGCATCGCCCGCCGCGCCGCGAAACTCTTCCCCCTGCACGTCCAGCCCTACTACATCCAGGGCAGCATCCTCTTCTATAAGGAAAAGCACGACGAGGCCCTCCCCCTGCTGGAACGCTGCGAAAGGCTGGCCACGGGCAATGACGACCTGATGGCCGAGACCTGCTACATGCTTGCCGACTGCCACAAAAGCCTGGGCGACACCTCCCACGCCATCGTCTACTACGAGAAGGTGCTGCGCTACTGGAGCGACAACCCCTACGCGCTGAACTCCTACGCCTACACCCTCGCCGAACAGGGCCGCGACCTGGAGCACGCCGCCGACATGGCACGCCGCGCCCTGCAGAAAATGCCCGACGACCCCAACATCCTCGACACCTACGCCTGGATCCTCTTCCGCCAAGGACGCTGCCCCGAAGCCCTCGTGCAGATGGAGAAGGCCATCCGCAACATGAAGGAGGAGAGCCAGACCCTCCGCGACCACTACGACACCATCAAGCAACAATGCCAAAAATAACGCGCCACCTCCTGCCCCTGGCCCTCGCGGCCCTGCTGCTGGCCTCGGCCTGCTGCTCCCAACGGCACATTGCCGAGGAGCCGGCCCCCGTGCAGCCCCGGCGCGCACACCCCTGCCGCACGGCCAACTTCACCTGCGCCGTGGCAGGCACCACCGTCAACGGACAGCTCCGCCTGGCCGAGGACAGCCTCCTCTGGCTCTCGGCCTCGAAAATCGTCGAACTGGGACGCGCCCTGGCCACGCCCGACTCGGTCATCGTCTACGCCAAGGTGATGGGCAGCTGCTTCCGCGGCACCTACGACGACCTCTACCGGCGCTTCCACTACCGCACCTCTTTCGACGACCTGCAGGAGATGGTCACCGCCCCCGATGCCGACACACGGCTCCAGGAACTCGCCCGCCGCTTCGGCGTGGCCGCCGAGGTGCATATCCAGCCCTGGCGCCAGGTGGCCGAGACCTCCTTCCCCCTGTACGTCCCGCCCCATGCCAAACCCCTCTGACCCCACACCAGCCATGAACACCAAACGCCTCACCACAATCCTCCTCCTCTGCCTCGCCGCCCTCGCGGCTCAGGCTCAGAAGGTATGGACACCGCCCACGGCCGAAGACACCGCCCGGGGCGTCAAGATTGTCGACCGCTACGTCGACTACGTCAACTATGAACGCATCTGCCACGACAGCATCCTCTACATCGTGACGCACATCGTCGACTACGAGCATCCCGACGACACCATGACCATCTACCGCTGGTACCACTGGCCCAACCAGGAACGCTTCGAGATGTGGCAGAAGGGAAAGATGGAGATGGGCGCCTACAGCGACGGACGCAAGATTTTCAAGAAGTTCAGCACCAAATACCGCGCCTGGCGCGAGGTCCTCAACCACACCTACTACGACTTCGTGGAGCCCTACGACATCCGCGGCCCCCTGGGGAAATGGCGCTCGCGCGCTGCCGAGATGTACTACGCGGGCGAGTACACCTTCGAGGGGCAGAAGGTCGACCGCGTCTATGTCACCATGGCAGGGGCCCTCGACCGGCTCTATTACTTCGAGCGCACCACCGGCCTCCTCTTCCTCGTCACCGAAATCAAGAACCAGATGGGCGGCGGCGTGCCCGACATCGACAACATGGTGGACTGGCGCGGATGGCACGAGTTTGTGCCCGTGGGCGACTGCATGATGCCCTCGGAAGAGTCGTACCAGGCCAACGGCCAGCTGGTCGTCCTGCACCACCGCTACCGCTTCATCCCCTACGACCCCAAGTGTTTCAACCAGGACTTCTTCCGCAAATGAGCATCTTCGACAACCCCGACGAATATTTCATGCAGCAGGCCCTGCGCGAGGCCCGCCAGGCCGCTGCCGAGGGAGAAATCCCCGTGGGGGCTGTCGTGGTCAGCGACGGACGCATCCTGGCACGCGCCCACAACAACACCGAGCGGCTGGGCGACGTCACGGCCCACGCCGAACTCCTGGCCGTCACCGCCGCCAGCGGCGCCCTCGGGGCCAAATACCTCACGGGATGCACCCTCTACGTCACCCTCGAACCCTGCCCCATGTGCGCCGGCGCCCTGGCATGGAGCCAGATAAGCCGCATCGTCTACGGCGCCTCCGACCCCAAACGGGGCTTCGAGCGCATCGGCCGCCAACTGCTGCACCCCCGCACCGAAGTCACCGCCGGCCTCCTGGCCGACGAATGCGCCTCCCTGGTGAAAGAGTTTTTCAAGGAAAGGCGCCACGGCGTAATAACGTGATAACGTAATAATGTAATAACGACACACCGACATAACAACAAAACCAACACCCATATGAAACCTACCTTATTAGTTCTGGCTGCCGGCATGGGCAGCCGCTACGGCGGACTCAAGCAGATGGACGGCGTAGGCCCCCACGGCGAAATCATCATGGACTACTCCATCACCGACGCCATCCGCGCCGGGTTCGGCAAAGTGGTCTTCGTCATCCGCCACTCTTTCGAGCAGGAGTTCAAGGCCCGCATCAACGCCGAACACTTCGGCAACAAAATCGAGGTCGAGTATGTATTCCAGGAGCTTGACTGCCTCCCCGCCGGCTTCACCGTACCCGAAGGGCGCGAGAAACCCTGGGGCACCAACCACGCCATCCTCATGGCCAAGGAGGTCATCCACGAGCCTTTCGCCATCATCAACGCCGACGACTTCTACGGCCGCGACGCCTTCCAGGTCATCGCCGACCACCTGCGCACCCTCGAAGGCACCCAAGGGCAGTACTGCATGGTGGGCTACCGCCTGGAGAACACCCTCAGCGAGAACGGCACCGTCAGCCGCGGCGTGTGCAACGTCGACGACAAGGGCCTCCTCGCCGGCATGACCGAGCGCCTCGGCATCGGCCGCACCCCAGACGGCATCATGTACAAGGAGGCCGACGGCTCGCTCCACCCCCTCGAGGCCGACGCCACCGTCTCGATGAACCTCTTCGGATTCACGCCCGACTACTTCGAACAGAGCGAGCGCCTCTTCGTCGACTTCCTCAAGGAGCACGGCACCGAACTCAAGTCGGAATACTATATCCCCTTCGCCGTCAACACCTTCATTGCCTCGGGCTACGCCACCATGCGCGTGCTGAAGACCACCGCCCAGTGGTTCGGCGTCACCTACAAGGAGGACCGCCCCATGGTGGTCGAGCGGCTGAAACGGCTCCACGACGAGGGCGTCTACTAGTATCACTAGTCGTACTAGTTGCACTCGTATGGATTTCCACTCCATAGCGCGCTTTGCACAGGCGCACCGCGGCGAAGACGCGGTGCGCCTGCTCCTGCAACGCGACCGCTACCCGGAGGTCGACCTCGACCTCGCCGCCCAGCAGATCGAGGCCCTCGCCACAGCCCCCGCCAAATGGCCCTCGCTTGCGGCATGCCCCGACGTGGTCTACCCACCCCGCCTCAACCGCGAGCAGAGTTCGTCGGAGGCCACGGCACGCTACAAGGCCGCACTCGTCGACCCCGCCCTCGGCCCCCTGGCCGACCTCACCGGCGGCATGGGCATCGACACCCTCTTCTTCGCCCGCCGCGGACAACCGACGCACTACTGCGAGCAGGACGCACACCTCTGCCGCCTCGCACGCCACAACTTCGCCACCCTCGGGCAGGACAACATCACCGTGCACGAGGGCGACAGCATCGCCTGGCTCCAGGCACAGCCCGAAGGGGCGCTCGGCACCCTCTTCATCGACCCCGCACGGCGCGACAGCCACGGCGGCCGCGTGACGGCCTTCGACGACTGCACGCCCGACATCATCCCCCTCCTGCCCCTCTTCCGCAGCCGCGCAAAACGACTGCTGGTCAAGGCTTCGCCCATGCTCGACATCCAGGCGGCCCTGCGCCGCCTCGGCGACGTGGCCGAGGTGCATGTCGTGGCCGTCGGCGGCGAATGCAAGGAACTCCTCTTCCTCTCCGGCGAGGGCCCCACAGAAATCGTCTGCACCAACCTGCGCCCCGGCGGACAGGACCTCCACCGCTTTTCCCTGGCCGAGGAACAGGCCGCCCAATGCCCCGTGGCCGGACAGCCCCTGCGCTACCTCTACGAACCCCACGCCGCCCTCATGAAGGGCGGCTGCTTCCGCCTCATAGGCCAGTGGTACGGCCTCGCCACCCTCGACCCCAACACCCACCTCTATACCTCCGACAGCCCCGTGGCCGACTTCCCCGGCCGCAGCTTCGAGGTGATGGCCGTCACCGCCCCCTCCGCCAAGGCCGTCAAGAAATTCTTCCCCGAAGGCCGCGCACACGTCATGTGCCGCAACTTCCCCCTGCGCGCCGACCGGCTGCAGAAACAGCTGCACCTGCGCGAAGGCGGTGACCTCTTCCTCATCGCCGCCACCCTCCTCGGCAAGCCCCTCGCGCTCGTTTGCCGCGCCTTGTCTTCAAACCCAGAGTAAAACCGTTTTTAAGAAGGTTTATAATTACATCAAAAACAGTATTTTGACGCACTTTCTCCGCTATTTTCCCGCATTTTATCGCTCTGCGAGCGAAGCCGAGCGAATAAAAACCGAGTAAAATCCTAAGAAATAGCAAGTTAAATCCAAATAAAAACCTATTTAATTGTTATTCAAGTATTTGTTAAATGAAAACCCGTTTACTACTTGCAGCAACACTTCTGGCATTCTGCTCCGCGGCCGAGGCCCAGGAGGTGCACCGCTGGTGGGTGGAGTTCACAGACAAGGCCGGAAGCCCCTACAGCATTGAGAATCCGTCGGAGTACCTGAGCCCGAGGGCATTGGAACGCCGGGCAAGGCTGGGCATCGGCATCGACAGCCTCGACCTGCCCGTCAGCCCCGCCTACACGGAGGCCCTGCGACAGACGGGCGGCACGCTCTGGGCCGTGTCGCGCTGGCTCAACGGGGCCTTGCTCTATGCCGCCGACAGCACCGGCATGGCCGCCACGCTGCGGAGCCTGCCCGGCGTGGCACACGCGGAATACTACGGAGTGGGCAGCCTCGACCGGGTAGACCCCCCGAACTGGAACGACGGCGAACAGCGCACCCCTCAGTCCTACGACAGGCCCTACAGCCCTGAGTACTACGGCCTCGCATACGACAACATCAACACCCTGAACGGCATCGCGCTGCACCGCGCGGGCTACGAGGGACAAGGGATGCTGGTGGGCGTGTGCGACGGCGGCTTCTCCGGCGTGGACACCCTGGCGGCATTCGCGGCATTGCGCAACGAGGGACGCCTGGCAGCCACACGCGATTTCGTGTATGGCGGCACCGACGTGTTCGACATCCACAGCCACGGCACACGGGTGCTCTCGAACCTGGCCGCCTACCTGCCCGGCCTCTATGTGGCGACGGCGCCCCAAGCCTCGTACATCCTCTGCCGGACGGAAGACTCGGGCAGCGAGTCGCCCGTGGAGGAATACCTCTGGGCCGCCGCCGTGGAGTATATGGACAGCCTGGGGGTCGACGTGGTGAACACGTCGCTGGGATACCGCGTCTTCGACGATTCCAGCCTCAACTATCCCGACGAGGCCCTCGACGGACAGACGGCCCCGATGACCCGCGCCGCCAACGCGGCCGCGCAACGCGGCATCCTCATGGTGGTGGCGGCAGGCAACGACGGCTACGACCCCGGCCCCAATATCGGCGTGCCGGCCGACAGCCCGGCGGCACTCACCGTCGGCGCCATGGAACGCGACGGCTGGCGGGCGGTGTTCAGCTCCTTCGGCCCCACGGCCGACGGACGCATCAAGCCCGACATCATGGTCCTGGGCCAGGACGTGTGGGTGGTGAACCCCGACGGCACCCTGGAGGAGGTGCGCGGCACCTCGTTTGCCTCGCCCATCGCGGCAGGTCTGGCCACCTGCATGGCACAACGCTACCCCACCCTGGGCCCCGCGGCATGGTGCGACAGCATCCGCTCCTGGGGCGACCGCGCGGCACAGCCCGACGACCAGTACGGCTACGGCACCCCCGATTTCGGCCTCGCCCTGCGCGGGAATCCCCCGGCGGGCATCGGCGACACGCCCCTTTCGGCCAACGACGAACCCGTCCTGCGCACGGAACTCTACGACATCACAGGCCGCCGCCTGCCGGTTCGACAATCCCAGCATAGCCCAATTCTCAATTCTCAATTGTCAATTCTCAATTCCCCCCTGCCCCGCGGCATCTACTTCCTCCGCCTCGTCACCCCCAGCGGCACCCGCACAAAAAAAGTAGTGAAACCCTGAACAAGAAGAGGGCATCCTGTGCAGGATGCCCTCGCTTCTTCCGGGTGGGAGGTGGGGCTCGAACCCACGACCTCCAGATCCACAATCTGGCGCTCTAACCAGCTGAACTACGCCCACCGTCTGGTCATTTCCTTTGCGGAAATCGGCTGCAAAAGTACTAACTTTTTCGCACATGGCAAAAAAAATTTCAAAAAAAGTTGTATCTTTGTACCATGATATCGAAAGCAAAATTGAAGGAACTCGCTGGTTACAAGCAACAAAAACGATGCTCCGAGGAGGAGGTTTTTGTGGTGGAAGGGGTGAAGACGTGTGCCGAGGTGCTGGCCGCAAAATGCCCCGTAAAATATATCTGCGCCACAAATTCGTGGCTCGCGCAACACCCCGACCTGCCCGCCGATGCCGAGGTCTTCGAGGTGGACCGCGAGGCCCTGGAACGCCTCAGCGGCCTCAAGACCCCCAACGAGGTCTGGATGCTCCTCCCCCGCCAGGCAATTTCCAACTCAAAACTTAAAACTCAAAACTCAAAACTCATCCTTGTCCTCGACCGCCTGCAGGACCCCGGCAACCTCGGCACCATCGTCCGCACGGCCGACTGGTTCGGCGTGCGCCACATCGTCTGCAGCCCCGACACGGTGTCGTGCTTCAACCCCAAGGTGGTGCAGTCGTCGATGGGCAGCCTGTTGCGCACACGCATTGAATACCAACCCCTGGCCGGGTGGCTCGCGGCGTGCGGGAAGCCCGTCTACGGGGCCATGCTCGACGGCAACGACCTGTGGGACGGCACCGTACCCATGCCCGACAACGGGGAGGCGGTGCTGGTGATAGGCAACGAGGGCGCCGGCATCAGCCCCGAGGTGCAGCAACACATCACCCACCGCGTCAAGATTCCCAACCTCGGCGGCACCGCCGAGTCGCTCAACGCCGCCGTGGCATGCGCCATCATCACCGCCGAACTCCTGCGCGGAAAAGTTTGCCAATCGAAATAATTGTCGTATCTTTGCAAAACAGATTATCGCACACGAAAACATGGAACACTTAGAATATCAGGAAGGACGCACCGAACTGGGCTCGATGGGACAGTTCGCGCTCATCGACAGACTCACCGACGGCTTCCCCCGCCACCACAAAAGCACCGTGAAGGGCGTCGGCGACGACTGCGCCGTGCTGGGCACAGGCAAAAAGAAAACCGTCGTGACCACCGACACGCTGGTGGAAGGCATCCATTTCGACATGATGTACACCCCCCTGAAGCACCTCGGCTACAAGGCCGTGGCCATCAGCCTCAGCGACATCTGCGCCATGAACGCCACCCCCAAGCAGGTGCTGGTGAACATCGCCGTGAGCAACCGCTACTCGGTGGAGGCCCTCGAGGAACTCTATGCCGGCATCCGCCGCTGCTGTGAACGCTACGAGGTGGACCTCGTGGGCGGCGACATCGCCTCCAGCCGCCTCGGCATGGTCATCACCACCACGGCCATCGGCGAGGTGGAAAGCAACAAAATCACCTACCGCAGCGGCGCCAAGATGCACGACCTGATATGCGTCAGCGGCGACCTCGGCAGCGCCTACAGCGGCCTGCTGGTGCTGGAACGCGAGAAGGTGACCTACCAGGCCAACCCCGACTTCAAGCCCGACCTCGACAGCTACGACTACGTGCTGGAGCGCTTCCTCAAGCCCGAACCCCGCACCGACATCGTCGAGCTGCTGGCCGAGAAGGAGGTCGTCCCCACCGCGATGATCGACATCAGCGACGGCCTGGCCAGCGAGCTGCTGCACATCTGCAAGCAGAGCCGCTGCGGCTGCGACATCTACGAGGAACGCCTCCCCATCGACTACCAGACCACCCGCGTGTGCAGCGAGATGAGCAAGAACATGCTGCCCGTCAGCAACGCCCTCAACGGCGGCGAGGACTACGAACTGCTCTTCACCATCGCCCAGAAGGACTACGAGAAGCTGAAGGACAGCACAGAGATACACATCATCGGCCACATCACCGAGGAGGGTTCCCCCGCCGTCATGGTCACCCCACAGAACAGCACCATCGAACTCCGCGCCCAAGGCTGGCAGGCACAGTTGTGAGCTGTAAGCTGTAAGCTGTAAGCTGTGAGCTGTAAGTGGAATACCACTCAAAACTCAAAACTTAAAACTCTAAACTCCTCCTATGCTCCCCGACACCCCCAAATACAAAGGCCGCCGAAGGCAGATGGTCCAACGGCTGCGACAGGAACGCGGCATCCGCGACGAGGCCCTGCTGCGCGCCATGGAGAAACTGCCGCGCCACTGGTTCTGCACCGAGACGCTGCTCGACGACCTGCTCTACGACATCGACCGCGCCATCAAGATAGACTGCGACCAGACCATCTCGGCCCCCGCCACGGTGGCCCTGCAGACCCAACTGCTGGAGGTGAAGCCCGGCATGAAGGTGCTGGAGGTGGGCACCGGCAGCGGCTATCAGACGGCCATCCTCTGCGAGATGGGGGCACGCGTCTTCTCCGTGGAACGGCAGAAGGTGCTCTTCGACAAGACCCGCCGACTCCTCTCCTCACTGGGCTACACGGCCAAATGCTTCCTCGGCGACGGCTACCAGGGCATCACCGAGGTGGACTACGGCCCCTACGACCGCGCCATCATCACCTGCGGCGCGCCCTACATCCCCGAAGGGGTGATGGGGCAGCTGAAGAAGGGCGGCATCATGGTGATTCCCATGGGCGGCGACGAAGGACAGAAGATGTACCGCATCTACAAGGAAGGCGATGACCCCGACCAATGGCGCCAGGAATGCCACGGCGACGCCAACTTCGTTCCCATGCTCCCCGGCAGGAACTACTAAGATTCAATTATCAGTACCCAATTATTAAGGCTCAATTATCAGGACGCGCCTTAGCTCCTCCCCCACCACCGGCGCTTCCAGCCCTGCCCCCAACACCTGTGGGCTTTGCAGGATGCGCACCTCGTCGTACAGCCCCGAGGCAAGGAATGCATCGAGTACCTGCCGTCCCCCCTCGACGATAAGCGACTGTATCTTCTTCTCATAGAGCGTCGTGAGGAGCGACGGGATGTCGGGACTGTCGAGGTGCAGCCAGTGGGCCGGGACATCCGTCAGGCGGTGGCGGCGGTCGAGGACCACAGGCTGTGGCTGGTTGCCATGCCAGTGGCGGGCCGTGAGTTGCGGCCGGTCGTCGAGGTAAGTCTGCGACCCCACAAGGATAGCAGCCTCCTCCGTGCGCCATCGGTGATTGAGGATGTTCTGCCCCGGCGTCGACAGCCAATAAGTCTGTCCCCCATGGCCCCCCTTGTTCGCCCCTTTGCCCTTCCCCTCGTTTGCCCCCTTGTCCTCCCCTTTGTCCTCCCC
>Ga0310690_10009890_pt1 | contig 11930 bp, 10 predicted proteins | sample AusTroGonzalo_MG_2_FD_207661 | JGI IMG/M metagenome (GOLD analysis project Ga0310690, IMG submission 207661) | Bovine rumen microbial communities from tropical cattle in Woodstock, Queensland, Australia - Gonzalo_04 (v2) (version 2) | ecosystem: Host-associated > Mammals > Digestive system >...
TGATGCGGATAGTTATCCGCTTTGTTGGACAGGCCGACCGACGCCAGCAGTTCCCGCCCATGGTTCTGGATTTCTTCCAGAATCGCTGCTTTATTTGTTTTATAATCCGGCCGTTCTTTCGCCAGCAGCTCGCCTGCCAGTGTTACATTCCGGAACGCGGTATACTGCGGAAACAGATTGAAATTCTGGAATACCAGCCCGAAATGCAGCCGTTTCTTCCGCAGTTCTTCATTGCTGGCCGCAGGCCCGTGATTTGCATCAAAAATAACTTCATTTCCGACCCGGATCTCTCCCTGATCGGGTGTTTCCAGAAAGTTCAGACACCGCAACAGCGTTGTCTTTCCGCTGCCGGAGGAACCGATAATTGCCAGGGACTCCCCCTTCTCCAGGGAAAAGCTGATATCCTTCAGCACCTCTGTTTTGCCAAAGCTCTTGCCGAGGCGGTTTACTTCAAGGATCGCCATCGCTCTTCTTCTCCCCCTTTACACGCGGAAATAATCCATTTTCCGCTCAATACGGCCCAGCAGAAGTGTCAGCAGGCCGTTGAACAGCAGGAAATACAGACCCGTTGAGAACAGCGGCCCGATCAGGCCCTGCTTGGTATACCGCTCCGCCACCATAATGATCTCCGCCACGCCGATGACGCGGGCCAGTGACGTATCTTTTACCAGCGTGATCACCTCATTGCCCATCGAAGGGACGATGCGCTTCACCACCTGCAGCAGTACCACCCTGAAGAAAACCTGCCGCCGGGTCATGCCCAGCACCGCCCCGGCCTCATACTGGCCCTTCGGGATGCTTTCGATGCCGCCCCGGTAGATCTCGGAAAAATAGGCGGCATAATTGATCACAAAAGCCACCAGCGTCGCCACCATCCGGTCCCGCATCGGGATCCCGAACAAAAGCCCGGGGGCATAGAGCACCACAAACAGCTGAAGCATCAGCGGCGTTCCGCGGATGATCCACACGAAGGTCCGCGTCAGCCAGCGAATAGGTTTGAATCTGGTCATGGAACCGAAAGTAATAACCAGCCCCAGGGGGATGGCCATCACCAGCGTCAGAACGAAGATCCGAAGGTTCTCGCCGAAGCCTGTGAAGAGAACCCTGATGATTTCCTGCATGAGAAGAGCTTCCTTTCCTATTTGTTCTGATCGTTTTTTCTTCCGCTCAAACAGCGAAAACCAGGCCCCGGATCACTCCGGGGTCTGGCAGATAAGCCTGGGACAGTAAAACCTTGAAACAAAGCCGCGATTATTCCACGGGAACCAGCGCGTCGGTCAGGCCGTAGCGGCCGGCGATTTCGGCCACGGTGCCGTTCTTGGTCAGCTCAACGATGATTTCGTTGACTTTTTCGGTCACGTCGCTGCCCTTGCGGAACGCGATGCCGTATTCCTGAAGGCCGAAGTTGTTGTCCAGGTTCACCGTCATGTCGGCATAGTCGGTGCCTTCACCCACCATCGCCAGTGCACACACGCTGTCCACCAGAGCGATGTCGGCGGTGCCGCTCTTGACTTCCATCAGGGCCTTGGCCATGGAATCAACGGCAGTGTAGTTACTCTTGGCAAAGAATTCCTTTGCGGAAACCACAACCGTCTCATCGTCTTCAATGGTGCCCAGCAGTTTGCCTTCACCGGTAGAGCCCTGCTCCGCCACGACGTTCACGCCGTCCAGGTTGGCCAGCAGGTCATTGATCCTGTCGGTCTTGGCAACGATCGCCTGAGTGTTATACAGATAGGCATTGGACATGGACATGTTTTCTTTCCGCTCGGGAGTAATGCACATGCCGTTCCAGATGCAGTCAATGTTCTTGGAGTTCAGTTCGATCTCTTTGGAATCCCAGTTGATCTCGACAAATTCGATCTCAACGCCCAGTTTTTCACCGACAGCCTTGGTCAGTTCGGTGTCAAAACCGACGAATTTGTCTCCGTCATAGTAGTTCATCGGGGCAAACAGCGTCATACCTACAACCATCTTGCCCTTGCCGGAGATATAATCCCAGTCGGACTCCTCCGCGGCGGCAATGCCGGTAACCAGGCCGGCCATCATCATCACGGCCAGAACCAGAGCGAGCAGTTTCTTCATAAGTCAGTTCCTCCTCATATTCCTTCTTGGTTTATCGCTTTAGCGTGATAAACTCCATAGGCGTATTATATCAACTTCCCGCGCTCCTGTCAAAGGATATTTTTTCTTCTCACTTTTCTCCTTGTTTTTCACGGGATTCACATGCATAATGGAACAAACGGGAACCCCTGAGGAGGAATATGAATGGAAATCAGAAAAATGGCTGAACTTTATGCCCTTTATCCTGAAGCACAACCGGGAATCCGGCTTGATTCTCCGGAAATGTTGCTGATGCAGTTTATCTCGGAAGGAAGAACGGACAAAGCGCTTTCATTATTCAGGGAAAAACGTCAGTTCTCTGAGAATCCGCCGGCCGTGGATGCCCCCTGGGGCCGCTTTGAAGGCATTGCGCAGATCCGTTCCTTCGCGGAAGGATTCGTCACCCGTTTTGATGCTGTCGGCCTGACCATCCTGCCGAAATTTCAGACCCGCAGCGGCGGGCGTTCCGTGACCGAGATGATCCTGAACTTCGAAACGGATGGAATGATCAATCAGGTACCGATGTTTGTCGTCGCGGACCTTGGCAGCCGGGAAACGCTTGAGGAAGTGCGCTTCTACACCCACTCAAGCTTTGTCCCTCACCTGACTCCTTATCGGAAGCCGATGTTCACCCCGGCCCATCTGGAAATGGGCGATCCGGGCCTGATGACCGGCGCTGTTCGGGAGTATTACACAGCGCTTCATCATGTTCCCCGGGTAGACGTAGAACGAATCCTTCGCTGCATGCATCCGGAGTGCATCTTCGGCGGTTATGCACTGTACAGCGGGCAGGAACCGGAGAAGGGGCTTGAGGCGCTTCGCAGAGTATATACCGGGATGGCCTCCTATATTCCGGAAAAGGTCGGTATGCGCTATGAAACCCTGATCGACGACGGCATCACCGGCGTCATCGAGTGGGTCCATGTAATCTCTGATCAGGGCCGAAATGATCTTGGTCGGATCGCAATGTCTGGCATCGCCGCCTATATGCGCGGAGAAGACGGGCGCCTTATCAGTATCCGTATCAGTGACTATGCATGGATGGAAAAGGAAATTGACTGGTCACAGACGGGCATCACTGAAGAAGAAGCAAAAAAGGTCAACGCCGTGAAGGAGTTCCCCGCCGGCGTCGGCCGTAAATCCCAGGATATGCTCTGACAACTCACGCGTTTTTATCTGTTCAGACGTCCTGTTTTGTGATATACTGTTCAGGAACAAAAACTTTCATAGATCCGGTTCAGTCATATACCGGCCAGCGGGAGTGATTCGTTTATGATAAAACCGATTCCTGAAGAATACCTGAAGGAATGCGCGCATGGAGGCAGAATTGAGGAACTGCAAATCCCGGATTACAGTCCGGCCGCAGTTTACCTTCCCTTCGGGTATGATGATGACGACAGGCATTACAGCACCTTTTACCTGCTGCACGGCGGCGGCGGAAATCCATATTCCTTTTTCTCGGAAGACGGACTCTTCAAAAACATGCTGGACCATATGATCGACAAAGGGGATATTGATCCCCTGATTGTCGTCGCGCCGACTTACTATCCGCCGGGATACAGCGGAAAAGGGATCACCTATTCCGCAGAAGCCGTCAAAGATTTCGGTCCGCTTATGATGGGAAAGATCGTTCCCCTGGTTGATCAGTCCTACCGGACGCTTCCTGACCGGAAACACCGCGGAATCGGCGGCTTCTCCATGGGCGCCGTAGCTACCTGGTATGCGCTGATGGCCGGGCTGGACCTGTTCCATTGGTTTATGCCCTTGAGCGGGGACTGCTGGATCTGCGGGGAACTCGGCGGCGGAAAGCATCCCCGGCAGACAGCGGGACTGATCTGTGATACCGTTCAGGGCCGTGAATTTTATCTGCATGCGCTGATTGGGTCGGAGGACATTGCCCTCCCCAACCTGGATCCGCAGATGCAGGCAATGAAGGAATTCTCCCACGTGTTTGTCTTTGGAAAGAATACACACTACAGCATACTGGAAGGAGGCGTTCACGATTACCCGGATATCCGCCGGTATATCTACAACACGCTTCCGGAGTTCTTTCGATAGAATTGCTTGACGGGATGAATAATAATCCCTATAATAACCCCGTACCTTGCGTACCGCTTAAAGCTTCTTCGGGGATGGGTGAAATTCCCTACCGGCGGTAAAGCCCGCGAACTGAGCATTGCTCAGCCGACCCGGTTGGATTCCGGGGCCGACAGTACAGTCTGGATGAGAGAAGAACGGATCAGAGTGAATATCGCGCGCCTGCGCATTGCTCTCCGCCCCTCAAAGTGAAGCTGCTTTGAGGGGCGCGCGTATTATTTCGGTTCATGCCTCAGGCATGAGAAAGGAGCAATCCATGAGCAATACCAAGACAGCCACCCGTTTCTCCGTCGGCGTGATGACCCGCATCGCGATTCTGGCCGCCATTGCCTCCATCCTTTTCCTGATTGAAATCCCAATCGTCGCTTTCTACAAGCTGGATCTTTCCGACATTCCGGTCCTGTTGGGATCCTTTTCCATGGGTGTCGTCCCGGGGCTGATCATTCTGGCGCTTAAGAGCGCCATCGGTCTTCTGCACTCGTCCAGCGCCGGCGTTGGTGAACTGGCGGACTTTATCATGGGTGCTGCACTGGTAATTCCGTCCGCGTTGATTTACCACCGGAATAAATCACGGAAGAGCGCAATCATCGGGATGGTTTTCGGTACACTGTTCATGACAGTGTTCGCCGTGCTGGTCAACAAGTTCATCATGCTGCCCTTTTATATGGGTGCTTTCCATATGGACATGAACGGGATCCTGAGCTTTGCCAATGTAGCGGGCGTGGACAGTGAGTGGAAGCTTCTTCTGCTGATCACCGGTCCCTTCAACCTGCTTAAAGGCGCAGTGCTCTGCGTTGTCACCGGGCTGATCTACAAACCGCTTTCCCCCCTGCTTCACGAAAAGATCAAATAAACGAAGGAGTCAAGGGGGCGATCGGAAAGCCCCCCTATATTTGCGATGCCGATGGATGGCTTGACGGCAGGCTTTGCCGCCAGAGAACTGAACGAACTGCTTCGCGGCGGGCGGGTAGATAAAATTACTCAGCCCGAGCGCGATACTATTGTCTTGCTTATCCGCACAGGTGGCGAAAACCGGCGTCTGCTTCTCTGCGCATCCCCGAATAACGCTCGCTGCCATCTGACCATGGGCACCTATTCAAACCCGCTGGAGCCGCCGGCTATGTGCATGCTGCTGCGCAAGCAGCTGACCGGCGCCCGGATCGAATCCGTCAGCCAAATCGGCGGCGACCGGATCATCCATGTGGATCTGGATGCGGTCAATGAGCTCGGCGATCACGTGCTTCGCCGCCTTGTGCTTGAGATCATGGGCCGGCATTCCAATCTCCTCCTGCTGGACGAAAACGACCGGATCCTGGAAGCCACCCGGCATGTGAACCCGGAGATGAGCCGGGTTCGGCAGATTCAGCCCGGCATGACCTATCTTCCTCCTCCACCGCAGGATCGGCTTTGTCCGGAGGAAATCACAAGTGAAAACCTCTTTGCCCGTCTGAACTCGTACCCGCAGGGGGTATTCAGCAGAGCGCTGGGAGAAACCATCACCGGCCTGAGCCGCATAGCCGCCGAGGAACTGGCCTGCCGCATACTTGAGCCCGGTGAAGACTGGCCGGAAAACCTGCAGAATGCATGCACCCGACTGGCGGATTTCTTCCGCCGTCTGCCCGGTATGGCAGATGCCCGCGTATTGTTCAATGAAAGCGGCGAGGCAGAGGATGTATTTCCTTTTCCTTACCTTTCCAGACATACGGACAGGCAACGCTGTTACCCGACCCTCAGCGAGGCGCTGGAGATCTATTTCGGCACCCGGGATGCCCGGGACCGGCTGAATCAGCGAAGTTCCTCCATGATACGGATGCTGAAAGGACAGCTGGACCGATGCCAGCGGAAGTTGGCCATTCAACTGGATGAACTTTCCTCCGCAGAGAAAATGGAAGAATACCGCCGCATGGGCGAGATCATCAACGCTAATCTGTATCAACTGAGAAAAGGCATGAGCGCAGCGGAACTGCCCGACTGGACCTCTCCCGACGGCGGGACCATCACGGTTCCGCTGGATCTCAGGCTGACCCCCAGCCAGAATGCGCAAAAATACTTTAAAAAATACCAGAAAGCCCGCTCTGCCCGGGAAATCGCAGCAGAACAGCGGGATAAAACTCTCGCCGAGATTGACTATCTCGAGGGGATGCTGCTGGACGTGGATAAGTGCGTCGGTGAAAGCGAATTGGAGGAAATCCGTCAGGAACTGGTACGCACCGGCTATCTGAAAAAGATCACCAACCGTCGCCAGCAGCGCCAGCTTCCTCAAAGCAAGCCCTGCCGGTACCTCTCCGCTGACGGAATTGAAATTCTGGTCGGCAAGAACGCATCCCAGAACGACCGGTTGACCCTCGGTGCAAAGCCGGAAGAGCTCTGGCTGCACGCCAAGGATATGCCTGGCAGTCATGTCATCGTCCGCTGCGAAGGGGAAATTCCGCAGGCTACGCTGAAGCAGGCCGCCCTGCTGGCCGCCTGGTACAGCAAAGGCCAGCGAAGCTCCATGGTCCCCGTTGACTATACGCTGCGAAAGTATGTGAAGAAGCCTTCCGGTGCCATGCCCGGAAAAGTAATCTATACTCATCAGAAAACTGCCTATATGACGCCGGAAGAATCCGAAATCCGGGAGATCCGGCTGATCGATGCATAATCCGGAATCAGCGGACCGCGCAAGAATACCGTCAAAATACCGTTTCTTCATTGACGAAAAACGGCAGTAAATCTATAATATCCTTTATTACGATGTAAGGAGGCGGGAGCCATGGCCAAACTGACCATTGACCGCGAGACCTGTAAGGGCTGCGGCCTCTGTGCCGACGTTTGTCCCAAACATCTGCTTGCCCTGAGCAAGGAGATCAACACCAAAGGTTATCATCCCATCGGAATCACAGATCAGGAAAGCTGCATCGGCTGCGCGTTCTGCGCCCGGATGTGCCCCGACGCCGTGATCAAGGTGGAAAAATAAAAGGAGGAAGCGAATCCATGGGTGAAAAAATGCTCATGAAGGGGAACGAAGCCATCGCCGAAGCCGCCATTCAGGCCGGATGCCGCTTCTTCTTCGGTTACCCGATCACCCCTCAGAACCAGATCCCCGAATACATGTCCAAGCGGCTGCCGAAGATTGAGGGCGGCTGTTTCCTGCAGGCAGAGAGTGAAGTTGCCGCGATCAACATGGTCTATGGTGCGTCCGGCGCGGGCGCGCGGGTTATGACCTCTTCCTCCAGCCCGGGAATCTCCCTCAAGCAGGAAGGCATCAGCTATATCGTCGGTGCGGAATTGCCCTGCGTCATCGTGAACATGGTGCGCGGCGGCCCCGGGCTCGGCTCCATCCAGCCCGCCCAGAGTGACTACTATCAGTCCACCCGCGGCGGCGGCCACGGCGATTACCGGATGCTGGTCCTCGCCCCCTCTTCCGTACAGGAAGCCGTCGAGCTGACCCAGGAAGCCTTTGATCTGGCGGATAAGTACCGCAATCCCGTGCTGGTCATGGGTGATGGTCTCATCGGCCAGATGATGGAGCCGGTTGAGATGCCGGAGCATAAAGAGCGGACCGATCTTCCCCCTAAAACCTGGGCAGCCACCGGCTGGAAGCCCGGCTGCGGCAGGGACCGGGCAGTCATCAATTCCCTGTATATTGATCCTGCCGTTCTGGAAAAGCACGTTAATCACCTGTATGAGAAGTATGCGGTCATGGAACAGACTGAGTGCCGCTGGCAGGAGGAAATGACTGAGGACGCCGATTTCGTAATCGTCGCCTACGGCACCACCGCCCGCATTGCCCGCAGTGCCATGCGCAAACTCCGTGCCGAAGGGATCAAAGCCGGCCTGATCCGGCCGATCACCCTGTGGCCCTTCCCCGCTGCCCCCATCGCGAAGGCCGCGGAGCACGCGAAAGCCTTCCTGACTGTGGAGATGAGCATGGGCCAGATGGTGGACGATGTGAAGCTGGCCGTGAACGGTGCAAAGCCCGTTCACTTCTTCGGCCGCACCGGCGGCATCGTGCCGACGGTCCGGGAGATCATCACCGAAGTCGAAAATCTGGCAAAGGAGGGGAAATAAGCATGGCTGTTGTGTATGAGAAGACAAAGCTGCTGACCGATAAGCCGCTGCATTATTGCCCCGGCTGTACCCACGGCATTATCCACCGCCTGGTCGCGGAAGCTATTGACGAGCTGGGCGTCCAGGAGAAAACCATCGGCATCGCGCCGGTAGGCTGCGCCGTGTTCGCTTATGACTATTTCAACTGCGACATGATGGAAGCGGCCCATGGCCGCGCCCCTGCAGTGGCTACCGGCTGCAAGCGGGTAAATCCTGACAACATCGTCTTCACCTATCAGGGCGATGGTGACCTGGCGTCCATCGGCGCGGCAGAGATTACCCACGCCGCCACCCGCGGGGAAAACATCACTGTGATCTTCGTGAACAACGCGATCTATGGCATGACCGGCGGCCAGATGGCTCCGACCACCCTGCCGGGCCAGGTGACCACTACCTCCCCCTATGGCCGGGATCCCAAGCTCTGCGGCTACCCGATCCGGATGAGCGAGATGCTCGCCACCCTGGACGGTCCTGCCTATATCTCCCGCGTTTCCGTGCACGATGTGAAGCACATCATGGACGCGAAAAAATCCATTAAAAAAGCCTTTGAAACCCAGATCTCAGGCAAAGGGTTCTCCATGGTGGAAGTGCTTTCCGCCTGTCCCACCAACTGGGGCATGACGCCTCAGGAAGCTCTCAAGTGGCTGGAAGTCAATATGATCCCCCAGTATCCGCTGGGTGTGAAAAAGGAGGTTGAGTGATTCATGGAAGCTCAATTTCTGATTGCCGGTTTCGGCGGACAGGGCGTACTGCTGATCGGTCAGCTGCTGGCCAAAGCCGCCATGCACGAGGGGATGAACGTCTCCTGGATGCCTTCCTACGGTCCGGAAATGCGCGGCGGCGAAGCGAACTGCGCCGTGGTCATCTCCGATGAGCCCATCGGTTCTCCGCTGGTTACGGAAATCCCGATCGCCGTCATCATGAACAAGCCCAGCATGATCAAGTTCACTCCTGCCATGGAAAAAGGCGGCATCATGCTGTATAACTCCTCCCTGATCGATATCACCCCGGACCGGGACGATATTACCGCCATTCCCGTGGACTGCAACGGCATCGCCGAGGAACTGGGCAATGCCCGCACGGCCAACATGGTCATGCTTGGCGCAATCATCGCGAAGACCGGCGTCATCACCATTGATTCAGCCATGGAAGCCCTGAAGGCAACCTTCGGTCCGAAAAAGGAGCACCTCCTTCCCATCAACCGCCAGGCGATGGAAAAAGGTGCCGAAGCTGTAAAATAATTCTTTTATGCGAAACCCGCAACGATTCAACTCGCTGCGGGTTTTTTCTTTTATGTAGCGATTCCGTTCTGCGGCCGCCGGCCGTTTCTATTTACATTGCGCCTCCGCCCGCTGGAAGACTGCGGTAACGCTTTCAGCGCCGTCGTACTTCGCCATCCCGCAGGTAATCACCACACCGTCATTTTCCCTGCTGACACGTTCCCTCTCTTCCATCTCTGCCATCAGTTCATCAATATGCTCATAATCGTCTCCCTGTGCAATGGCAGCGAACTGATCCCCGGTTACCCGGAATACCGGGCTGTGCTTGAAGGTCTGGCAGATCACCGCGCAGGCTTCCCTGATAAACCGGTCTCCTTCCTCGCGTCCCTTTTCCTCATTGATCCGTGCCAGGCCGTGCACCCGGCACAGTACAATGGCATAGGCAACCGGCTTCCCGCCTTCGATCTGTTTGGCTAATGTCTCCGACATGCTCTCATAAGCTGTCCGGTTCTTCACACCCGTCAGTATATCCAGATTCGCCCTGCTCCGTGCTGAAGCAAGCTTCTGCTCATATTCCTGTTCCCGCCTGATCTGCCTGTCCACATTGTTCACGCCGATGATCAGCTGCGGGCCGTCCGGTTCTTCCACCAGCACCGCCTTCGCCAGGCAGTACTTCGGTTCATCTTCGAACATCATCCGATATTGGAGCACGAACTGTCCGTTCTTTTCAATCTCTTCCAGAATCCTTTCCCGGGTAAACTGGGACTGGAACTTGGCCACATCTTCTGGATAGAGGTGTTTGGCGCTCTCTTCCTTTGATTGGGCGAACAGATCCTCTCCTTCCTTGGAGATCCCGAGACCTGCATAATCCTTTTGGGCTGAATATTCGATGTAGTGGCCCGTAACTGGATCCACCGCGTAGATGCAGATGCAATTCTGCATCAGCGCATTGATCCGGTTGTAGGTGATCTGTTCCGACTGAATCCGGGCCAGTGTTTCCTTCTCTCGCATCTGCGCGTCCACATTGCTGACACCGATAATGATATGTGACCGGTCATCCCGCATGCGTACCGCCTTCATGCTTACATAGGTGGGCACACCGTTTATCAGCAGGCGGTAAGTATGCGTGAACGTTCCCTGCGTATCCAGGATATGTTCCACATTTTCCCGTGTGAAAGCGCCGATAAACGCTTCCTGGTCTTCCTTGTGCAGGTGCTGCAGCGCGTCCTTACGGCTCTGCGCGAAGAAATCTCCCCCATGCCGCTCCATTGTCAGGTCTTCCCGCTGCGGATCAGGGCTGTATTCGACAAATTCCTCTGTCTCCAGGTTCACATAGTACAGGAACACATAGTCCGCGGACAGGGCTTTCGCGATCTGCGCATAGTTCATCCCGGTGTTTTCATCATCCTTGATTACGCCCAGAACCGCTACCGCGACAGCTGTAGATCCGGTCACAGGATTCACCGCGACGCGGCGGATAAAAGTATGGACCGTTGTATCCTTGATTTTCTCATCAAGGATAGCCCGGTTCCCGTCCTGGCTGCACCTCAGCACCGCTCGCATCAGTGCAGCGCCCGGACCTTCAGGCATGCTTTCGACATCCCGTTCATCCGTCCCGAAGGTCATGCCGAACGCACGTCCCAGAAAGTCGCGGTAACTCTGGTTGCACCGGTTATATTTTGCTTTGGTCCCGGTCACTTCCATGATCGCCATCGGCAGTGTATTGAAATACCGCTTGAGGGATTCCTCATCCTCTTCTTCAGCCAGCACCGCCATGTCGTAAAGGTTGATCCGGCCGATCGCCTCATAGTATCCGGATTCTTGTGGATTCTCAAAGCCCATGTCCGTTCCGTTCTCATATTTGGACAGCATTTCCTCGAAGGAGATGGGTTTCCCGTAATAATATCCCTGAATCTTCGTACAGCCGATCTCCCGGAGGAACTCCACCTGATCCGCCTGTTCCACGCCCTCACACACGGTCTCTACGCCCAGACTGATGGCCATCTTCGTCAGTTCGGTCAAAATGATCTTTGCTTCGTCACCCTTGTCAAAGTTATGCATGAACCGCATGTCAAACTTGATCAGGTCGAAACGGATGCTCTGCAGCACATCCAGGGAGGAATATCCGCTGCCGAAGTCATCCATCCATACCTGGAAGCCCAGCTTCTGGAATCGGGCAACCTGCTCCTTGATAAAATCAAAATCGCTGCCGATCACGCTCTCCGTGATCTCAATCGTAATCATGCTCCGTTCAATGCCTGCGTCATCCACCCTGCGGCGGATTTCCTCCACGATATCACAGCTGTCGAAATCCGTCCGGCTCAGGTTAATTGACTGTGGCACCACGAAAAGGCCGACCTCCGCCTGCCGTTTCATCTTCACCAGCACCTGCTCCACCACATAGAGATCCAGCTTATAGATCAG
>Ga0310690_10009892_pt1 | contig 11930 bp, 8 predicted proteins | sample AusTroGonzalo_MG_2_FD_207661 | JGI IMG/M metagenome (GOLD analysis project Ga0310690, IMG submission 207661) | Bovine rumen microbial communities from tropical cattle in Woodstock, Queensland, Australia - Gonzalo_04 (v2) (version 2) | ecosystem: Host-associated > Mammals > Digestive system >...
GGTATCGGCGTCATCATCATCATCCAACAACTTTACCCGCTAATCGGTTGTAAATCACCCGTTTCGGTGATTGATATGATCAAAGAGTTCCCAGAACGTGTGGCCAATGGCGTGTCGTTCACCGCACTGGCACTCGGTTTGGGTACCATCGCCATTATCTACCTTTTCCCGTTGATAACCAAGAAGATACCTTCCACGCTGGTGGCTCTCTTAGTGATGACGGTTATCTCGCTTTTCCTCAATATGGATGAGAAACTGCTCATCGGTCAGATTCCCTCCGGATTCCCGATGCCGTTTTTCGCGAAAGAGGTTTTGGACCTGTCGGGTCTTGACTGGGGTGCGGTGCTGAAAGCCTCTGTTATTCCGGGACTTACGCTCGCCGGTTTGGGTAGTATTGACACGCTGCTCACTTCCGTGGTGGCCGACAATATCACCAAAACCCATCACAACAGCAATCGCGAGTTGGTAGGTCAGGGTATCGGCAACATGATCAGCGGCCTATTCTGCGGTATCAGCGGCGCGGGCGCGACCATGCGTACGGTTGTGAACGTGAAGAGCGGCGGTCGCACGCAAATAAGCGGTATGGTCCACTCCATGCTGTTGCTTGCCGTGTTACTCGGTTTAGGCAGTCTGGTGCGTTACGTCCCGCTGTCCGTCCTCGCCGGCATTCTGATCACCGTCGGCTGGGGAATCATCGACTTCAAAGGATTTAAGGATCTTCCCAAAATCCCGCGTGCTGACGCTGTGGTGCTCATTATCGTCTTCCTGCTCACCGTTTTCGTGGATCTGCTCACGGCTGTCGGTATCGGTATGGTGATTGCCTGTGTCCTCTTCATGAAGCGCGCCAGTGACCTCGTGGAGGGCGGTTACAGCTCCGCCGAGATGACCAACTTCGACAAGGAGAGCCCGTGGCAGGATGAGGGCGGTATGCCCGACAAGGCGCAGCATAAGATTTACATCCAGCGACTTAACGGCCCGATCTTCTTCGGCACCATCACCAAGTTCCAGCAGGTGATGACCGATGTGCCCGAAGATGCCAAAATCGTCATCATCCGCATGAGACTCGTCAGCTTCATGGACCAGTCCGGCCTCTACGCCATGGAGACCGCCATCAAGGAGCTGCAAGACCGCGGTGTTCTCGTGCTGATGACCATCATCCAACCGCAGCCCATGTACATGCTCAAAACGATGAAGGTCATCCCCGAACTCGTCCCCGAACAGCACACCTTCGAGACCTTTGAGGACTGCACGGATTTTTTGAAGCACAGAATCGAGGGGTAGTTAGCCGTTAAACCTTTTCGGGATTGATCCGTCAATAGGTTTATGCTTCCTTGAGCAGTCCCGAAGGGACAAGACGCGCGAAGCGCAATTAACCCCACACAAGCGAAGCGCAGTGTGGGGGTGAGACAGAAACAAATTAACAAGTAATAAAGATATGAAAAGAATCATCATCATGGCTTTAGTAAGCCTCATCACGCTGGGTGTGAGCGCCCAGACAAACAAAACGGCCTCCAAAGGTGAGCAGACCGTGACGATCCAAACCAACGGCGTCTGCCAGAAATGCGCCGACAAGTTCAAGGAAAACGTGCCTTATTTCAAGGGTGTGAAATCCTACACCTACGACCAGAAAACGGCCAAACTGACCATCAACTACGATGCGAAGAAGACCAATCCCGACCAGTTGCGCACGGAAATCAGCAAGTTGGGTTACAACGCTGACAATGTGAAGGCTGATGCAGCCGCACGTGCCAAACTGCCTGCTTGCTGTCGTGTTGAAAAGAGCGGTTGTGGTGGATGCTCCGGACACGGTAACGGTCAGGGCTGCGGCAATCACGCAAATGGTCAAGGATGTGGCAACCATGGCGCTCAAAAGAGCTGTGCAGGTCATGCCGAAGGTCACAGCTGCGACAAACACAGCCCCACTAAGGATAAACCTGCTCAGCAGACTCTTCCTGCCAAGAGCAAATAATATCCGATAACGGTAAATTCAGATATTTGAATCGAATGTAGAGACGCGTCATTGCGTCTCTACTCGTTTTAAAAAATATCGTATTTTTGCGGCCGCAATTAGGAACTGTGGCATTCTTGCTGCAAAAAAAACAGGAGAATAGTACAATGGATAAAACGGTGGTGATTATCGGCGGCGGTATCGGCGGGCTCTTCACCGGTGCGCTTCTGGCCAAGGAGGGTTACAAGGTGACCGTCCTGGAGCGGAGTGCCCACGTGGGCGGCGGTCTGCAGTCGTTTTCCCGCAACGGGGTGACCTTCGATGCGGGTATGCACGTGGTGGGCGGTCTCCAGCCCGGAGGTTCGCTCAACCGCATCTGCCGCCATCTCGGTATCCTGGACCAGATCTCCTACCGCGCTGTCGATACCGACTGCATGGATGAGGTTTTCTGTTTCGCCGACGGCCGAAGCTATCGTGTCCCGCAGGGTCTCGAACCCTTCACCGACTATTTCTGCCAGCAGTTCCCCGACGAACGTGCAAACATCCGCCGTTATGCGGATCGGCTGTTCTCCCTCGCCGATCAGGTCGATTTCTTCTTCCTACGTCCGGGTAGCGTTTCGGGCTCTAATGGCGATGAGGCGTTTTATCAGTCGTCGGCGCAGTTTATTGCCGATCATGTGTGCGACCCGCGTTTGCGCAGCCTGCTGGCCTACCTGAGTCCCTTGTGCGGGGGCGAGGCCGGATATACGCCCGCCTACATCTTTGCGCTGATCAACTATCTGTATATCAGCGGACATTCCCGTTTCGAAGGACCAGCGGAGCAACTGGCAGAGGCGTTGGTAAGGCGCATCGGCGAGCTGGGGGGCGAGGTGCTGACCAATGCCGACGTTACCGACATCCGCATGGAGGGTGACCGAGTGCAGTCGCTTTCCACCGCCGACGGTCGCGTGTTCGAAGCCGACATCTTCATCTCCTCCATCCATCCGCAAGCAATGTTAAAAATCGTGAATAATCAGTTGTTCACGAAAGCCGCCCGCACGCGGTTGTCCGCCGCACCGAACAACTATTCCGCGTACTGCGTCTATGCGGTGCTCAAAGAAGGAACGTTCCCATACTTGAACCATCCGTGCTACTGTTGGGATGATTATGACAAGGTGTGGAATTTCGGCAAATACATAGAGCAGGATTGGCCGCAAAGCTTCGTCTATTTTACCCCGTGTGTGAAGAATCAGGGACCGTTTGCGCGAGCTTTGCAGGTGATTGTCTTCTCCCCGTTCTCGATGTGCGAGCGTTGGGCTGACACGACGGTCGGGAAGCGCGGAAGTGCATACGAGGAATGGAAACAACGACATACAGAGTTGATATTGAGTAAGTTGGAAATGCGTCATCCCGGTTTCCGCTCTTGTGTGGAGGCTGTTTATGACGCCACCCCGCTCACCGTCCGCGACTATTTCAACGAACCGGACGGGTCGCTCTACGGTCTGCGCAAGGACTGTCGTGACCCTTATGCCGGCTACCTGCCCATCCGCACCAAGGCCGAAAACCTCTTCATGACTGGCCAAAACGTCTATCTCCACGGTTGCTGTGGCGTGCCCCTTACCGCGGTGATGACGGCGGAAGCGGTAATGGGGGAAAAGGACGCAATTGTGATGAAATTATAAATTATGAATAATATTCGAACAATATTGATGATTATGTTTTGTGCGATGATGTTGGTTACCAACGTTTTCGCCCAAAAGCTCACCGAATTTTTACCCGAGAATGGGAAGTCCGACACCGCTGTCGTGGTGTGTCCTGGCGGCAGTTACTACTGGTTGGCGAAGCGTGGAGAAGGCAGCGAGGTGGCGCAGTGGTTGAACGCGAACGGCTATGCCGCCTACGTGCTGGAATATCCGGTTTCGGGTTGGTGGTCGTGGTTCACCCACATCCGCAGGAGTTGCTGCACGCAGTATCCCGGTCAGCTGAACGCACTGGAAGATGCGTTAAAAACCGTTAAATCGAAGGGCTACAAGGTGGTCGGGGCGATGGGCTTCTCCGCCGGCGGGCATCTGGTGCTGAGCGGTGCGGAACTGCTGCCCGACAGCATTGCTCCCGATTTCGTGGCCCCCATCTATCCGGTGGTCACCATGCGCGAGCCCTACGTACACAAGCGTTCCCGCCGCGGGCTCATGGGAGAACGCCGTCAGCATGACCCCGTGATGTGGGATTCCTTGTCAATGGAGCTTCACGCCGACAAGGTGCATTGTCCCGTCTTCCTGCTGAATTGCTACGACGACCCCACAGTGGATTGGCACAACGCCAGGATGATGGCCGACTCCCTGAATGCGCTGAACAAGCCCAATGTCTATTATCTGGTCCTCCAAAAAGGTGGGCACGGTTTCGGGGTGAATCCCAAAAAGATGTCCAAATACGATGATGTGCAGCTGTCAGCTTGGCCGGAGACGTTTTTGCGATGGCTAAGAGGGTCATTGACGAAATAGTTCATCTTATGAGACCGCTACTGTTTTCGTTATTGGCCGTAATCCTCGGTACACTGTCGTTGCAAGCCCAAGACAATTCCCCACTGATGGTGGAGGACTGGGAGACTGGCGATTTCTCTGCGCTGCAGTGGGAACGCGTGGGAACCCGTTCGCTTTGGGAGGTGACCAGTGAGGGAGCCCATAGTGGAAGATATTGTGCCCGTAGCGGGAATTATTACCAGGATAATGTAGCATCTGTACTGCAACTTTCTGTCTATCTGACAGAAGGGGGGACGATTTCCTATTTTCGAAAGATATTTTCCGCACCCGGTGGCGGTGTCTTTTACTTCTACCTTGACGGCCAAGTGATGGACACGCTGACAGGCTACGCGGATTGGACTGAATATCAATGCAATGTGTCCGCGGGTTATCATGTGCTGAAGTTTTGCTACAAAAAGAACACGAATGAAAAAAAGGGTTCCGATTGCGTTTGGATGGATGATTTGATTATGCCCGCCGGTATCCTGTTAAATCCGCCGAGTTCGTCTTGTGATGCTCCGGAAGGGCTTGCGGCGAATGTTGAAGGAAACGACGTGACGCTTTCGTGGAATGGGGCTTACACCTCTCAGACGGTTACGATTTTCGATGATGTGGAGTCTTATGAGTATGCTGCGGTTAATCCATCTGGAACAGTGGGCTGGAGTTACATTGATGGGGATGGTGAGCCGACTTCCAATTTTTCCTCGCTGAATTTTCTAAACGAAGGGACTACGATGGCTTACATTGTGCTGGATGATGAGCTGATTTACGGCACGGGCAATAACAATATGCAGGCCCATTCCGGCCACAGATTTTTCGGATGTCCGTTCCATTATACGATCAATAACGACGACTGGATTGTAAGTCCTGAGTTACATTTTTCAGAAGCGTTCACCTTCTCATTCTATGCTCGCAGTTTTTCTTCGCAATATGCTGACGAACAGTTTGTTGTGGCCTATTCGCTGACCGACAGCAGTGCCACGAACTTCATCCCGCTCCATTGCGATCCGATTACCTCGACGACCACTTGGACGGAGTATTCCTTTCTGGTTCCGCCCCAAGCGAAATATGTCGCCATCCATTGCATCTCCTTCAACCAGTACATTTTCTGTATAGATGACATTTCGATTCAGGGCAATGTGACCACCGGTCATACCGTAAACGTCTATCGCGACGGTATTCTCATAGCCTCAGATGTCGCCGATTCGATCTACGTTGATACTACTGCAAATTCTGGAAATCATTGCTATACAATTACATATAATTGCGGTTCTGATTACGAGTCAGCTCCTTCGGACACGGTTTGCGTCACGGTTGGGCCTGTGGTGGATGTTTCGAGTCCTACGTCTGAAATAACGGTTGCTATGGACAGTATCACCTTAATGATGCAAAGCAGGTTTTCGGAACGGGAATACATTCCGGGCGAGATATTTCATCCGACAAGAGATGTGACGGTGGACAGTAGCCATATCGCCACCACGTTGACGGCGATGTTCGACTGGGACAAGTACCCCAGTTATGAAGTTTATTTGCAGTTATTACAGCATTTTCAGGATTCTTTTCCCAATTTGTGCCGGATTGACACCATTTTGGATACCACACCGCATCCGGATTTGCCGCACTCCATTTTTGCCATCCACATCAGCAACACGCTGGGGCAGGAGACGACCAAGCCAGCGTTTCTCTATTCCTCGACCATGCATGGCACGGAGGTGGTGGGCTATTTTCTGATGCTGCACCTCGCCGACTATATCTTGAACAACGCCACGACCGATTCTGTTGTGATGCGGATTTTGGACAATGTGGATTTGTACATCTGTCCGCTGGAAAATCCCGACGGCACGTATCATCTAAGCAATGATATGATTTGGTCAGGTGGCGGGTACTCGACCTACCACAACTACAACGATGTGCAGCTGAATCGCAACTACCCGCATCTGCCGGGATTGGGTACGGTGGCCAATATACAGCCTGAAACACAGGCGATTATCGACTATGTTACGCCAAAACATTTTGTCATGTCGGTCAATTTCCACTGTGGTGCAGAACTTCTCAACTATCCGTGGGATTCGTGGACCACAAGTCAACGTTCCCATGCTGATGCTGACTGGTTCCGTTATATCTGCCAGAACTATGCTTCGTTATGCCACGCGCAGGACACCTCGTTCATGTACGGCAGCGGCGGTCGGGTGGTCATTGACGGCGGCGACTGGTACCCCGTTTCCGGCAGCCGTCAGGACTATATGACGTATTACCAACGTTGTCGCGAAGTGACTATCGAGACCAGCCTCACGCATGTGGTTACGGACCCGGTGAAGTTGCAGTCGTTTTGGACGAACACCAAGGATGCGTTGCTGAGCTACGTGATGGAGTGCGACTATGGTTTCTGGGGTCTCGTCACCGATGCGGTCACGCACGAGCCGGTGGAGGCGATGGTCAAGGTTCTCAACCACGACAAGTTCCATTCCGAAGTTTTCTCGCATCTGCCGATCGGAGCCTACCACCGGCCGATTATGGCGGGGACTTATACTGTGGAGGTCTCCGCACCCTGCTATCAGACCGCCACATTCACCGTAACGACCAAGCCCGGTGCAAAAGTGCGCTGCGATGTCGCGTTGCAGCCGCAGGTGGTCGCCCCGACGGCCTTCGACCAGTACATCTTACCGGGGATGCAGACCACGATTGTCGCGCTCGCCGAGCAGGAGGTTCGCTGGTACGATTCCGACACGGCCAACCTGCCCATCGCGTCGGGACCCTATTTCACGACCCCGGAACTTTATGATACGACCACCTATTATTTGGAGGAGGCCTATCAGGACGACACGCTGTGGTGTGTCAGCCCTCGCACTTCGGTCACGGTGTTTGTCATTGACACCACCACGAACGCGGTGCGTGACCTCGGGAACATCCCGTTCTTTAAGGTCTATCCCAATCCCGCCGGCGATTATCTGATGCTCGAGACCGACCGAGGATCCATCACAGACATAGCGGTTTACGATTCCAAAGGAAGTGCTGTGCTCCGCTCCCACAACGGTCCCTTGACCCGCGTGAATGTCTCCGCCCTGAAGCCGGGCGAGTATTTCCTGCGCATGGTTTGCGCGGACGGTGGCATAGGGGTGGTGAGGTTTTTGAAGAGGTAGGAGCCAACTCTATCGTTTTATACCTAAATATACGCCTGCCCCATATAAACCTTCTTCACCAGACTGGTGCAGAGTCGCTTCAGCTCCTTGTTAACGACTTCTACTCCAGTGTTTATAACCTTATTACCGTTACGGGCTCCCGATGCTCTTTCCTCCAGCTGGGGAAGAACTGCTGCCTGAATTGCTCGTTGAGGTCATGTTCGTTGTGAACAATCCAGATTATACGGTTATGGATGATGTATGTCATAAGCGTCCTTTTTTGTTTCACTCTATATGTATGGAAAAAACGGAAATGTTACAACGGAAAAATTTTTTTCGAAAAAAAGTTTTCGGGCATGTAACATTTTGCTTTTTTCCATACTTATGAGAAAAAAGACAAACAAAAAAGAAAACCTATGATTGATGTTATTCAGGATCAAGGAAGCGCTCCACCAGATTCCATAACGCTGTTTTGGAAAACTCGGTTTTGTATGGGAGGACGGGATCGTGCAGCAAGGAGCCGGAGGAATCGGTGTGGTTTTGGCGGAGGCGCCTGACAGCATCGGCACTGTCAGGGTCTAAAGTGCTGATGGATTGGGTGTAATAGTGTAACAGGGTGGGGTAGAGATGGAGGAAGTCCTCGTTGATGCGTTGCGCCATCTGCTGGTGCAATTCGTCAAGATGCAGGGACTCGCCTTTGAGCAAGAGGGTGTGGAATTGGGCGAGGCGCTCTTTCACACGGTGGACGGTCACGCGGTAAGTGACATCGTTCATCCCGAGGACTTCAGCCATCTCTTCATTGGGCAGCGACCGCCGCTTGTCCAGCATCGAGAGCAGCGACCGGAGCAGGATGAAACCGTCGCGCGGGGGCATCTCCTGAAGAGCGTAGGCGAGCAGGTTGGAGGCTGTCGTAAGTTTCTGCTCGTCGGTCAGGATGGAAGCTGGGATATCGGCATTGGAAACGCTGTCGGGATCGAGCTCGATGAGGACGGGTGGTTTCTCCTTTGCGGAACGCAGGATGAGGTAGTTGCGGAAGGCGTGGAGCATCCACTGCACGAATGCCTGCCGGTTGCGGATGCGCCGCAGCGAAGGGTAGGGGAGCTGATTGTCAGATGCGGGGTGGGCTTTACCAATGTCACCTCCAATCTCCTCAGCGACTTTGTCATGCCTACTGAATGTTGCGCTCCCGTCGCGCAGGTGGAAGAAGAAGTCGTTGAGGATGTCGTCGAAATCGTCAACCAACTGATGCTGGACCTTTTCGTATCGCCTTTTTAACGGCAGATATAGGACATGTTGCAGCAAATAGTACATGGCTTCGTCCGCGCATTTACCTCCGCTAAGGATGATGCCGACGAAATCAGGGATGGGAGTTTCTGCAAATGGGACTTTCGTTTGCTCGATAGTGTTCATTATTATAAACTGTTCTTATGATTCGATGGGGTTAACGCGGACGTCCTTGAAATATTGTGTGAAATTTTGAAAAAGGCAGACAAATCCCGCAATTTTGCTATTTTTGCCGCCACTTTTTTAATAGGACATCTGTTTTCCAACAGAAAGATAAGATGATGATAATCAATAAGAACGATATAGAATTTGCTTTGGCGGAAGAGATAAAATCTTTTCAGGAAGCCAAATTGCGTGATGCGTTGGCTTATCTGCAACAGAACTCCCGCTATTACCAGCGCATGTTCGAACGCTACCGCATCAATGTGGAGAAAATCCGCACCATCGAGGACCTCGTGAACATTCCGTTTACAGAGAAGAAAGACCTGCAGCTCTTCAACGAGGACTTCCTCTGCGTGCCTAAGGAGAAGGTGATTGACTACATCACCACCAGCGGCACACTCAGCGACCCGGTGACGTTTTGCTGCACCGAAAAGGACCTCCAACGGCTGGCCTACAACGAGAAAAAGAGCTTTGAGTGCGCGGGATTGAAGCCCGGCAACATCCTCCAGCTCATGGTCACCCTCGACAAGCGGTTCATGGCTGGACTGGCTTATTTCCTTGGGTTGCGCGAGTTGGGTGCATCCGTCATCCGCGTGGGTAACGGCATCCCCGAACTACAGTGGGATACCATCCAGCGCATCCGTCCCGACAGCATCATGTGTGTGCCGTCGTTTATCCCGCGACTGATCCAATATGCTGAGGATCACGGTATTGACTACCAGAACTCCAGCATCCGAAAGATCATCGGGATAGGGGAGAGCTTGCGCAACCAGGATTTCTCGCTTAACCTTCTTGGTGAGCAGATCAAGTCGAAATGGGATGTGGAGCTCTATGCGACGTATTCTTCCACGGAAATGGGTGCGACGTTCAGCGAATGCGAGTTCGGAGTGGGCGGTCACGTGCATCCGGAACTCATCATCGTGGAGATTATCGGCGAGGACAACCTGCCCGTGCCCGACGGCGAGACCGGCGAGGTGGTGGTGACGACCCTCGGCGTGGAGGGAATGCCGCTCTTGCGCTTCCGCACGGGCGATATGTGTGCGAAAATCACCGAGCAATGTCCTTGTGGCAGAAATAGTTACAGACTTACCCCGTTGGTGGGTCGCAAAAACAACATGATCAAGCTGAAGGGCACTACGCTCTATCCGCCCGCGCTGATGGACGTGCTCAACAACACCCCGTTTGTGCAGAACTATGTCATTTATGTGCAGGATTCGCAACAGGGCACTGACGAGGTAGTCGTGAAGGTGGGGCTGAAAGAAGAGGTGGTGGCCGAGAACGTGCGTTTCAAGGATCATCCCGAGGAGATTGTTAACGAGCTTAAAAACCGCTTCCGTGCCCACGTGCGTGTGGCCCCGGTGGTGCAAGTCGCCCCCGTGGAGGAGGTGCAGCGCATCAACTTCCCGCCCAGTGCCCGCAAGCCCGTGAAGTTCGTGGACTTACGGAAGAATGACCGTTAATGGAGTTATATGGCGGTTTACGAATCACGAATTTCTGTTTACAGTTCACTGATTACTGTTCACGAAAAAAATGTATCTTTGCGGCCGTTTTAAAACACGGCTAAACCTCGGACGGGCGTTTCCGTCCATTGCAACGTCGAAAAAATTAAAAAACATAAGAAAAATGAAGAAATTGTTCACAATCGGAATCACCCTGGCGCTTGTCTGCATGGGTTTTTCCGCAAAATCACAGACAGAAATGACAAACCAACAGAAAGTTAGCTATGCCATCGGTCATAACGTTGGCAACGGCATGAGCCACGACGGCATCGAGCTGGATTACGACGCATTTGTGCAGGGTATCAAGGACGCTTACGCCGGCACGAACAAATTTACGGACGAGCAAATGCAGCAGATTTTTGCTGATCTCCAGACCGAGATGCAGTCCAAGAAACAGAGCGCCAGCGCCGCTGAAATTGAGAAGGGCGCAAAGTTCCTCGCCGAGAATAAGAAGAACCCCGAAGTGAAGGAAACCGCTTCCGGCTTGCAGTACATGGTGCTGCAAGAGGGCAAGGGTGAGCATCCGACGGCCAAGAGCAAAGTCACCGTGCATTATACCGGCAAGCTCCTCGACGGCACTGTGTTCGATTCCTCCGTGGATCGTGGCGAACCCATCACCTTCGGCCTCAACCAGGTGATTCCCGGCTGGACGGAAGGTCTGCAGCTGATGACCCCCGGTTCCAAATATCGCCTCTTCATCCCCTACAACCTCGCATACGGCGAGCAGGGCGCAGGTGGCATGATCCCCGGCGGTGCCACGCTGATATTCGACGTTGAATTGATCTCGTTCGAATGATTTTCCTGTAGAGACGCGGCGCGCCGCGTCTCTACAACAAACCATACAATACGTGTAGAGACGCGCCATGGCACGTCTCTACATTACGTTAACCCATAGCCTTTAACCGTTATGATATTAGAAAAACAGATAGCCATCGCGTTACAAAACGCTCTGAAGAACCTGTACAACATCGACATCGAAGCCGATCCCGCCCTCGTGCAACCCACCCGAAAAGGTTTCACCGGCGACCTCACCGTGGTCGTTTTTCCGTGGGTGAAAGTCGCCCGCAAGTCCCCCGATGCGCTCGGTGCGGAAATCGGTCAGCAACTGCTTGAAAATCTGGACTGTGTCCAAGATTTCAACGTGGTGAAAGGCTATCTGAACCTGCAAATCAAGGAGGATTTCTGGTTGCAGCTTTTGGAGCAGGAATCCGATAATGAGAGCTATGGCCGGTTGGAGACTTACGATGAGGTACCCGTGCTGATCGAGTACTCTTCGCCGAATACCAACAAGCCGCTGCACCTCGGCCATATCCGCAACAATCTGCTCGGCCATTCCGTGTCGCAGATCCTGAAGGCTTGTGGTCATCCTGTAGTGCAAGTCAACCTGGTCAACGACCGCGGCATTCACATCTGCAAGTCG
>Ga0310690_10009893_pt1 | contig 11929 bp, 8 predicted proteins | sample AusTroGonzalo_MG_2_FD_207661 | JGI IMG/M metagenome (GOLD analysis project Ga0310690, IMG submission 207661) | Bovine rumen microbial communities from tropical cattle in Woodstock, Queensland, Australia - Gonzalo_04 (v2) (version 2) | ecosystem: Host-associated > Mammals > Digestive system >...
GCAAGGAGGGTTATTCGCCCGAGAACCGGCTGGAAGTCCCGAGTTGGTGCGCGGTCGATTCGCTCTGCGCCGACCTCGACGACGACGGCTGGGCGGAACTTCTCGTCGGCAACAATTCGGAGAATTCGCTCCACCTCGATCCCGGCCATCATCTGCACCACTTCGGACCGAACGGCTTCGAGCCGGAGCGCTCGAAGACCCTCAGAACCGACATCGGCTGGGGCGTCGTCGCGGGCGACTTCAACCACGACGGATACCTCGAGATCGCCACGCCCTGCAACCACTGGCGCGATCTGCGGATCTTCTACGGCAAGGACGGCTTCGAGACTTACGACACGATCCCCTTCAACAGTCCCTCGGGCGGGCTGCGCTGGATCCTCGCGGTCGACCTCAACAACAACGGCTGGCTCGACCTCGTGCTGCCGCACGGCAGCCGTTCGGTGATCCTGTGGGGCGGTCCGGAGGGTTACTCGATGGAGCGCTCCACGCAGCTCGGCGGCTACTGCTGCCTCTCCGCCGCCGCCGCCGACCTGACCAAAAACGGCTACCCCGATCTCATCATCGGCGGTCATACCCAGACCACCGAATCGAACGGCTACCTCAAACCGCGTCAGCCGCACCACAGTTACGTTCACATCTACTGGAACGGTCCGGAGGGGCTTAGCGAACACCGCAAATGCGTGCTGCGGGGCGACGCCGCCGATTCCTTCGCGATCGCCGACTTCAACAACGACGGCTGGCTCGACCTCTTCGTCGGCAGCTACCACGGCGGCAAGGACCGCGACATCAACTCCTTCCTCTACTGGAACCGGGGAGGGCATTTCCACGAACTCGACCGCGATCTCCTCTACACGCATTCGGCGTCGGGCGCGGTGGCGGCGGACTTCAACGAGGACGGTTATATCGACCTCGCGATCGCCAACCACAAGGTCGACGGCGACCATCACGGCTGGTCGGCGGTGTGGTGGAACGGTCCCAAGGGATTCAATCCGGAACGCTGCACGAAGCTCCCGACCAACGGACCGCACGGCATGTGTTCGACCGATCCCGGGAACATCCTCGACCGCGGTCCGGAGGAGTACTACACCTCCGAGCCTTTCGACTGCGAAAGTGCCGCGCGTCCGGTTTCGGCGGCGATTCAGGCGGAAGTGCCGGAGAAGTGCTGGGTCTCGATCCGCTTCCGGGGCGCGGCGCGGGCGGAGGATCTGGAACGTGCCGCATGGAGCGAATGGGTGAGATTCTCCGGCAGCGCGGTGAAGATCCCGGCGTCGGAGCGCGCGAACTTCTGGCAGTACGAGCTTGCGCTGGGAGCGAAGAACAGCCTCCGCACTCCGCGCATCACCGAAGTCGCCGTTGCGATGGAGTAAGTTTCTCCCCCGCCTCTCGGGGAAGGGGAGCCGCCCGCCTCAGCAGCGGACGTTCTTGGAAAGTCCCCCCAGCGAAGTTTCGCGGTAGAGGGAGGGCAGATCGTGCCCGGTTTCCAGCATCGTGCGGATCACGGCGTCGAAGGGAACGACGTGCACTCCGTCCGAGAGCAGCGCCATTTCCGCGGCGATGATCGCGCGATTGGCGGCGAGCGCGCCGCGTTCGATGCAGGGAATCTGCACCAGCCCGAGAAGCGGATCGCAGGTGAGCCCGAGGAAGTGTTCCAACCCGATCTCCGCCGCGTACTCGCACTGCGGAACGGTTCCTCCCAGCAGATTCGCCGCCGCCGCCGCCGCCATCGCGCAGGCAACGCCGATCTCCCCCTGACAGCCGACTTCTGCGCCCGAAATGGAACCGTTCTGCTTGACGATGTCGCCGACGATCCCGGCGGTGGCGAGCGCGTGGAGCAGCTCCGTCTCCGAACTGCCGCCGTCGCGGAAATGGCGCAGGATCGCCGGCAGCACGCCGCACGAACCGCAGGTCGGCGCGGTGACGACGACCCCCAGCGAGGCGTTCTCCTCGCCGGTGGCGTAGGCGTAGGCGGCGATGGTCCCCGTGCGTCGGAGGTCGCTGCGCTGCGCCCGCGCCTTGAGGTGGATCGACCGCGCTTTGCGGGCGAGATGGAGCCCTCCGGGCAGCACTCCCTCCTTGGCGAGTCCGGCGTCGAGAGTCGTCATCATCTGCGCGAGGACCCGGGCGAGATACTCCCAGATCTCTTTCCCCTCGCATTCCTCGGCAAGCTGCCACATGGGGATCCCTTCCTTGCGGCAGTATTCCAGAATGTGCGCCATATCCCGGAAGGGATAGGGATCGGGCGATTCCGCCTCGCCGTTCTCCTCGCGGAGCGCGCCGCCGCCGACGGAGTAGACCCGCCAGACGCCGAGTTGTTGTCCTTCACTGCCGATGGCGGCGAAATCCATCCCGTTCGGATGAAAGGGCAGCGCCGTGTCGGACTGCCAGCGGATCACCGTGCGCCCTTCGCCGAGCACCGACGAGATCGCAAGATCGGTCATGTGCCCCTTGCCCGTGGCGGCGAGACTGCCGTAAAGCACGACTTCGAAGCGGTCCGCCTCGGGAAAACGCGACAGAAAGAGTTCCGCCGCCCGCGCCGGTCCCATGGTGTGACTGCTCGAGGGTCCGCGGCCGATGCGGAACAATTCACGCAATGATTTCATCGGATTCCTGCCTCCCTTGCTCCGCGGAGGCGCGGAAAAGAACGGCGCGGCGCGAAACGGATGTTGCTCTTGCTCCGAATACAATACATCGCCCCCACCCGGATTTCAAGCTCGAAATGCGAAATTCTCCTTCTCGGGCAAGCTCCGCGCACCAAGGGGAGCGGGGGGGCGATCAATGCAATCCCGGGGATCGCGTACAGATGTTTCGAGGGGGTCAGAACATTTCGGCGCGGCGTCGGCGAAGGACGGCGACGGCGGTTTCGGAGAGTTTCAGAACGGCCTCCTCCTGCTTGTCGGCGGGTAAAGAGAGGTAGAGACCCATGATGCGGTTTTCGTCTTTGGTGAGGCTGACGAAGTTGGTCGGTTCTCCGGTCGCGCCTGCTTCGGCGAGTTCGGCGGCGAAGCGTTTGCGTTCCGCGTCGCCGAGGATGGCGAATTCGTCGAGCAGCACCTTCTGGTTGCTCGTCATGGCGACGAGGTCCTGATGGCGGCGGTAGGCGGGACCGATACGCGGGGGCGGTTCGACGACGGGTTCCGGTCCTTCGAGGTAGGGGCGGAGCACCGGGTAGATCTTATCCCACGTTTCGGCGCGGATCGTCTGTGCCTGGCGGTTGATGAAGCGGCGCAGGAGTTCGATCTGCACTCCGGTCCGGCGAGAGAGTTCGGTGATGGAGAGGTTGTTGGCGCATTTTTCCAGCGCGCTGGCGATCTCTTCGTTCAGGCTGTGGGTCGGTTCGTGCGGTATTTTGTGCATGTCGGGTTCCTTTCCCGTGGATCATTTCTTTTTTTCCGGGGCGCTGTCGAAAGCGGCCGCCTGCCGGATCAGTTCGCGGAAGAGCGGTTCGCTGTAACGGTGACGCGCCTGGAGCGCGCCGATCATCCGGCGGAGATTGCCCGGTCGTTCCAGCGAGATCCATCCCACCTTGCCGGAGCGGTAGAAGACGTGAAATCCGCCGCGGTGGCGGCCCGGACGGTCGAGAAGCAGGGGATATTCGGCGGGGATTCCGGCGTTTTTCTCTCCCGTCACGGCGGCGGGCGGCGCAAAGAGCCGGAATTCGGGTGTCGGATCGGTTTTTCCGGAGCGGAGGATCGCTTCGCCCGCCTTGCGGATCCCGTCGGCGCAGGCTTCCAGTTCGGCAGGGGGATCGGCGGGGAGCTGAGCGTTTCGTGCCGGCTTGTTTGCGCCCGCGGAGCGCGTCCGCCGGGCGTCGGAATCCCGTTTCGCCGCGATCCGGTCCGTGACGATGCGGAGCGTCGCCAGCGAGGGCAGGAGCACGGCGTCGAAGAAGAGTTCCTCGTTGAGATCGGTGCTGCTGTTCGAGGTCACCAGCCAGCCGTCGTCGCAAAGCTGCGCGGTCGAAAGTTCCATCGCGTCGTCGCGGACGTCGAGCGGAAGATCGACTCCCGCGATCCGGAGCGTCGAGAGCTTTTTGCCGCCCGGAGTCCGGCAGAAGACGATCGCGTCCGATTCAGCGGGCAAGTCCGCCGCGAAACGGCGGAAACGCGGCTGCGTCCCGAGCGGGACCCGCCAGGGCGCTTCCGGCGGAGTTTTTCCCTTCGGCAGGCTGCGGAGCTCGGCGAGGTAGACTCCGGTCGTTTCCGCCGCCGCCGACGAGCAGAAGACCAGCAGATCGGGGCGGCGGAGCACCACCGGGGCGGTATCGTTCTTCCCCTCCTGTTTCAGCGCGGGGAAGACGAGGCGTTCCTCGCCCTCCGCCCTGCCCAGCGGTTTGAGCCGGTTGAAGAGCCGGTTGCCGCGGTCGGGCATCAGCAGGACCGCGCGCACTCCGGCGGTGGTCCCGTCGGTCGCGTCGGGATCTCCGGCGACCGCGAGCTGCCATTCGCCCGCGAATCCGGCGAGCAGTTCCCTGACGGGGACTCCGGCGAAGAGTTCGGAGTATCGGTCGAGGTTGCGGTACGCCTCATGATGTTCCGACAGCGCGGCGAAGAAGCGTGCGGGGTCGAGCGCCTGGGAGGCGGCGAACCAGGTGTCGGCGGGGAGGAGTCCGAGCCACTCCAGGCGGCGCGCGCTTCCGGCGGATTCCCAGAGCGGACCGCGGCGTCCTTCGCGCGAGGCGAAGAAGACCCGGTTGCGGAAAACGGTTTCGCCCTTCGTGCCGTCTCCGGCGAGGCGCACCGAACTTGCGCCGACTCCGGCGAGGGAATCCGCGCCGAGGAGGCGCAGCACGAGTTCGCCGCCGCTTGCGGCGAGCTGCAGTTTTTCGCGGCGTTCGGCGGAGCCCTCCGATTCGGCGACGGCGACCTGGCTCCGGCGGAGCCACTCGCCGAAGGAGCGGCGGAGATTGGCGAAATTGGCGATGAAGTAGAAACTCCCGTTCCGGTCGAGACGAGCGGCGGCGGCGGAGAAGAATTCGCGTTCGGAGCGGAGCGCGGGATCGGGGGCGAAGGAACAGCCCGCCGACACGCACAGAAGCAGCAGCATCGGCAGTCGGCTGCGGAGCCGCGGGAATCGTTTCATCGGAGGATCTCCTTAAAAGAGTGGGTTTCGGTTGACGGGGTTCGGCGTTTTCTGCCTCACAGCGCGGAGTCGAGCCGATCCTGCGCCGCGTGGATCGCGCGCACTCCCGCCGCCATGCCTTCGGGATGGCGGAAAACCGCGGTCCCGGCGACGAGCAGATCCGCTCCGTTGGCGGCGACGAGTTCCGCGGTGCGGCCGTCCACGCCGCCGTCGACTTCGAGCCTGACCGCGAGGTTGCGGCGGCGGATCTCCCGTTTGAAGGCGGCGAGCTTGCCGAGCTGATCCGCCATGAACTTCTGCCCGCCGAACCCCGGTTCTACGGTCATCACCAGCACGAGATCGATCTCTCCGAGGTAGGGGAAGATCGCCTCCGCCGCGGTGCCGGGGCGCAGTGAGATGCCGACGGTGCAGCCGGCTTTGCGGATCGCGGCGATGGTTTCGCGGGTGTCGCCTTCCGCTTCGATGTGGAAGGTCAGGTGATCGGCGCCCGCCTTGGCGAAGACTTCGGCGTAGCGGGCGGGCTCGGAGATCATCAGATGGGTGTCGAAAAGCAGTTCGCTGTGTTTGCGGAGGCTGGCGATCACCGGAACTCCGAAGGAGATGTTGGGTACGAGGTGCCCGTCCATCACGTCGAGGTGGAGCGCGTCGGCTCCTGCGGCGGTGACGGCGGCGATCTCCTGCTGGAGGTTGTTGAAGTCCGCCGCAAGCAGCGACGGCGAGACGAGCACCCGGTCGGCGGGGAGTTGACGAAGATCGCGCATGATGTTGTTGGATCCTGTTTCAGTGGTTTGCCGAATTTTCATTTTCATTTCCATTTCAATAAATATACCGTGGAAACGGGGATTTTTCAATCCCGATGTGGAAAGATCGCCTTTCATGTGCTATTGTATGGAAAAGAAACACGTTTGGGCGAGCCGGAGGACCCCGCATCATGAATCTGGAGGAACTCGATCTCTTTGCCTTTGCGGAACGCGGCGGTTTCGCGCCGGAGAAGGAGGCGGAGCGCCGCGCCATGCCGCGTCATCTGCTCCAGCAGATCGCCTTCGGATTTCTCTTTTCTCTGCGTCCCGACGCCGCCGCCCAGCAGGTCCCCGCGAAGAACACGCGCCTCATCGCAGCCGCGGGCGGCTTCTGGCGTGCCGCTTCCGGCCGCCGCCGTCCGGTGATCCGGACGGTGCTCGTCGCGCTGTGTCCCGACCTCGACTGCTGTTTCAACGACTGCTGCGGACGCGAAGAACGCATGGAGCGGATCTCCGGGTTGCGCGCCCGTCTCGCGGAACTGGAGAAGGAGATCCGCCGCACCGAGCCCCATCTCGCCGCCGCCGACGATCTTTTCCGCGAATTCCGTTCGTGGGATTACGCTTCGAGCGGCAACGCCGACTACCACCGGGTGCGCGCCGAACTCGACCGCGAGGTCCGGCTGCTCGCCGACGGCGGCAGGCTCGAACGGCTTCAGCATGCCGCCGTCGCCGATCTCTGCTACCTCGTCGCCCCCGCCGAAGTCGCGGCGGCGGCGGCGGTCCTCCCCGGCTGGGGGGTGGTCGAAGCCGGTCCCGGATACCGTTTCCGGGTGGTGCGCGAGGCGGAACCGCAGACGGATGTCACTCCGGAGAACCGCCAGCAGTTCGCGCTCAACATCGCGCAGGCGGCGGCGGGAAGCGCGCGTTTCGCCGCCGGAGTGGAGCTCGCCGGCGGCGGCAGGGTGAGTTTCCGCAAAATACCGCGCCGCCGCGGCAGGGTCTCCCGATGACGGACCGCATGTCGACCCCGGTCTCCTCCCGCGGCGGAGAACCGGTCTGGAGCATCACCGAAGTCAACCGGGCGGTCCGCGATCTCATCGAAGGCTCCCTCGGTCCCTTCTGGCTCACGGGGGAGGTGAGCGGACTCCTGCTCCACCGCTCCGGTCACGCCTACATGACCCTCAAGGACGGCGATTCCCAGCTGCGCGTCTGCTACTTCGGCGGCGTCGCGGCGTGCCGGCGGCTCGGCGTCGCCGACGGGATGAGGATCGAAGCGCTCGGCAAGCTCACCGTCTACACGGTGCGCGGCGAATACCAGTTCACGGTGAAGGAGCTGCATTCCGTCGGTTCGGGGGAGCTCCAGCGCCGCTTCGAGGAGCTCAAGAAGCGGCTCGCCGCCGAGGGACTCTTCGATCCTGCCCGCAAGAAGCCGATCCCGGTGCTGCCGGAGTCGATCGCGGTACTGAGCAGTCCCACCGGAGCCGCGCTGCGCGACTTCATTCAGGTGATCGGCAGGAGATTCCGGCGCACCCACCTCCGGATCGTGCCGTGCCGGGTCCAGGGCGCGGGGGCGGAGCGCGAGATCGCCGCCGCGGTGGAATTCGTCAACCGCGCCCGCGCCGCCGATGTGATCGTCATCACCCGCGGGGGAGGCAGCATCGAGGACCTCTGGGCGTTCAACGACGAAGCGCTCGCCCGCACCGTCGCCGCCAGCCGGATCCCGGTGATCAGCGCCGTCGGGCACGAGATCGATTTCACGATCTGCGATTTCGTCGCCGACCTGCGGGCGCCGACCCCCTCCGCCGCCGCCGAACTGGTGATCTCCGCCGCCGAAGAACTCTCCCGCCGTCTCGATCATGCGGAAAACCGCCTCGCCGCGCTGCCGAAGCTCGCCGCCGCCGAGGCGAACCGCCGGATCGACCGCGCCGAAAACCGTCTCGCCGCGCTGCCGAAACTCGCCGTCGCCGAATGGAAACGCCGCCTCGAAACCCTCGAGGGCAGCTTCGTCTTCACCCGTCCGGAAACGCTGTGGGAGGGGTCGGCGCGCCGCGTCGACGACGCCGAGACCCGGCTCGCGCAGGCGGCGAAAGCGCTCTTCGACGACGGCGCGCTCCGGCTCGGGCGTCTCGAAGCCGCGCTCGCCGCCTTCGATCCGCAGCGGCAGCTGGAACGCGGTTACGCGATGGTTTTCGATCCGGCGACCGGCGGACTCATCACGACGAGCCGCGTCGAGCCGGGGCGCGAAGCGCGGATCCGTTTCGCGGACGGCGTGCTGCGCGTCACGGCGAAATCGCGGGAAAGTTGAAAAACGCGCGATGCGGCGGTATATTACATCTGTTGCGCAGGAAACGTTCCAAGTGGTAACCAATTGAAAGAACAAGCATGAAAACGACCCCGGAAACTGTGGTGCTGGTCAACTGCGGCTGCACCGACATCCAGAAACTCGCCCGGGCGGTGCGTGCGCGTCACGTCTACACGATGGTGATGCCCTATACCGTTCCGGTCGAGCGCGTACTGGCGGAGAAACCGGTCGGGCTGATCTTCGTCGGCGACGGCGATGAAGCTTCGATCGCATCCCGTGTCGCCGCCTTCTCCTCCGTCGATCTCCCGAAACTCGTGATCGCCGAAGCCGCGCTGCAGCCCGCGGTCGCCGCCGATCTCGCCGGCAGCTTCTGCTTCGAGAAGTGCGGCTGTACCGGTTCGTGGCGTCTCGACCGCTTCATCGACGAGGCGGTGGAGGATATCCGCAAGCAGGTGGGCGACGGGCGCGTGGTGCTGGGGCTTTCGGGCGGCGTCGATTCGAGCGTCGTGGCGGCGCTGATCCACCGTGCGATCGGCGACCGGCTGACCTGCGTCTTCGTCAACCACGGGCTGCTCCGCAAGAACGAGCCGGAGATGGTGCAGGAGGTCTTCGCCCGCAACTTCAAGATGAATCTCGTCTACATCGACGCCTCCGACCGTTTCCTCGACAAGCTGGCGGGGGTCGACGAACCGGAACGCAAACGCAAGATCATCGGCAAGGAATTCATCGACGTCTTCGCGGAAGCGGCGGAGAAGATCGGCGCTCCCTTCCTCGGGCAGGGGACGATCTACCCCGACATTCTGGAGAGCATTCCGCTCGACGGAAATCCGGCGGGGGTCATCAAGAGCCACCACAACGTCGGCGGACTTCCCGAGAACCTCAAATTCAAGCTGGTCGAGCCGGTGGACCGCCTCTTCAAGAACGAAGTGCGCGAGGTCGGCAAACTCCTCGGGCTGCCGAGCGAACTGCTCGACCGTCATCCCTTCCCCGGGCCGTCGCTCGGCGTCCGCCACATCGGAGCGATCCGGCGCGAGACGCTGACGATCCTCCGCGAAGCCGACGCGATCGTCACCGAGGAACTCCGCGCCGCCGGATGGTATCACCGCACTTGGCAGACCTTTGCGATCTTCGTTCCGGTCAGGACCGTCGGCATGAAGGAGGGTCGCCGCACCTACGACTATGTGATCGCGATCCGTTCGATCAACACCGTCGACGCGGTAACCGCCGAAGTGGTCGAGCTGCCGTGGGAACTGCTCTTCAAGATGTCGTCGCGGATCATCCGCGAAGTTCCCGGCGTCAACCGGGTGGTTTACGACATCACCCACAAGCCCCCGGGCACGATCGAGTGGGAGTGAGCGCGGGAGCACGGAGAAGAAGCGGCCGCTTCCTCCGTTCCCGCGCGACGGAGACCCCGCCGGAAGATCCGCCGGACCGGCGGCGGGGGAGGTGAAAGCCCTCCGGTCCGGCGGAGACCCTCTCCGGCAGGGGGCGGGAGGTTTTCCCCGGCGCGGTCCGACGGGTTCGGACCGTCGCTTTTTTTCCGGGAGGTCGAAACAACGCGAAGTCGTCTCATGAAGCACAGGTCACAACTTATGGAAAAGCAGCTGCCGAACTTTCGGGATCTGATCTTTCAATTTTCGGTCTACGGGGATTTTCTGGTCGGGGTCCCCTTCGGCAACGGCAACATCAACGACACCTACCAGCTGACCTTCGATCAGGGCGGGATCCGGCTCCACTACATCCTGCAGCGGATCAACCATCAGGTCTTCACCCGTCCGGAACTGGTGATGGAAAATGTCACCCGGGTCACCGACCACATCCTTTCCGAGATCCGCAACGCGCGTCAGGAGACGAAGAAGCGCACGCTCCGCTGGCTCCGCACCCGCGAGGGCGCGGCGTTCATCCGCGACGCATCCGGGAACTACTGGCGGGCATACATCTTCGTTGAACACGCCCGCGCCTACGAGGCGCTGGAGACTCCGGAACAGGCGTACCGGGTCGCCGCCGCCTTCGGGGAATTCCAGCGTCAGCTGAGCGATCTTCCCGGCGAACGTCTCCACGAGACGATCCCCGATTTCCACAACACGCCGCGCTACTTCAAGAAGCTGGAGGACGCGGTCAAGGCGGACATCGCCGGACGCGCCCGCCGGGTCGCCGCCGAGATCGATTTCCTGATGGATCGCAGCACCGAGACCGACACGCTGATCCGGCTCAACCGTGAGGGTTCGATCCCGGAGCGGGTCACGCACAACGACACCAAGGCGAACAACATTCTGATCGACGACCTTTCGGGGGAGGGGATCTGCGTGCTCGACCTCGACACCGTGATGCCGGGGCTGTCGCTCTACGACTTCGGCGACATGGTGCGCAGCGGAGCCAATCCCGCCGAGGAGGACGAGCAGGACCTCGACAAAGTCGGGATGAGTTTCCCGATGTACAAGGCGTTCCACGAGGGCTATCTCCACTCGGCGGGCGAGATGATGACCCCCGCCGAACGCGAGATGATGCCGTTTTCGTGCAAACTGCTGGCGATGGAGCTGGCGAGTCGTTTCCTTGCCGACTATCTTTCGGGCGACGTCTACTTCAAGGTGCGCCGTCCCGCTCAGAATCTCGACCGGACCCGCACGCAGATCAAACTGGTGCAGTCGATGGAGTCGCAATTTTCGAAGATGGTGGCGCTGCTCAAAAAGTGACGCCGTTCGCCGCAATCGACGGGAGGGAAACGCAAAGTGCCGATCACCGACATTCTCGAAACCAACGCGAAGCTCTACGAAAATGAAGTCGCGCTGGTCGAACTCAATCCGCAGGAACTCGAAAACCGCCACACCACCTGGAGGGAGTATTCGCTGATCGAACCGGCGGCTCCCGGCAACGCCTTCCGCAGCGAACTCACCTGGAGCGAATTCGACCGCAAGGCGAACCGTCTCGCCAATCTGCTGCTCGAGCGCGGCGTCTCCCGCGGGACCAAGGTCGGGATCCTGCTGATGAACTGCCTCGAATGGCTGCCGATCTACTTCGGCGTGCTCAAAAGCGGCGCGATGGCGGTGCCGCTGAACTTCCGTTATTCCTCCGACGACATCAAGTACTGTCTCGAACTCGCCGACGTCGAATTTCTGCTCTTCGGCCCCACCTTCACCGGACGGGTCGAGGCGATCTGCGAAAAGCTGCCGCGGGTGCGGGGGTGGTTCTACGTCGGTGAAGACTGTCCTTCCTTCGCGGAATCCTACCACGAACTCGTTTCGCGCTGTTCGAGCCGCGCGCCGGAGATCCCGCTCTCCGACGACGACGAGGCGGCGATCTACTTTTCGAGCGGCACGACCGGATTTCCGAAGGCGATCGTGCATCCCCACCGCAGCCTGATGCACTCCTGCCGCGTCGAGCAGAAGCACCATCACCAGAGCCACGACGACATCTTTCTCTGCATCCCGCCGCTCTACCACACCGGGGCGAAGATGCACTGGTTCGGGAGTTTTCTGGTCGGCGGCAGGGCGGTGCTGCTGCGCGGCACCAAGCCGGAGTGGATCCTGCGGGCGGTCTCCGAGGAGCACTGCACGCTGGTGTGGCTCCTCGTGCCGTGGGCGCAGGACATTCTCGACGCGATCGAGCGCGGCGAGATCCGTCTTGCCGACTATCATCTCGAGCAGTGGCGGCTGATGCACATCGGCGCGCAGCCGGTGCCGCCGAGTCTGATCCGCCGCTGGAAGACGGTCTTCCCCCACCACGACTACGACACCAATTACGGGTTGAGCGAATCCATCGGTCCCGGCGCGGTCCATCTCGGCATCGAGAACATCGCCCACGTCGGCGC
>Ga0310690_10009894_pt1 | contig 11929 bp, 8 predicted proteins | sample AusTroGonzalo_MG_2_FD_207661 | JGI IMG/M metagenome (GOLD analysis project Ga0310690, IMG submission 207661) | Bovine rumen microbial communities from tropical cattle in Woodstock, Queensland, Australia - Gonzalo_04 (v2) (version 2) | ecosystem: Host-associated > Mammals > Digestive system >...
CAATAAATACCGCCCACAAACTTTTGAAGATATGGTGGGGCAGGAAAGCATTTCCAAAACGTTACAAAATGCGCTTAAGTCGGGCCGGATTGCCCATGCCTATTTATTTTACGGTCCGCGCGGCTGCGGTAAAACAACGACGGCCCGTATTTTAGCCAAAGCGTTAAACTGCACCGGTAACGGTACAGATAAACCGACGGCCTCCCCGTGCGGAAAATGTCCCCAATGTACCGAAATTGCCCAAAGTGCCGATTTGGACGTACTTGAATTGGACGCGGCCAGCAATACGCAAGTGGAAAAAGTGCGCGAGGCAATTATTGACACGGTGGCGTTGGCCTCTACGCGCGACCGCTTTAAAGTATTTATTTTAGACGAAGTACACATGCTTTCTTCCAGCTCGTTTAACGCGCTTTTAAAAACGATTGAAGAACCGCCGGCCCACGTTGTATTTATTTTGGCGACGACGGAAAAACACAAAGTGCCCGCCACCATTGTCAGCCGTTGCCAGACGTTCCGTTTCCGCCCGCTGACGGTGGACGAAATTACGGAACATTTGTTGGATTTATCCGGCGCGGAAAATATTGATTTAACGCCCGCCGCCGCCAAGATTATCGCCAAAAATGCGGGCGGTGCCATGCGCGACGCGCTGACGTTGTTGGACCGCGCGATTGCGTATTCCGGTAACCGCATTGATGAAAAGTTAGTGGGCGATATGCTCGGGCTCACGCCGGACGAACTGATTAAACAGACGGTAGAGGCGTTTATCAAAAAAGACAGCACCGCCTTGCACCAAACGTTTGAAACATTGGCCGCGGAAGGGTTTGACGCCAATTCGTTTTTGAAAGATTTAAAAAATACGCTGGGCGATTTGTTTTACTTTTTACTTGGTCAAGGCAGTGAGCCGTTTGAAGGAGCCAAGCAACTTTTAGACGGCACAAGCCCCGGTTTTTTGGCGCAACTTTCGCGCAAAATAAACAAAGTGATTGAAGAAGTAAAATTTGCCGACAATGCGCTGATGAGCGCGGAAGTGGGGTTGTTTACGGTCATGGACAGCTGCTTGGATTTAGAGGCATTTATCCGCCGTTTGGAAGCTCTGGAAAACGGAACTGCGTCTGCGGTTTCCGGCGGACCGGCAACTCCGTCGCGTCCGGCTCCGGCCAAAACGACCGTGCCCAAGCCGGTTGTTAAACCGGCCCTAAAATCTGCCCCTGCTAAAGCGGTGCAGCAGGAAGCCCCGCGGCCGATGCAGCCCGCGCCTGTTCCGGTGCAGGAAGAAGACGAAGAAGAAATTTGGGCGTCCGCTCCGGTTTCAACCGCTTCACTTACGACGGCAATTTCCAACCGTCAAGTGTGGGACAAGATGCTTAAGCACTTTTCCAAAAGTCCGTTTGTGTATGATGTGATGACAAATTGCTCCGTGAAGTTTGATGAAACGGAATGGACCCTTGTGTTCGCGCCCGGCAAAGAGTTTTATCAAATTCCGGCGCAAAATAAACTGGCCGATTTGGAAGCTGCCGCCAAGAAATTCAGCGGAAGGACGATTCATATTAAACTGGACGTTCCCGTAACTCCAGCACCGGCAACAGCCGCCGCTGTTAAAAAAAATATCACGCCGAATGTGTCGGTAAGTACGGCGGAGGGGAAAGAAACAACAAATAGCGGGCCGTCTAACCGCGACGTGCTAGCTACGCCGGGGCAGACCGCGAATGCTCCCGAAGAAGTGAAGAACGTTTTAGATATTATCAACGGAGATTTATTAGCGTAATCCATGAAAAGTTTAGACCGCTTAATTCGTGCGTTTAAACGGCTTCCCGGCGTTGGTCCGCGGCAAGCGGAGCGTTTTGCGGCGTATTTTTTGCGTGCGTCCGAGGGGGAAGTGGAAGAATTTATCAGCGCGCTGACGGCAGTCAAACAAGATGTTAAGCTCTGCCCCGTTTGTTTTTCATACAGTGAGCAAGGGTTATGCCCGATTTGTTCCGACCCGGACCGTGACAAAGGGTTGATTTGCGTGGTGGAAGATCCGCAAGACATTGAGGCACTTGAAAAAACGGGTGCGTACAAAGGGTTGTATCACGTATTACACGGTGCGATTTCGCCGCTGGAAGGGCGCGGGGCCGAACAAGTAAAAGTGCGTGAATTGTTAGAGCGCGTGCACCATGCGGCTGAACCGGTGCGCGAAGTGATTATCGCGACAGACCCGGACAGCGAGGGCGAAACGACCGCACTTTATTTGGCCGATTTGTTGCGCGGACTGGTGGGGCAAATTACCCGCATTGGCTACGGTGTTCCGCTGGGTGGCGATTTGGACTATATGGACGAGCTGACGTTGAGTCATTCTTTGAAAGGAAGGACAAAATTATGAGAAAAATAGTATTAGCTGTTTTTTTATTTTTTTCTACGGTATTACGTGCATTTGCCGTACCGGCCACCGGGGAAATTATTGAAATGCCCGCCAAGCCCGAACAGGGTTTTCAATGGGGGTATGTGATTTACTTGCCGAAAACCATGGACACTTCTAAACCTTTGCCGATTTTGTTTGTGATGAATAACAACGGGAGTTATTCAACGCAGGAAGAAAATATCAAAAGCGTATTGGCGCGTTTTCAAAAACGTTCCGGCGATTTGGTAGAATACGGTATTGCCGACGGAGTCGGGGTACCGATGGTAATGCCCATGGTGTTGCGGGAAGAGTTACCACAAAACGAGCCGCAATTTTTATATTCACATGAATTAAACCGGGCCATTTTTGTACTCAAAGACGGGCCTTATGCACGGCTGGATTTACAAGCATTGGCCATGCTCAAAGATGCACGCAAACAATTAAAACAACGCCAAATCCGCACGCAAAAGAAATTTTTAATTGCCGGCTTTTCTGCCGCCGGTGCTTTTGGAAACCGATTTGCGTTATTGCACCCGGAGCGGGTATTGGCGGTGGCAACCGGCGGAGATCATTATCCGCCGCTTCCGTTTGAAACGTACAACGGCGTGCCGCTTATTTTCCCGACGGGAGCGTATGATATGGAAACATATACCGGCAAAAAATTTAATAAACGCGCTTGGTTGCAAATTCCTATTTTCATATCGGAAGGTGGGGAAGATTATAACGACCCTTTGCCGTATGAGGATACCTTTGGTGACGAGGACCGCGCTGTGGTGTTGCAAGTGCTGGGGGAAGGAACAGGGGTTGACCGGTGGGAAAGAGTGCGCGAAATTTTAGCCGCGTCCGCACCCAACGTGCAAACGCATACCTATCCGAATACGGAACATTTTTGGGCCAAGCAAGATGTCATTGATTTTTTAAACGCACACAAAAAGGGCGGGCCGTTAAAACCGATTACACCGACGGATACCTCCGATCGCCCGTCCAATTTCCCTATTCGCGTTACAAAGCTTTACTGGGGCGATGAAGCCAAAAAAGAGTTAACGCCCGATCTGCACCAATATATGCGTGAACGCGAAGTTTATATGCGGGTGGAGGGGGACAATTCTCTGCCGCATTGGGTGGATAATATTACTTGTGCGGTGGATGTTTTGTATCAGGGGAATGTCGTGATTGAGAATAAGAGATGTGCCAGCGCTCAGTTCCAGGACACCACCCATCATTTTAACTTGCAGGCCATTCGTTTGACCGAGGAAGAATGGGCGGCCTTAAAAAAGACTGGCGGGCGCACATTTAGTTTGCGCACATATTACCCGCGCATTTGGGACGTGCCCGAAGATTTAACTTTTACCATTCCTTAAATTACGTTGCGCGCGGTATAAACTATGCACCCCGATACCTATAAACGCCCCTTACTCCTTACACTTGTTGTATTGATTTTGGGGCTTTGTTTTTTCTATCGGCCCGCGCCCGACAAACAAGATGTTTTTCACGCTATTTCCAAAGAAGAAGTCACGCTTGTCGGGCGTGTAGAAAATTTTGCCGCGCATAAAAAAGATTCCCATAATGTGATTATCCAACTTGTTTCCGTAAACGGCACTCCGTACGGCGGGCGCGTGTATGCGCGTTTTCAAGGCGAAACCCCACAATGGAAAGATGTTATTTCGTTTCACGGCGTTTTGCAAAAACCGTACGGCGTAGATTTACCGGGGCAGTTTAACTGGCCGCGTTATTTGGCGCTCCAACATGTGTTTACGGAAGTGAAAAGCAACGAATTTTCCGTCGTAAAGCAGGCCGGACCCTTTTGGCGGCTGGTGCGCACGTTGCGGCGTTCTATCTTGCGTACCTTCGCGCAAGCGTTCTCTCCCGACTTAGCCGCCGTGGCCGGCGGCATTTTACTGGGCGAACGCGGCGAAATCAGCCCTGCCCTTTATACGGCTTTCCAAGACAGCGGCGCCATTCATCTCTTGGTAGCGTCGGGCGGCAACGTGGGGTTTGTTACTTTGCTGACATTGCTTGTCGGCTCGTGGTTTGGTTTTCGCCGACGGTTACTGTTGGTATTTGCGCTTGCAACGGCGGGATTTTATACGTTGGTAGCCGGTGCGGACGCCCCGCTTGTACGTGCCTATTTGATGGCGGTGGGTGCGTGTGCGGGATATTTTTTGGGGCGCAACAGCGGCGTGTTCCAAGGGTTACTTCTTTCGTGTTTTGTGATTTTACTTTTCAATCCGGCCGCCGTTTTTGATACCGGATTTGAAATGTCTTTCTTGGCTACGTTGGCCATCATTCTTTGTTTGACAAATTACCGCCCGCCGAAAAACTGGCCGAGGCCCGCTAAATTTTTTGCACAAATTTTCCTTGCCACCCTTGCTTCGCAGTTAGCCCTGCTACCGGTGTTTACCAATGTCTTTTACAAAGTGTCTTTCATGGGTTTGATTGCCAATATGCTCTTGGTGCCGTTGGCCTCGCTGCTTATGGCGCTGACGTTTGTGTATTATTTGGCGTCTTTATTGCATATCGGGTTTGTGGCGTATTTTCCGTGTGCCGGCGGACTTTATGTATTTCAAATGCTCGTGGAATTTTTTGCCTCGGCTGAATTTTCGTCGGTGTCCGTAACGGCGTGGAACGTGGGAACCATTGCGGCTTATTACGTCCTTTTGTTTCTGGTTTTTAATTTACCCAATAAAAAATTCGCGCGCAAAATTTTAGTTCCCTGTGTAACGGTAACGGCACTTGCTTTTGCGTGCGGGGCGTATGTGTCCGGCGAGGACCGCGTGTATTTGTTAAGCGAATGGGACCACCGCGCCGCAATCGTGCGCGCGGATGGAAAAACGTTGGTGTTTAATAACCGTTTGGCGCAAGAAAAAATTGACCGCGCGCTCGCCGCGTTGGGACTTCCTTTGCCGACGGCCGTTTTTGCGCTGAATGCGGACGCGGCTTCCGGCTCGGGAGTGGTTCCGTTTACGGAGATTTGGCCCGGCCACGAAACGACTTTTGATAAGGTGCGCGTACAAGCGGCGTGGGAAATTCATCAGGCCAAAGACGGTCATTTGTGGAGCGAGCCCGGTTACAGCGGGCGTAAAGGGGAAGGGATTTCTTACTGTGTAAGTACGAAAAAAGACACGCTTTGTATCGGTCAGCAAGCGCGGTTCGCGCAACGCAATCAAACGGAAATTATTGATGGAGAAACGAACAAAACCGTTTCGGCAAAGTGGTAATTAAAACGCGGCCGGAAAACGGCCGTTTGCGGTTTGTTCGCCGAGTAAAACACGCGCGGCTTGCGCTTGAAATTCCGGTGCGGGGCAGAACGTGTAAAGTGTTGTCTGGGTGTTGATCACGCCGCGTAACGCCCACGGACTTGCCAGCAAAACGGCGTGCGCAAATTCATACTTTTTGACGGCGGTTTGCAACGTGCGTTGCTCCTCGTCATCAAGCACCACATTCCCGCGAAATGCCTGATAGCGGCGAAAGCATAAAATGATGAGATGTTTGGCCGGCGCGGGATACGGTTGCACATTTACTCCGGCGTTTTTTAAAGTTTCCAAAAAAGGTGCGGCGGAATAGTTCGCCGTATTGCCGATTTCCAAATACGCGGCCGTTTCGCCCGCTTGTAAGGCGGTGACGGGCCCTTGTTGCACGAGTGCCTTTTGGGCCGTTTTTGCATTTAAGTCCGTTGGTGCGAATGCCTGCATTTGCGTCGGGCGCGGTTGGTTGGACACTTGCGCGCAAAGCGCGTTTTGGATTTGTTCGCTGTGTGCTAACACTTCGGGCGCAATTTCTTGCGTTTCCAAAAAATCAATCAGCGCGTTTGGGTTTTCCGGCACGAGCAAAATGTTTACGCCCGCCCGCAACGCTTGCAACGCGGCTTGTTGTTCGTTACCAATGGCTTTCATTAAAAGTGCGTCGGTCAGCACACAACCGTGGTACTTCATTTTTTCGCGCAGTAATTTTTTTAAGATAATTTGCGATAAAGACGCCGGGGCGGTTTTGTCTATTTCCGGCAGTAACAAATGGCCCGCCATCACACTGTCGGCCTTGGCTAGTAACGCCTCAAACGGTTTTAATTCCAACGATTTTAATTCTTCAAGCGTTTTGTGCAATACCGGTAACGCAAGGTGCGAGTCGGTGGCCGTGTCGCCGTGGCCGGGGAAATGTTTTACGCTGTTTAGCGCGCCGCCTTTTTTCAGCCCGTCCAAAAACGCTCCGGCTAGCCGGACGACCGCCTGCGGGTCCTGCCCAAACGCGCGCGTATTGACAATGGGATTGAGCGGATTGTTGGCTAAATCCAACACCGGGGCAAACACCCAATCCACGCCCAAACTGCGCGCCTGCGTTGCGGTCAAAAATCCTTTTTCAAAAGCTAAATTTTCGTCATTCGCCGCACCGATAGACAAGTTGGAAGGCAGTAGCGGTGCGTCGGGCACCCAACGGCCCAGGCCGTCTTCGTAGTCGGCGGAAATGAGTAAATAGGGCAGCGGTGACGCTTGGCGCACGGCCTGTGTGAAGCGGGCAATTTCGTCTTTTGTGCCGCCGTACAAACAAAATCCGCCCACGCCGCGCTTGGCCAGTTGTAGGGCATTTTGTAAGGGTGTTTTGCCGAACCAAAAACCGGGATGAACAAGCCGCGCTGTTTTCATAACGTGATTTTTCCTAAAATCGTATCTTGGTGTGCGCCGGTTGCTTGGGCACAATGATTTATTTTTTTATGTAAGGCCAGCCAACCGAAAAGCGCAAACGCGGCCGCCTCTTTAGCTTGCGGGTCTACACCGTAGTCCAACGTCGTGCAAATGCGTAAATGCGGCAAACACGTTTGCAGATTTTTAAGTAGCGTTTTGTTGTAAGAGCCGCCGCCCGAAACGATGAGTTCCCGTTGGTGTTTTTGAGGTACAAAGCGGGTGATTTGGTCGGCCACCGCGGCGGCGGTGAAATATGTTAGCGTAGCGAGTAAATCGTGCGGAGTTGAAAATTTTTCCGGCGGGAAATACTGCTTTAGATACGCCGCGCCAAACGCATTTTTATCTAAACTTTTCGGCGGTTTTTGCAAAAAGTATTTTTGGGTAAGCAATTTTTTTACAAGATTTGTATCGGCCTTTCCGCGCGCGGCGAGCCGGCCGTCTTTATCAAACGGGCGGTTAAAAAATTGCTGGCAACAAAGATCCGTTAGCGTATTGCCGGGGCCTGCGTCAAAACCGAGCGGACGCACATTTTTACCGACGAGCGAAAAATTGGAAATGCCGCCCACATTGAGTAAAATTTTCGGCGTGTTTTTGCCGAATAAATAATTATCAAAAAACGGTATAAGCGGTGCGCCTTCGCCGCCTAACGCCACATCTTTGGCACGAAAATCGCTCACCACCGGCACGTTGAGCGCAGCGGCCAAAAAAGACGGCTCCGCAATTTGCAACGTGTTGGGCGTTTTATCGTGCGGGCCGTGGTAAACGGTTTGACCGTGCGAACCGATAACGGTCAGTTGCGTTTGGAAAATGTGAAATTCGTTCAAAAAACGCGCCACCAGTTTAGCATACAGCGCGCCCAATTCGTAGTGGAGTTGGCTTAACGCAGGGGCTTTTAAATCGTATGCCGTTAATAATTTTTGCTGAAGTGCGCGCGGATAGGGATAGTTTTTAAAAGCGATTATTTTAAACGGCGCGGGGCGTACCGCGCAGACGGTCAGTCCGTCGGCGCTCGTGCCGCTCATCAGTCCTAAAGCCAGTTTATTCATCAATAACGCGGGTTAAAAAACCCTGCTCCTTTTTCAGCAATTTTTCGGCATTTTTCCGATTCGTTTTTTTGCGGTGCATAACAACCGCCGTTTTGACGTTTTTTCCCGAAGCCGCTAACAATTTGTACGCCGTTTTTTCGTCCGTTTGCGCTACCGTGCAGATTAAACGCAGCGCGCGAAGGACCAGTTTTTCGTTGGTGGGGCGCACGTCAATCATCAGGTTCCTGTACGTTTTCCCGCATAAGGTCATGGCACCGGTGGTAATAGCATTGAGTGCCATTTTGGTAGCGGTGCCTGCTTTGAGGCGGGTGGATCCGCTTAATACTTCGGCCCCGGTGTTCAAACAAATGTGCACGCCGGCATGGGAAGTGTCGGCATTGGGATTACACGAAACCAGTGCGGTCGCGGCACCGATTTGTTGCGCCGTTTCCAACGCGCCCATCACATACGGGGTGCGTCCGCTAGCGGCAAGACCAAGCACAAAATCGCCTTTTTTGGCCGTTTTTAAAATCTCTTTTTTGCCTTGCGCGGCATTATCTTCGGCCCCTTCTTTGGAGCGGAAAACGGCACTTTCCCCGCCGGCAATCAGCCCGATAATCTGCGAAGGTTTGGTGCTAAAGGTAGGTACACATTCCACCGCTTCCAAAATGCCCAGCCGTCCGCTAGTGCCCGCGCCGATAAAAATAATTTTGTGTCCGCTTGCGTACGTTTTGGCAGCCCACACCATGGCCTGTGCGATTTGCGGTGCGGCTTGTTTGACGGCGCGCGCGGCATTAAAATCTTCGCGGTTGACGGCAAGTGCCAGTTGGCGCGGGGTCATTTTGTCTAAATTTTCCGTGCGCGGATTAACGGCTTCGGTCGGCAGGTTAAGCGTTGTCGGTTTTGTTTTTTTGACCATGGAAATTGCGCTCCGTTTCGTCTAACGTATCTATTTTAAAAGCCAGCGGTACAATCAAAAAAGTAATTAAACTGATGAGGCACGTTACCCAGAAAAATTGTTCGTAGCCGAGCGCCACTTGCATTTTGCCCGACAGCATAGACGGGACCATCATTCCTAGAGCCATAATGCCGGTGGAAATAGCGTAATGGGACGTTTTGTATTTCCCTTGCGACACGTACATAATAAACACCGTCAGCGCCATCATGGCCAGTCCATAGCCGAAATTTTCCAGCGTGATGAGTGCGGCAATCACGGGAACGGAGGGCTTGGCCATGGCTAAATACACATAAAAGAAATTGGGTAGCACGAGTGCAATCGCAAACGGCCAGATACATTTTTTAAAGCCGAATTTGCCCAACAGCCACCCGCCGGCCAAATTGCCGCCGATAATCGCGCCCAGCCCCAACGTTCCTTTGATATAACCGTATACGACTTTGGAAAGTCCAAGCGCGCCCTCATCCGTCGGCTGTACCAAAAAGAGCGGAACGATTTTTTCCAAAAGTGCTTCGCCGAAGCGGTAGAGCAAAATAAAGAGTAAAATGTAGACGATATTTTTTTGCGTGAAGTATGTTTTGAAAGCGTCCTTCCATGCCGCTTGTTGGGGCAGCTCTACTGGCTTGTCTTGGGCGGGTTTAGGCAAAAGAGTGGAGTGTACCACCGCAAAAACGAGGAACAAAATGCCCAAAAATGCAAAGAACATTACCCAGTTAAGCGGTTGGATAAAGCCGTACTTTTCCAACGCGCCGACGGCAGACACTAAAATCCCGCTGCCCAAAATCATGGCAAGGCGGTAAAAAATCGTGCGGATTCCCACGAAGTACGATTGCTCTTCCGGCGTGAGCGCAAGCAGGTAGTAGCCGTCGGTGGCAATATCTAACGTGGCCGACGCAAATGCGCCAAACAAAAAGCCAAATAAGGAAAGCGTCAGAAATGTTTGGTTTCCGGTGTCTTGCGTGGCGAGGAAAGTTTGCAAAACAAGTAACGCGGCGATAAACAAAAACACGCCGCCCAGTACCGCCTGCGCGCTAAGAAGCCAGCGGCGTTTGGTACCGTTGGTGTCCACAAACGGGCTCCAGAACATTTTTAAAATCCAAGGCAGATAAAGCCACCCGGTCCAAAAAGCAATGGTATCGTTTTTGAGCCCTAAATCGGCGTACAACAACACCGACACTACATTGATAACAATGTAGGGGAAACCTTCTGCCAAATATAAGGTGGGAATATACGCCCAAGGTGTTGGTTTTTTCATTTAAATGGATACTTCCCGGCCAGTAGGTTAGCTAACGGCCGGGTGGTTTCGTTACGCGCAAGGACAATTTTAATAATCGCCGTAAGCGGAACAGCCAAAAGGGCTCCCATGGCTCCCCAAACAAGCGACCAGAAAATTAAACAGGCAAGCACAATAATAGGGTCCAAGTCCATCCCTTTCCCAAGCCATTTTGTTTCCAAAAGATTACCAATAATAAAGTGGATTGCCGCCAATAACAAAACCGCTAAAATGATGTGCCAGTCAAAACCGTATTGCAAAAACAAAACCGGCAACGGCAGTGCGGTGGCAATCAGCGGCCCGATATTGGGGATGAAGTTAAGTACAAACGTCACTATCGCCAGCATGGTGGCCAGTTCCGTTTTAAGAGACGCAAGTACAGCCCACGTACAACATGCTGCTAATAACGAAACGGAAATTTTAATAATCAGGTAAAACGAAATTTGTTTTTGGATATCGCCGACGATGGCGGGTGTGTCATCGGTGGCTTTGCTCATGGCGATAAAAATGACAAAAAGCGTGATGAGCATAAAATTGGTGGAAAGAGTCATGACGGTTCCGCCTACGCTTTTTGCTACGGTAAACAGAGGGAGTTTATCAATCGTATCGTTGATGAATTGGGCGTTGAGTTTAATGCCGTGAGATTGTGCTTTGAGAATCAGCCAATCCACTGCGTCATCAAGCCGTGCCGAATAAATATCAGCCCCGTTTACAAAGCTTTCTATAGAGTTGGTAATAAATAAAACAGCCAGTGTAACTATGGCTAAAAAAGAGATAAAACTGATGATAAGCCCCACCGTATACGGCACTTTGTACTTGTGTTGGAGTGTTTCGGCCACCGTACCGGCAACGATGGAAATAAACAGGGCAATCACATAGGGCATTAAAATGCTTTTTGTGTAGACAAGAATCCAGGTGGCTGCCGTGAAAGCCAGTATCATCAGGCAGATATTATTGATAGGTGCTAATTTTTCAGTGATATTTTTTGTAGACATAAAACCTCTCTATGATTAGTATAGCATACGCGGGGGAAGTTGTGGACGAAACTTAGCGGTTTGGGTGTAAAGCTGTTTTCAAAGCAGGTAAAAATTGGTACAATAAATATATTACAGAAGGATTTTAGGGCAGTTGGCGCAGCGCTAGTTTGATAAGTCGTCCGCCTTGGCGGACCGCTACAAAAGCGCCAACATAAAGAAGTATAAAATTTAGATTGATTTTAGGGCAGTTGGCGCAGCGCTAGTTTGATAAGTCGTCCGCCTTGGCGGACCGCTACAAAAGCGCCAACACAAAGAAGTATAAAATTTAGATTGATTTTAGGGCAGTTGGCGCAGCGGTAGCGCGTCCGCCTCACACGCGGAAGGTCACAGGTTCGAACCCTGTACTGCCCAGATTTAAAACCCGCCAAACGGCGGGTTTTTAATTTGGCAGTAAGCGGGCAAACTGCTTTGCCCGCGTCAGGGTTCGAAGCCCGGAGCGATGTTTTTGTTTGAGGTGCTAATTGCACCGAAAGGCAAAAACCGCGAGGGCGGGCCCGGGCAAAATTTCCGTCAGGAAATTTATGCAGGGCGAACCCTGTATTAAAGCACCCTAACGGGTGTTTTTTTATTTGGCAGTAAGCGG
>Ga0310690_10009895_pt1 | contig 11927 bp, 28 predicted proteins | sample AusTroGonzalo_MG_2_FD_207661 | JGI IMG/M metagenome (GOLD analysis project Ga0310690, IMG submission 207661) | Bovine rumen microbial communities from tropical cattle in Woodstock, Queensland, Australia - Gonzalo_04 (v2) (version 2) | ecosystem: Host-associated > Mammals > Digestive system >...
CGAACTATGCGCTATGCGATGACGGCAGCGGCGGCGGCACCCCGGCTGATGATACAGATCAGGGAAATGGAGGAACTTGTGAAGTGACACTTCAGGTTTTGTCAACTGGATCCACCGGGAGCGAGGTCAAGGCGCTACAAGCGCTCTTGATCAAGCGGTGGGGAATCAGCTGCGGTGTTTACGGCATGGATGGCGATTTCGGCAGCGCAACGAAAAAGGCGGTCATTAACTTCCAAGCCAAAAACAACCTTGTACAGGATGGCGTTGTCGGGCAACTCACTTGGGCAAAGCTCTTGGGGGTGAATTGAGGTGGATCTCGGCACCGTTGTCTCGGTCATCAGCATCGCCACCGCCGTGCTCGGCGTGGCGTGCTATGTCGCTAACCTCGCTTTTCGTTTCAAGCGGCTGGAGAAACAGGCGGAGCATCGGAAAGAGGACACCGCCGTCATCCTGACGAGCCTCCTCGCCGTGCTGGACGGCTTACATCAAAAGGGCGCTAATGGCTTGGTGACCAAGACCAAGGCGGATCTCGAGGCGTACATAATCAAATCGAGGTGACCCTATTGGAGAACGAGAACGCACAAAAAACGCACCGACCTAACACGATACCGCTTTCCGCAAAGCGTGAGGCGGTCGAGGGACTTCTCAACGGCAAGACCTACCGGGAAGTATACAACGAGATCTTTTACCCCCAATACAAGAGGATGTCTTTCGAGACATTCAAGCGGAAAATCCAGTATTGGCGCTCCAAGGCGATGGCTGACGAGCTGACGGAACAGGCTGGCACATACCCGGGCATGGTCGCCCGGGGTGCCACCGTTCAGGTCAACGCCCTTGGACAGATTTCACAGGCGTGGATCCGACAGACCGCAGAGGTCATCGATTGGGATGACATCGTTGAGCACCTCCAGAACAATGTGCCGACCATCGACACCGAGCCCACCAGCTCCGCACCCGAGCCCATGCTCCTCGAGATCCCTCTGTTTGACCTCCATTTCGGCGTTGCGCATCTGCGTGACTATGAGCGCATCCTTGGGGAGATCGAGGACGAGATCCGCTCCCGGGTGTGGGAGGAGATCCATGTCATTATCGGGCAAGACAACTTGCATAATAACGACCTCAGGGGGCATACCGCAAAAGGCACCGACATCGAGGCGGTAGACATCCCACAGGCGTGGGCGGATGCGTGGGCTTTCTGGACAACGATCCTCCGGCGGTGCCTTGAGCACTCTCCCCGGGTGGTGGCGCACTACTCTCGGGGCAATCATGACGAATGTATAAGCTGGGCGTTTTTCAAGGCACTCGAGGCTGGTGTGCCGTGCGTGGAGTTTGATGCCTCGCTCGCTCACCGAAAGGCTTTTCTGTGGCGGCGGTGCTGGGTGGGTTTCGGACACCTCGAATATACCACCGATTCAAATAAAATCTTTCGGGATTTCGTAATCGATTTCCCGGAGGCTTTTGCGGCGGCGGAGTGCCGGGAGATCCACGCCGGGCACCTCCATCGGGAGAGCTGCGACAACGGCATCATGGTGCGCCGCCTCGCCTCCGCCGTACCAACGGACGAATGGAGCGCCGCCAACGGTTTCACCGGGGCGCACAAGCGCTTTCAAATGTTTGAGTTTGCACCCGGGCGGCTCCGCTCGGTGGTATACACATAAACAGGGGGATAATATGGGGGATAACATGGGAGATAACATGGGGGATAACATGACCGAAATCGCACATTTCTCAAATGTTGCCACCTTAACACGCAGATTATCTCAAGCGCTATACACACGCTATGCGCATGGTAACAGGGGAGGGCTTTCGGGCTCTCCCCTGTTTTTTGTTCTGCACAAAACTATGAGAAAATGAACATTTTTGCGTTTTGTTGCAAACTGTTTGATAAAGGCGTGGGGGTATTCTCTTGGCGTATGGGATCGTACCCATCTCTCTTGTTATAACAATTTTCATAACAATTCAATGCTCAAAATACTGCACAAATTGAGCAATTTTCTGCACATTTTGAGGTATCTCAAGACACCCGAGATATCACCGAAATAGAGCAAAAACGCAGAAACGGTACAAAAAAGCACCGGGAAAGTGTCATTTCCGACCTTTTCCCGGTGTTGCGTTTTTGGTGCGAGAGATGGGACTTGAACCCACAAATCAGCATTAAGATGGCTTGCGAGACAACACTTTTCAAAACGCATAACAATTTTCATTGCATTTTCACTATTGAGATTTCGTAATTTCGCCTCTTTCATTTTATTTTCTACTGGTAGTCGCATTATTTGCGACTGTCTGGAGCAATTTGCCGATATTTTACTTTGCCAGCTCGTTGTAAAATGCCGCTACCCGGTCAGCAAACTGCGCCCCGGCGCTATCGATGGCATGAGTATATACGGTGTCCATGACCGGGCGGCTCGCCCAGCCTCCGGCAGCCATCGTGTAGTGCTCCGGGACACCCAAGAGGTGGCTCACGCTGGCAAAGGTGTGTCGAAAATCGTGTACACGCACATGAGGCAGACCATGCGCCTCCGTGAGCCTCTGTAGGTGCGTATACAAGGTGTTTGGGTGGATGTCCTTAAAAAGCCTCTCATCGCCTTGTACGCCCTCCACGAGCTTGAGGAGCGCCGGGTCAACCCGGAGCACCCGATACCCGGCGGCGGTCTTGGTCGCCTCACGCTCCACCCACGAGCCGTCAGGGCTCTGCACATACGCCCGGGATATGGTGACCGTGGAATCACTGAAATCAAAATCAGTTTTCCGCAGTGCAAAAAGCTCCGACCGCCTCAACCCGAGGAACGCATCCAACAGGATAGGCAGCTCGTACCGGGTGCCCTTGACGAGCTGGAAAATCTCCCGGAGCACATCGGGATCGATTGCCCTCCCTTTTTGGGGGGCTTTTTTTGGTAACGCTACTTTGATATGAATGTCGGGGTTTTGTTCCTGTAAGGCGGCATAAATCAAGCCCCATGCGTTGCGCACGGTCTTGGGCGATGTCTGGCGGCTTTCCAGTGCAACGGCTTGTTGCACCATCGCCGGGGTCAGTGTGCCGATTCTGCGTGGCATCAGCGCCTTGAAACGGTGCTCCCTGATGGATTGGTAGGCTTTTAGCGTGGAGGGTGACAGGATGCCCTCACGCCCGGCGATATACTGATCTACCGCCTCGCCCAAGGTAATGCCGCTCGGGTGGTGCTCCGCCGCCCATGCGCTTGCCTTGAGCTGGGCGGCTTTTTTGATCACGAGCGCCTCGGTGCGGTCGGTGATATTGATAATGCTGCCGTTTATGGTCACCCGGGTGTACCAATTTCCGCTCGGGAGCTGCCGGGCTTTCGGCATCCTCATGGTTTCCGCCCTCGCTTTGTGATGTAGTAATCAAGAGCGAGCCGGACAAAATCCTCGGTCACGCCCTCACGGTCGGCAATTTCGTACTGCGGTATATTTTGGCGGAGGTACTGGCGCAATACATCCCACGGCAGCACCGCCTCGATCTGTTTCCGGATTGCTATCGTTTCGGCGAGGCGCTTGAGCTCCCGGGGTGCCTCGATGCTATATGTCGCATCTGTGACGATGTGCGCCCATTCGTGTGAGGTCGCCACCTTTTCCTCCGCCGTTGTGCGGATGCGCCGCTCGTCCAGAAAGATGCCCCACGCACCTCCGGCGAGCCGGATGGCGACCGCATCGGTGGGTGCATCCATGTCATAAGTGCCGGAGAAACACCGCACGCCCCGGCGGATCAGGTCGGCATATATCTCGGTCAATGTCACTTATGTGTCCCTTCTATGTCACTTATGCCGCCTGTTTGCATCCGCCAGCTGGCGAGCCATCTGGATGAGGATGTCCTTGTCCCTCTCGGTGAGGTCGGTCTCGGCGATGTGCATGGCATACGAAAAATCCGTTTCCTCTGGTCTCTCCGGGCGATCCATCGGCACATCAAATCCCATGAGCCACGCCTCCGAAACATTCAAGCACCGGGCAAGTAAATAAATCCCGGTCTGTGTCGCCTCGTACCGCCCATGCCTCCAATTACTGATAGCACCATTATCGAGCCCGGTTTCCCTTGCTATTTCTACGGCTTTCATGTGCCTGATGCTTATAGCCTCATTAAGACGGTCGGCAAATGTTGCCACCCTTGCCATGTATATCACCTCTTTGTTTTGGTGGTCAAAATATACAGTAATATTATTGAAAACACAAGATGGCAAAGCGACAAAATATTTTTTTGAAAATTCAAAATCGTTATTGACATCACGAAAAGAATGTAGTAATATGATAATGAAATTATTGAAAACAATAATAAAGGGGGTGAGGACATGGCAAACAGTTTTGACTTCTGGCGGCTCCGTGGTCGCATCAAAAATACCGGGTATAGCATTAAATCCCTTGCAGAAAACATAGGCATGGCATACTGGACTCTGTGCCAGCGCTTAAATGGATCCCTTGATTTTCAAAGTAGTGAAATCGCAAAAATCTGCGAGGTGCTTGGTATTCCTGATGCGGAAATCCCGGAGTATTTTTTTGTACGCAAAATTTCGTGATTTCAAGAAATCAGAGAGGGAGGCGATTTGACAATGAGACCGCTGGCATGGGACACCGCTCGCATGGATCAGGCGGCGGATGCGGAGTACCGCAAGGACATCCTGATGGCGATGGCGGTCAACGGCATGACACAGGACAAGCTGGCGGCGGCGTTGGGCATGAGCCGCAACACGCTCCGGGCGAGGCTCCGCAACCCGGAAACGCTGACAAGGGGCGAGGACAGAACGCTCCGCAAATTACTCGGATTGAATTCGGGAAAATGGATGGATTGGAGGGATTTAGATGACACTTTTGCAGTTCAGCCTTTGCACGCTCGCCGTGTTTGTGGTGCTCCTGATCGCCGGGGCGCTCATCGAGGCGGAGGTGGACTACCGCAAGCGCCAGATCAAGAGGGTGAGGGATCTCAAGGTCGAGAACGCCCAGCTCCGAGCGCAGATCCATCGGCAGCGGTGGGAGCATGATTGGTATGTCGATGAGGCAAAGACCCGGGAGGCGGTCAAGGACTTGTTGCTCCGGCAGAAATGGGCGGAGGCAAAGCGATGACGGACGAGCTCAAGAAAAAGGTCGAGAACGCCGTCACCCGGCTCCAGATGTTTCAGCCGCCGGAGGGGTATTATCTGGCGTTCAGTGGTGGCAAGGATAGCGTTGTGATCAAGCGCATCGCAGACCTCGCCGGAGTGAAATATGATGCTCATTACAATGTGACGAGCGTGGATCCTCCTGAGCTGGTGCGCTTTATTAAAGACCAGCACCCGAATGTATCCTGTGACATCCCGAAAGACATGGACGGTAGACAGATCACGATGTGGAGCCTCATCCCACGAAAAGGCTTGCCGACCAGATTGCAGCGCTACTGTTGCGCAAAGCTCAAAGAGGACAAGGCTAATGGTCGGGTTTCCATCACCGGGGTGCGTTGGGCGGAATCTAATAACCGGGCGCAGAATCAGGGAGCCGTTGTAGTGCTTGGGAAAAAGCATGGGCTCGATAATCACCCGGATTTTATGTCAACTCCAAGGGGGGGGTGGTGTTAGTTAACGACAACGCCGAAAGCCGCAAGCTAATAGAGCAATGCTATCAAAAAGGTCGGGTCACGGTCAACCCAATCGTAGAGTGGAGCGATGCCGATGTATGGGATTTCATTCGAGACCAGCACCTCCCGGTGTGCTCTCTATATGGCGAGGGGTTTACACGCATCGGGTGCATCGGGTGCCCGATGGCAAGACCGAAAAAGCGGCTTGAGGAATTTGCACGATTTCCACAGTATGCACGCCTCTATCGGAGAGCTATCGAGAAGTACCTCGCCCGGATCAAGGAAAAGGGGACACCGCTCCCGGAGTGTTGGGGTGATGGATCCGTCAATGATGTGTGGCACTGGTGGCTGCAAGACCGCCCTGTCGGTCAGGAAGTGCTGCCGGGATTTGAGGATGACTATGAGGACAACTAAAAAGAGCGGCTCGGTGAAACCCAAGCCGCTCACGGAGGAGAACGCATTTATATTATACCATAAAATGTCAAGAAAGAAAAGAGGAGGAAAACGATGGCAAGCATTTTTGAGACCCTGTTACCGATCAAGGTAGACGGTTACATCGAGAAAAAGAACGGACTCAATTATTTGAGCTGGGCTAACGCATGGAGGGAACTGAAAAAGATTTACCCGGGCGCCACCTATGAGGTCATCCACAACCCTGAGGGGCTGAATTACCACACAGATGGGCGCACTTGCTGGGTCGAGGTCACTGTGCGGATCAATGACGAGGAACAGACCGAGAGCCTCGCCGTGATGGATTTCCGCAACGCCTCGATACCGTTTGACAAGGTGACAAGCGTGGATGTCAACAAGAGCATTAAGCGGTGCCTTGCCAAGTGCATCGGGCTTTTCGGTCTCGGTATCAGCTTATACGCCGGGGAGGATCTCCCGGAGGAGGCTGCACCAAAGGACGAGGTCACGAGTGCCAAAATGGCACCAAAAGCCGAGAAAGCGGTGCCAAAGTACCTTTGCACCGAGTGCGGTAAGCAGATCACCCCGGTCACCTATAACGGCGAGGATTATGGTGTGATGCGGATCAATAACATGAGCATGAAACATTTCGGCAAGCCTATGTGTTGGGAGTGTATGCAGAAAGCGGCGGCGGAAAAGAAAGGGGAGCAGAAAGATGCTGAATAAGGTCATCATGATGGGGCGGCTCGCCCACACTCCAGAGGTCAAGGACGGAGAGACCAAGGTCGCCCGGATGCGGCTGGCGGTCGGTCGGGACATCAAGGGCAAGGACGGCGTTGATTGCGACTTTTTCGATGTGACGGCTTTCGGGCGTACCGCTGAATTCTGCGGCACCTATCTCGCAAAGGGGAGGCAGATCGTTGTCGAGGGTCGCCTCCAGAATCGGAGCTACACCGACAAGGACGGCAACAAGCGCACCGCCACCGGGATCATCGCAGATCATTTGTATTTTGCTGACACCCAGCCGAAAGAGGAAAAGCCTCCGCTCGAGCCGTTCCTGACCGAGCCGCCGAGGGATATCCCGGAGGAAACCAAGGCATACGGCAAGCGCATCGAGGAGAGCCTCAAGCATCCGCTGGCGGAAACCGTTGACCCGATGGATGTGGATCTCCCTTTTTGAGGTGGTGAGCTGATTGAGGGCATACATCTGCGGATATTTTACACACCTTGATATGTTCAAGCGCCTCTCGGATGCGGCGGTCGGTCGCCTCTACCGTGCGATGCTCCTATATGGGAGGGATGGCGTGGAGCCGTCTCTCCCGGAGGATAGTCCCGAGGCGGTGATATGGGACTCCATCAAGGTGCAGCTCGATCTCGACCAGAAACGCTATGACCGCAAGTGTGAGAATTTTGCCAAGGGTCGGGAGGCTCTCCAGAACAAGCGCAACGGAAAGACCGAAACCCCGGCACCAGCTGCCGAGAAACCTAAAGGCAAGGACGAGATCGCCGACCTCAAGCGCTTTATCGCATCCATGTCCTCATGAGTACTCTAAATCTGTTTTAGAGAACACTAAATCGATTTTAGAGAACACTAAAAACATTTTAGAGAACTCTAAATCCTTTTTAGAGATCTAAAGGAAAAGGATAAGGAAAAGGTAAAGGTAAAGGAAAAGGTAAATGCTAATGATAAGGAAAAGGAAACGCACCCGGGGAGGTGCGGCAGAGCAGAGAGATTTTGTATAGAGACAGGAGGACGATATGAAACCTATCGGCAGCTTTCCGGGAGAATTGTCAGCGGCACGGCATACGGTAGGGCACAAGCATGGTTGCTCACTGCCAAGCGATAACCTGACAGAGCAGCAGATCCGCAAGCTCAACGGCGAGGTCAAGACGGTGCGCCTCCGCCCGGGCATCAAGTGGGCAGAGCTCTGCGCCCTGTCGGACACGATGCAGAGGGAGTACCTCAACACGATGATCTCACACGGCGCTCACAGTGCGCAGCTCGGGGAGATGTTTGGGGTCTCGAGTGTAGCGGTCGGGATGCGGTGCAAGGCGCTGGGTATACCGCTCAACGCAAAGGGTGCCGGGAAAAAGGTGCTGGAGGACGATGCGCTCCGCTGGAGGACATGGGTCAGCAAGTGCGCAGAGGAGGACAAGCAGAAAGAGGAGGAAAAAAAGGTGGACAGGAAAACGCTCGAGGATGCCGGGGCGCTTTACCCCAAAAACAACATCACGATCACCACGGCGGTGACATCGCCCATTGTTGGAGTGACGAGCGGCACGATCTCGGTCATCGGCACCGTTGAGGAGGTGCTCGGAGCCGTAAGCCGGGCGCTGGTCGGGTGCATGGGGCTACAAGAGCGTATCGAGGTGTTTGTGCGGTATGGGAGGGATTACAAGTGATCCAATGGAGTTATGACCATCTGCCGGAGCCATCGCTTGAGCCGCCGTATCAGCGAGAGCCGGAACGCTGGTGCGATGAGTGTGAGTATTACACAGACGAGGAAGGTGTGCGCTTTTGCCTGATGTATCAGGTAGAGGTCAAGGATATGCGTGAGGCAAACGGATGCACCGGGTATATGGAGGAGCTATTTCTATGAAACTGATCGATGCTGATGCGCTCATCGAGTGGCTGGGCGATTGCACCGAGGGCGATGATGAGACCGTAAAAGAGTGGTTTGCATCGTTCACCCGGGTGCTATGGAAGTACCCGGAGCACCCGGATGCGGCGATCGTAACGAAATGCAAGAACTGTGCATACTACGGTGTGGAATGCGTGGGTTTCGGGGCGGATGGTTTCTGCTCCGAGGCAAAAGAGAGGAGGGCGTGATGCTTACTTATCGGGACTATGTGTATAGCGTGCTCAACGAGTACGCCACCGACCAGATGGCGGTAGTGACCATCCCGGAACAGATCGAGACCGAGCGCCAGCGGAGGGAATCGCTGCGAGCCGCCAAGACGGACGGCGACCGGGTGAGCGGAGGTGATGGGCAAACGGACGATGCGTGGCTCACCTCGATACAAAGGGAGACCTACCTTACCGCCCAGCTCGACAAGTGCCGCCGGGTCATCGAGACCGTCAGCGAGGTCATCAGGGCGCTGGATGACGATGAGAGGGAGATCGTGACGAGGCTGATGCTTAACCGGGAGCGGAACGGCACGGCGATGCTGGCGGAGGAGTGGGGTGTCGATGAGCGCACCGTATTTCGGGCTAAAGACCGGGTGCTCCGCAAGCTGGCGAGGATGCTGACAGGGGAGGCAAGGGCATGAAAGTAAAAAGCATACTGACAACAAATGTTGACAGTTATGACACCCAACAGATGGAGAAGTGGCTTGTCGATTGGATCGATGCGTGGTGTGATGTGGGCTGGGTGTGCACGGAGATGCGTGATGTGTCTACGCATGAGATGAGCGCCACGGTCGAATGTGAGATCGAGGTGGGCGATGATGCGTAAACCGTTGCCGTGTCCATTCTGCGGCAGCCACCTCATCCGGGTGGTCGAGCGCAAGCCGGAGCACATCCCGGTGCCGCCGCTCTACCGGGTGCAGTGTGAGAAGTGCGGAGCATCGTCAGCATCATCCGATGAGCCAATGACGGCGGTAGAGTATTGGAACAGGAGGGTACCGGGACTATGACTAACTTTGAGGAGATCACGCAATCGTTGGAGCGGCTGACAATATTTATCGATCACGCCACAAATCCAAACCGCACTGTTGTCGGATGTCCACCAGATGATTGGGCGTGCCAGATGGATGTAAACGAGCATTGCCATAGCTGCCGGGAGTGTTGGCGGTTATGGCTGGAGGAGGAGAGCGATGAGTGTGCTGATTAGAGGCATGGATATGCCAACAGATGGTAGTAGGATAACAATCACCATATATTCAAACGGCGATTGCGATGAACCTAATTGGCAATGGGATAGCACACATCTTCAAGGAGTACAAGCCGTTCCACTTCCACCGCACGGACGGCTGATTGATGCGGATGAACTTATCAAGGACGAGTGCAATCACTGTGACGGAGAGTGCGAAATCGTGGATTGCGATTGCTTGGGGTGCAAGAATAACTGCCGATGTGATTTTATCAAGGGCGTTTTGGAAATGCCGACAATCGTTGAGGCGGAGGGCTTGGACGGATGATTTGCGACAACTGTATGAACAATCCACGAAATAACCCGTATGCTTCGGGATTCTGCAACTGTGCGTTACCGACAATAGAGCAAGGTAGCGGATGGTTTCAAGGAGGGAGAACGCAGACGGAAAAGACTTTTACAACGAGTAATTTTACAAGCGGTACAATTGAAATCACCTACAACAACGGAGAGAAGTACACCGCTTGCCTCGCAGATTCCTACGACAATGTAATGGCTTGTCTCTTGGACGATGATTCTGTTTCTGTGTCGCACGGCATTGGCAAGGCAGAGGAGGGTGAATGATGGGATCAATGTCACGGAATAAGGGCAAGGTCGGGGAGCGTGAGTGGGCTCGGTACTGCACCGCCCGGGGCTATGAGTGCCACCGCACTGCGCAGTGCCGGGGGGACACAGGACAGGCTGCCGATGTTGAGGGCTTGCCGGGGATCCATATCGAGGTGAAACGCACCGAGAGCTTGCGCTTGTACGATGCGCTGGCGCAGAGCCGCCATGATGCGGCGGTGGGCGACCACGGCATCCCGATCGTAGCGCACAGGCGGAACGATGAGAGATGGGTGGTTATCATGATGGCGGATGATTGGTTTACCCTTTACAAGGCTTGGGAGGAAAACCCGACCGCCACAGATATCGCAAGCACCATCAGGGATGATCATGTTGAGTTTAAGTGCTCACGATGTGGCGCAACAATTGGATGCGTTGAGTGCGGCTCGCTGGACGGCGCAAAATTTAACTTTTGCCCGGGGTGTGGTGCAAAGCTCGAGGGTTACAAGTGGTGGTTGGAGGAACTGCGTGACGAATGGGAGGATCAAGAGTGAGCATACCGAAATATGATTATGTCATGGATTACATCGGCGACAAGGATCTTTTTCGGGCGGTCATGTTTGCCAGAAAGATGATGAGGAATGGAACGGAGCCAGCCATCGCCATCAGGAGAGCCGCAAGGTATTACGATGTAGATGCATCGGATGTTGGTCATTATTGCGCACAAGTGGCTGGGCGCATCAACGCAGAAAGGAATGGAAAGCAATGAGCGAGGACAGAGGGCATCTGTGGGTGCTGGTGCGCTATGAGATCGACCGGGGTGCGGTGTTACCTTGGGAGCATGAGGAGACCAAGGTCAGCACACAGGAGGGCGATGCGCTGGATCAGTTTATGGAGCACATCTTTACCGGGATCAGGGACAACACGCTGGAGGTGGTCATGAGTGAGGATGATTGATGCGGATCGCCTCATCGCCCGGATCATGCGCTTGAGCGCCGGGAGGATGCTGGCGCAGTGGACGGCTGGCGGCTTGATCAAGCTCATCGAGGAGGAGGTCGCAAATTGTCAGTTTTGTGTCATTGAAAATCGTGAAAAAAGTGATACAATAGTATCGTGAATATGTGCACAAAAGCGCCGGGGTGATCGCCTTGGCGCTTTTGCTATGTCAGGAGGAGACATGGCGCAAGAGTTTGCCCGGGCGTTTTACGATTCACCAGCTTGGAAAGCGTGCCGCAAGGCGTACATTAAAAGCGTGGGCGGTCTGTGCGAGCGGTGCATGAGCAAGGGGCTATTGCGAGCCGCTGACCTTGTGCATCACAAGACGGTGCTCACGCCGGAGAACATCGTACACCCGGAGATCTCGCTCGGGTTTGATAACCTTGAGGCGGTGTGTACCGAGTGCCACCGGGAGCTGCATGAGCATGAGCACCATCAGGCGCATGAAAAGCTGCGGATGCGGAGCAAAAAGCGCTGGAGGGTGGACGAGTTTGGGCATATTGTTGCAAAAGATACGCCCCCCGAAACGGAAAATTGTAGGATTTGACAAACAC
>Ga0310690_10009896_pt1 | contig 11926 bp, 6 predicted proteins | sample AusTroGonzalo_MG_2_FD_207661 | JGI IMG/M metagenome (GOLD analysis project Ga0310690, IMG submission 207661) | Bovine rumen microbial communities from tropical cattle in Woodstock, Queensland, Australia - Gonzalo_04 (v2) (version 2) | ecosystem: Host-associated > Mammals > Digestive system >...
TCCAGAAGCTCGGCTACATCGAGGCGATGCCCGTGGTGACGGACCCGGGCGTGCTGAATCCGTACGAATTCATCGGCGCGGTCATCAACCGCCGGCTGCCGAACCCGTTCATGCCCGACGCCCCGCAGCGCATTGCCATGGACACGAGCCAGAAACTGCCCATCCGTTTCGGCGAGACGCTCAAGAAGTATGTCGCCCGCGGACTGGATATGGACAACCTCGTACTGATTCCGCTCACCCTGGCGGGTTACGCGCGCTACCTGAAGGGCATCCGCGACGACGGAACGCCGTTCGAACCCTCTCCGGACCCGCTGGTGGAGGAGCTGATGGCCGTCGTGGCATCCCTGGAAGTGGGCAAGCCCGACCAGGACTGGTCCTGCCTGAAAAAGCTCTTCAGCCGGAAGGACATCTTCGCCGTCGACCTGTATGAGGTCGGCCTCGGAGAACGCATCGAAGGCATGGTCCGCGAACTCTACGACCATTACGGCGCGGTCCGCGAGACCCTGCACAAATATGTCTTAGCGAGATAGTTACAGCTTCACCGAGACGGGCTTTCCGTCATAGGTGACCGCCACGCCCGGCGCATCCGGATCGTACGCATTCGGGTGCGCCGGATCCGTTACGACCACGCGGAACTTACGCGTCTGGAGCATGCCCTCGAAGGAGCCTTCCCGCTCGCCGATGGTAAGCGTGCGCGACGCCTCGTCCCAGGTGATGGGAATGCGTGCGTAGAAGCCCTTCTCGTAGTTGTAGTTCACGTTCTCGTCCTCGTAAAGGGTGAAGGAAGCGTCCTTGCCGGCATACACGGCGAGCAGGATGTCGTCCGCCGGCTTTTCGTCGGACCACTGCATGTCCGGGCCGATGGGAATGATGGAGCCGGCGCGGACGTAGAGCGGCATGCGACCGTAAGGAGCATCCGCCGTAAAGCGCTTTCCACCAACCATATACGCACCCGTATAGAAGTCATACCAGTCGGAATCCTTCGGGTAGTACACGCTGCGGGAACGAGCCTTGTACTCGTACACCGGGCAAGGCATCAGGGCCGGACCGAAGAGCCACTGGTCGGACAGGTCGCGTACCTCGGGATCACCCGGGAATTCCATCGGCAAACCGCGCATGATTGTGTAATCGTCGAAATGGACCATCCCCGCGAGGGAATAGATGTACGGCATCAGGCGGTAGCGCAGACGCATGTACCACAGGATGGACTCGTAGGTTTCGGAGCCCTCCGGGGCGATGTTCCAGAGTTCGCGCGCCGGGGACTGTCCATGCGCGCGGAACAGCGGCACGAAGGTGCCGAACTGGTGCCAGCGAGTCTGAAGTTCCCGCCACTCGTCGATGTTCGCCGGATTGTAGAACTTGTTCATCACCGAGAAGCCGCCGATGTCCATGCCCCACATGGGCAGGCCCGCCATCGAGTAGCCGAGGCCCGCGGTCATCTGCATCCGCATATCCTCCCAGGACGTGCCGATGTCACCGCTCCAGGAGGCCGTGGAATAGCGCTGCAGGCCTGCGAAACCGTTGCGGGTGAGCAGGAATACGCGCGTGTTCGGATTGACCTCGCGCTGGCCGTTGTAGATGGCGTCGGCGTTCACGAGGGAATAGGCCGTAAAGTATTCCGTGGACGGTCCGAGGGCCGTCGGGGTGAGGAGCCACTTGAAGTAGTCCCAAGGCAGGCAGTCGCGGAGGTTCGGCTCGCTGGCGTCCATCCACCAGGCGTCGATCTTCTGGCCGTAGCGGCTGTAGAGGGTTTCGTCCATCTGGCGCCAGAACATCTTGCGGCCGCCTTCGGCATAGGCGTCATAGAAGGACTGCGGGTGATTCAGCCAGTCCACGAGGCCGGTATCCTCGGCGTGGGTGTAGGCGAAGCCCGCCTCCTTCAGTTCCTTATAATGGTCCGTGTTCGTGTAGAACTTGGGCCAGACGCTGATCATGAAGCGGCCGTGCATCGCGTGCACGTCGTCCAGCATCTTTTCCGGGTCCGGATAGCGGGAGGCCTCGAATTCGTGGCTGCCCCACTGGTCCTCCTTCCAGTAATGCCAGTCCTGGACGATATTATCGACAGGAATCTCCCGCCGGCGCATCTCCGCGAGGGTGCTGACCAGTTCTTCCTGGGTGGAATACCGCTCCTTGCTCTGCCAGAAACCGAAGGACCACTTCGGATACAGGGAGGCCTTGCCGGTGAGGGTGCGGTAGCCGCTGATGACCTCGTCATAGTTGTCGCCCGCGATGAAGTAGAAGTCCAGCTCGGGTTCGAACTCGGACCAGAAGCTCAGGCGGGACTGTTCCTCCGCGCTCTGCGGGACCGCCACCTTCAGGCTGAAGTAGGAAACGCCGCCGTCGGGCTCCCAGGTCACCTTCACGGGCTTCCGTTCGCCCGCGTCGAAATGGACCTTATAACGGTAGCTGTTGGGGTTCCAGGCCGGACGCCAGCGGCGGGACATCACTTCTTCTCCGCCGATTTCCGTGCTCTGGAAGCCGGCGTAGTATTGGGTGAAATAGTAGTCTCCCGCTTCCTTGGCCTCGATTTCGCCTTCGTAGGTCACGACCGCGCCCATGAGGGGCAGCTTGGGCAGGTTCCCGATCAGGCGCTCATTGTCATATTCAAGGGTTTCTTCCCGCTGGACGAGCGTCCGCATGCGGGTCGCATAGGTGCCCGTGAGGGCGCCCTCGTTGCCTTCCTTGTCATAGATGTTGAAGACGTCGCCCAAGAGCTGCCAGGGATTGGGATTACCCCAACGGCTCCAGGAGTAGGCGTCGAACAGCAGGCCGTAACCCTTCGACGAGACGACGAAGGGAATGCTGATCTTGGTGTTGTACTGATACAGTTCCTCGTTGAGACCCTTGTGGTCGAATTCGCCCGTCTGCTGCTGGCCCAGGCCGTAGAAGGCCTCGTCCTCGGGGGAATCGAAGACGACCCGGGTGGAGAACGCCTTCTTGCCCTCGACCTCGATGGGGTCGAAGGTCATCCGTCCGCCTTCGCCGGAAGCGAGAAGCGTCTTGCCGTCGGCATCCGTGAAGTTCAGCTTCCCGGTGGCCGGATCGACCGTGGCGGTCACGGCCGATGTCGATACCTTCACAAGGCCCTCATCCATCGATACTTGAAAGAAAACATCCGCCTTCTGCGGGAGCACGACCAGGCTCTTCCGGTCGTTGAACTTCTTGTCCGGCGTCGCGCTCACGCGGATCAGTTTCTCCCCCAGGACCTGGAGGCGGATCCGGGAGGCTTCTCCGGCCTTGGCATTCTGCAGTTTGACGGTTACGGTATTGCCCTTGAGAGTATAGTCTTTCTTTCCGCAGGAGAGCGAAAGAAGAACGAGGGCAGCGGCAAAAAGAAGGATCTTGTAAAAGCGCATGGGTCTGTTTGTTTGTTTCCCAAAAATACGGATTATGCGATAGAAAACAAATCCGGGACGGCGGTCTTTCCGAGAATAATCACTACCTTCGTGTAAATTGCAACATAGATGATATTAATTGCAACACAGATGAAAAAGATTCTCTTCGCGGCCGTGACGCTTTTCCTGAGCATTGCCCCGGCCACCTTCGCCCAGCCGCCCGGCCGTCCGCCCGGCACCAAGCCCGATACCGAAAAGAAAGACGAGCCCGAGAAGCCGGCTCCCGAACTGAAAGTGACCGCCGGCCTGGTCGGCATCGCCCAGAACGAAAAGGACTGGTACTTCGACATTCCCGACAGCCTGCTCGGCCGCCGGATCCTTGCCGTGACGCGTTTCGTCAGCAACACCCCGGGCGCTTCCGAATACGGCGGCGAGATGATCAGCAACCGCATGATCTACTGGGAGAAAGCCTCTAACGGAAACATCCTTTTGCGCATCGACCCGAACGTCATTTACGCCGAGGACGGACAAGACATCGGCAAGGCCGTCCGCGTCAGTTCCGAGAACCCGATCGTGGCCTCGCTGAAGCCCGAAAAGAAGGCGTCTCCCGGCTGTACGCGCGTCAAGGTCACGAGTCTGTTCGAGGGTGACAACCAGCCCTTCACGCTCGGCGCCGCGGACAAGCGGTCCTACAACCTGGGCGGCCTCAAGGGCGACGCCAGCTTCATCGAGAGCATCCGCACCTATCCCATCAACACGGAGGTGACGATGACCAAGACCTTCTCGTACAACGCGCCGAATCCCACGGCGCCGGGTCCTGCCGCCCGGGCGAACACCCTGCCCGCCGGTTCCGAGGCCGGCGTGGTCACGCTCGTCCTCAACACCTCGATGGTCCTGCTGCCGGAAAAGCCGATGCAGCCGCGTCTGTTCGACTCCCGCGTGGGATATTTTGCCGATGGTTACACGCAGTATTCCGATGAGCAGCAGGCCGTGGAGCGCGTCCGCTTCATCGCCCGCTGGCGCCTGGAGGCCCGTCCGGAAGACGTGGAGAAGCAGAAGCGCGGCGAGCTCGTGGAACCCATCAAACCCATTGTGTATTACATCGATCCGGCCACCCCGAAACAGTGGCGTCCGTACCTGATCGCCGGTGTCAATGACTGGCAGAAAGCCTTCGAGCAGGCCGGCTGGAAGAACGCCATCCACGCCGAGGAATGGCCGGAGGACAACCCGGACATGAGCATGGAGGACGCCCGTTTCTCCGTCATCCGCTACCTCGCCTCCTCCACGGCGAACGCCTATGGACCCAATGTCCATGACCCCCGCTCCGGCGAAATCCTCGAAAGCCATATCGGCTGGTATCACAACGTGATGACCCTGGTGCACGACTGGTACCAGGTGCAGGCCGGCGCCGTGGATCCGCGCGCCCGTAAGTTCATCTATGACGATGAACTGATGGGCGACCTCATCCGCTTCGTCTCCTCGCACGAGGTCGGTCACACGCTGGGCCTGCGCCACAACATGGGCTCCAGCAGCTTCACTCCGGTCGAAAAGCTCCGCGACAAGGCCTGGGTGGAAGAGCACGGCCACACCGTGTCCATCATGGACTACGCCCGCTTCAACTACGTGGCCCAGCCGGAGGACGGCATCGGCAAGGCCGGTCTGTACCCCCGCATCAACGACTATGACAAATGGGCCATCGAATACGGCTACAAGCCCACAGGGTTCAAGACCCCGAAGGAGGACCACCTGTACTGGAACAAGGTCATCATCGAGCGGCTCGCGAACCATCCCGAACTCTGGTTCGGCGGCGAGGGCTCCGATTCCGATCCCCGCGCCCAGCGCGAAGACCTCGGTGACGACGCCGTCGCGGCCAGCAACTACGGCATTCAGAACCTGAAGCGCATCATCAACCAGCTGCCGGAATGGAACGCCGAGGAAGCGAACCAGGGCGAGAACCTTTCCCGGATGTATTCGTCCCTTCTCGGTCAGTACAACCGCTACCTGGGCCATGTCGCCGCCAACATCGGCGGCCGCTTCGTCACCAACCACAGCATCGAGCAGGCGGACGCCGTCAAGTACGCCCCCGTACCTAAGGACCGCCAGAAGCGCGCTCTGAACTGGTTGAATGACAATCTGTTCCAGAAGCCGTCCTGGCTCGTGGACGTCCCTTATATCTTCGACATCACCGACCGCCCGGACAGCCAGCTCTATCCCTATGTGCGGAGCACGGTCACCAGCCTCCTGAACTACCAGAAGCTCGAGCGCATGGGCCAGTTCGCGGTATACGGCGCCGGCAACTATGCCCCGGAAGACTATCTGGACGACCTGACCGGCATGGTCTTCGAGGAGCTCTATAAGGGCCGCAAGACCGACAGCTGGCGCCGCTACCTCCAGCGCCAGTACGTGTCCACCGCCCTGGAAATCGTCACCGGCCGGCCCGCCGAAGGCACCGACGCCCGCACCCTCCTGCTGGGCAAACTGACGGAACTCCAGAAGAAGACCGCCAAGGCGAAATCCTCCGACACGGCCACCCAGGCACACTGGCAGGACCTCGCCAAAATGATCGAAAAAGGCCTGAAATAGCCCTCCCCAGGACAATTGCTACGGAAAGTAGCATAAATCCCGGCGGATGTAAAGTCATGATGCTTGACGAGAATGGCGCTGAGCGATACCTTTGCCGAAAAAACGCAGAATTATGAAATTACAGGAAAAAATCAAAGCGCTACGCAAAGGTGCAGGTTTGTCCCAGGAAGAATTCGGGGCGAGGCTCAATGTATCCCGACAGGCAGTAACTAAGTGGGAAAGCGGCGAGGGATTGCCGGACATCGGCAATCTCCTCGTGCTTTCGCGCATGTTCAAGGTAAGCATCGACGATCTTCTCTCCGAGGAGAAAGCCCTCGCGGAAAAGCTCTTCCTCTATGAAAGCCGTGTGGCCTGCGACATCGAATCCATCCGGGACTTCGATATCCATCTCGGCTGCACTGCCGAGGTCTCCGTCAGCGGTTGCGAAAGCGAGAAACTGGAGGTCGTCTGCTCTTCCAACGACATCGCCGACCTTTCCGGCCTTGTCAAGATCAAAGTCGACGACGAAGGCAAGAGTGCCGATGTGAACCTGAAACTTCGCGACGGCATTACGGAAACGCTGTGCCGGGAGGCGCTCCATGTGGAAATCTCTCTCCCGCAACGTTATGTCCACAAGGTGGAGGTATCGGCCCGCACAGGCCGGTTCTCGGTCCGGCACCTGGAATATGACAACCTGGAGTTTGGCGGCAAGGCGGAAGAAATTCACCTTTCCGAAATCAAAGGCAATACCGAACTGGATGTGAATTCAGATGTATCGATCAAGGTCGATTCCTTCTCCGGGCAAGTATCCTTGAACCAGGTTGGCGCCGTGTCCACCCTGCATGTTCCCTCCGGAAAACCGGTCGCCACCCGCACCCGCGGAATCCGCACCCGCATCCTCTGCGAGCATCCGGAACAGATTACACCTGATGCCCCGGACCTGATCGAGCTGAACGGCATCAAGTCCGAACTGACGCTGGTATTCGATTGATTATCTAAGGATTACCTCAAGAAGTCCTTCAGGAGTTTGTTGAGCTGTTTTTGGACGGTGCCGGGGCGGAGAGGATTCTTCTCCTTCGGCACCGTCGCGTTATAGAAGACAATCCGGTCGGTTTCCGAATCCAGGACGGCCGCGCTGATCTGGGAATAGCAGGAATCGGACGGGATGGGCACCACGGCGGTTCCCGGAATCAGGACGGTCAACGCAACGTCAACGAGGACGTTCAGGGCCACTTCTTTCGCGTATTCCTTGGCGTCGCGCGTCATTCCCCGTGCGACCAGGACCAATCCATATCGATATCCTTGCGCTTCGAGCGCTTTATCCAGGAGGTCAGGAATCGGGAACGTGTCGAACGTCTCCCAATCCCGCTCGTAGAGGTAACGCAGAAAAGCGAACGCCTCTTCCTTTTCGTCATCATTCAGTTCGATCCGGCCGGAGACCGGCACACCCATTTCATCAACCAGGCGGGTAATCAGCGTCTCGGAGATTATCGACAGGGTGTCGTTGAAAGACTCGTTGTAATTCTCGTCCAGATAGTAGATGCTGGAGACCGGGCCCATCAGCGCCATGTCCTGTCTCGCATTTTCGGGCGTGAATCCACCATAGTATCTTGCGGTTGCGCAGGATGAGACGGCCAGGACGACCAGAACGAGGAGGAAGAGTGTCTTTTTCATATAGGGTTTGCTGTTTTATTCCGGAATGGCAAAGATGACCGGGAAATGGTAGACGAAGCGCACCGGTTTTCCGTCCTTGATGGCGGGACGCCATTTCGGGGAGTTTTTGACGACCCGGACCGCTTCGGCGTCAAGTGAAGGGTATACCCCCTGCTCGACTTCGACCTCCTGGACACCACCATTGGTGCCGATGACGAACTTCACGATGACGGACCCCTCTATACCGGCCTCTTTCGCATCCTTCGGATACTTCAGACGGGCAGTGACCCACGAAGAGAAGGCGTTGGCGCTCTGGTTCTTGAAGCGAGGTTCGACATCGACGGAACTCATCCGTTCCAACTCAGAGGCGTGGTTCGGACCGTCCGCCTTGCGGAGGAGGTGACCGCCGGCCATTTCGATGACAGTCCCGTTATAGATGGAATGGCGGCCGGCGACCGTGAGGGTGTCGCCCATGACGATCTGCATCTGCGGAAAACTCACGTTCGAGCCCGGACGGCCATCCACGAGGCCATATACATAAGCCTCGCCTGTTTCGTCTTTCAGGTAGAAGACACCGCGCTGGTCGCCTTTCAGGCGGCTCACGACGCCGTGGAGCACCACCAGCGTAGTATCGTTGCGGGACATTCTGTTAAATTCGTCCATCGTCTTGCGGACGCCCTGGGATGCGGCAGGGAAGCAGGCCGCGAGGGCCAGCATCGCAAAAATCAATCGTTTCATAATCTTTTCTTGCACATCAAATTGCATCCGTTTACCCTATAAACGGAGAGCAACCCGAAATGTAACAGGTTTTACTGCAAAATATCTGCCTTCCGGCCTATTTCTTTCTCGCGGGAAGGAAAAGGCCGGCAACGGAGATGAGGAGAAGCAGAATCAAAGTGATGGAAGAGGCGCGGGAGATGTTCGCGCCGACAGCGTAGGACTTCGGCTCGAAACGCATGACGACGTCGTGCTCGCCCGCCGGGAGTGCCGCCGCGCGGAGGGTCCAGTCGGCCCGCACGACATCCACCGGCTTGCCGTCCACCTCCGCCTTCCAGCCATCCGGATAGTAGATCTCGCTGAAGACGGCGAGGCGGTCGGCCGAGGCCGCGTAGTGGTACCGGAGCTCGTTCGGGGCATAGGACGTCAGGACGATGGTGTCGGTGGTATCCGCCGGGGCGAAGGTCGATATGGACATGTCTTTGCCGATGACCGCCTGGCGCTTCAAATCCACCGAGCCCAGGAAGGCGATCTCCTCGTCAGGCGTCGCGGCCTTGACGGCCTCATCGACAAACCAAGCGTTGCCAAAGGCGTTCGCATTGACCACCGGAGGATACTCTCCGTCGAGGATGATGTATCTGGTATTCAGCGCATTGAGGACGGGGGTGTCCGGCATGCCGTTTTCGATGTCGTCGATGGTTTCGGCCGTCTGGAGGACGCCGTAGATCTTATTGATTTCGCCCGTCAGGTAGTGCTCGATGAGGTCCTGGTAGCGCTGGAGCTTGGCCGGGGAATAGCCGCCGACGCTCTTGTGGTGGTAGGACGGAACGGCAGAGTTGAACACATTGACACTCAGGTCGAGGACGCGGTAGGACGGGTCCGTATCGGCCTTGATCATCTGGTCCACGGGACGCTCGGCGAAGGGCTTGTTGAAGTCCTTCGGGGTGGTGAAGTGATCCGCGTTCAGGTAGCGCTTGCCCACGGTGAACATGTTCACGAGCACCAGCGCGCAGATAGCCAGGCTGGCGATGACCTTCCGGATGGGGTTCTTCTTTTCCGACAGGCTGGCCCAAAGGAGCAGGGCCCATGCGCCCGCGATGAGGAAGAAGGAAATCAGGGCGTCCTGACGCAGCAAGGCGATACGGTCCGCCTGGAAGGCTTCGACCAAAATGTCCTGCTGACCCGCGTCAGCCGCCGATGTGAAGTCGCCGGCGAGCGTCGGAATCAGGAAGAACAGCAGGCACAGACCGCCGGTCAGGGCGAAAGCGATGCCGCTCTTGCGCAGGAAAGACTTCCGGTCATAGCCGTCCCTGACGATATGGTCGAGGGTCAGGAAGCCCAGCACGGGCAGCGTGACTTGCAGGACAACGAGCGCCATGGACACCGTCCGGAACTTGTTGTACAGCGGCAAGACATTGAAACAGAGCTTGGTAAACGCCATGAAGTGACTGCCGACAGCCATCAGGATGGCGATGATCGTGCCCACGATGAGCCACCATTTATCCTTTCCCTTGTACAGGAACAGGCCCAGGATGAACAGGAACATCGTGATGGCGCCCATGTACATCGGACCGGCCGTGAAAGGCTGCGGGCCCCAGTAGAGGGGAAGGCCTTTGGCGATTTCACGCAAGTTCGACTGCCCCGCCTGCCGGAGCAGCTTGATGGTCTCGGATTTCGCCGGATCCACCGCCTGAGACGAGGAGCCGCCATTGAAATTCGGAATCATCATGTTGGGCAGTTCCTCCCAGCCGTAAGACCATGCCGTGGCATAGTCCAGGTCCAGGCCTCCGCCCTTGACAGCCCCTTCCTGCGTCAGTTCAGAACCCCCGCGCATGGTGTTCGGGGTATACTTGGCAAGAGGCAGCAACTTATTGACATTCGTGGCGATACCGACTCCGCCGACGACCAGCAAGAGGGCCGATGCAATGAAGAAACGGCCGATGCGGTCCTTACGCTTGCGGAGAATGTCGATAAATTCCACCAAGGCGTAGAGCATCACCAGAATCGCCAGATAGTATGTGATTTGCTGATGGTTGGCCTTGATCTGCATGCTCAGCGCGAGGCTGAACAGGACGGCGCCCAGCAGTACCTTAGCGAGCCAACGGTTCTTCGATTCGATGCTCCGGTACGTATAGACGAGCGCGGCAAGCACCCACGGGAAGAAGGCAATCGCCTGCATCTTCGTGTTGTGGCCCACCTGGATGATCTGGAAGTTGTACGAACAGAACGCAATGGCCACGGCTCCGCCGAGGGCCAGCGGCCAGCTGACACCCAGCGCAAGCATCAACAAGAACGCGCCCAGCAGCGCGATGAACAAGTAGGTCGCGGGGCGCTTACCCGTGAGCAGCAGGTTGTAGATTCCCTGCGTCGCGTCGCCGCCATTCTGTGTGGAGATGGCCGTCGTGGGCATTCCGCCGAACATCGAATCCGTCCAATAGGTCGGGTCGTCCGGGTGCGCAGCGTTCCACTCCGACATCTCGTGCGACATGCCTACATATCCCGATATGTCGCTCTGGTTCACGATCTTCCCGTCCAGCACCTGCGGCACGAAACCGTAGCTGAGCACGAGGAAAAACACCACGGCGCCGAGGGCGATGCCGATATTCTTCAACAGTTTTTTCTTGTCCATGACTTACTTGTTTTCGTTAGAAACCCGCTCCAGCAGGGCGGCCAGTTCGCGAGTGATACTGCGGCGGGAGAAGCGGGCGATGTCGCCCTCGACGGCGGGAACGCCGCCGGCCTTGAACTGCTCCCAGGCCTTGTCGATGAAAGCGCGCATCGCGTCCAGGTTGTCCCAGCCGGCCGTGACGCCGGCACCGGTGTCGGCGAGGACGCGGGCCATGGCGCCGTCCTCCTGGCCGATGCCGAGGATGGGCCGGCGCGAGGCGAGGTATTCGAATAGTTTCCCGGGCAGGATAGGCCGATACTCCGGATCGTTCCGCAGCGGAAGAACCAGAATGGTGGCTGCAAGCTGCTCGCGTACAGCGGTTAAATGGTCCCGATAGCCCAGGTCCACGACGTTGTTCTTCAAGCCCGCTTCTTCGATGGCGGCATACACTTCGCTGTCCACTTTGCCCACCAGCCGCAGGCGGAGGGCGGCCTTGAAGTCCGGATCGGCCCAGGCCTTGATGCCCAGCGCCTTCCAGAAGTTGAGCGGATTGCCGTCGGCCGCGAAGAGGCCGGTGTGGACGACGTTGAAGAAGCCGTCCGGCTCCACGGCCTGCTCGAAGTCGCCGCCGTCATAGCCGTTCGTGATCATCGCCACGGGCGTTTTCGTCTGCGCCTGGAACTCTTCCTGCACAAGCGGCGTGACCGCCAGCACGGTGGAGCAATCATCCAGGACGGACTGCTCCATCGCCCGGAGCTTGCGCCAGGTCCGGGCTGACATCGGCAGGTGCTTGAGGTAGTACATCCGGCTCCACGGGTCGCGGAAATCCGGAATCCACGGAATCCCGAGTTCCTTGTGCAGTCGCTGGCCGATGAGATGCATCGAGTGGGGCGGTCCCGTCGTAACGATCACATCGACAGGATGTTCCGCCAGATACTTCTTGAGGAAACGGACGCTCGGCTTCACCCAGCCCACGCGCGGATCCGGCACGAACAGGTTGCCGCGGATCCACAGCGAGAGGCGCTGCTTGAAGGACTTCCTGCCGCTGGAG
>Ga0310690_10009899_pt1 | contig 11924 bp, 6 predicted proteins | sample AusTroGonzalo_MG_2_FD_207661 | JGI IMG/M metagenome (GOLD analysis project Ga0310690, IMG submission 207661) | Bovine rumen microbial communities from tropical cattle in Woodstock, Queensland, Australia - Gonzalo_04 (v2) (version 2) | ecosystem: Host-associated > Mammals > Digestive system >...
TATTATCTCTTTCAAAAGCAGTTAAAGTACCACTAAATATATTGATTTGTTCACCTACATATGTTAAAACAAATGTATAATCATCTACTTCTAATGGATCACACTTCCTATAAACAAACTGTATGCGCACAGGTTCTTCAATCACTTCATTAACTGTAATTTCAGCAACCCCATTTGTACATTCACAGCTATATTCTACAGTTTCATTATCTACAATAACAAAAGTTTCTTCTTCAATAACCGTCTTTATATAATGGTCATCTACTGCAATTGTAAATACAGTAGTATCATTATCAATTACATTACCAAGAATACTATATCCAACAACCGCAGAATCAGCTTGTGGATCAGTAGTTAAAGCAACTGAGTAAACCTCATCATCTTCAATAAATCTTACGAAGTATTCCCCGTTAGATTCAACATCATTATGTTCTTCAGTTGGATCTAAAATTCCATCTGCTAAAGTAGATAATCCGGTTAATATACAAGCGGTCCCATAATCAGTATATAACTTATAACCTTCACCTACTTCATAAGTAATTAAGAATCTCTCACCAGTATCAGCTATTGGCGTTTCTTCTTCTTCCTCCGCGGCCGGCTCTTCCACTACCTGACCAGGCTCTATCACCTGCTCTTCTTCCTCTTCTTGAGGATACATATCATCAGTATAGAATATCGCGCCGCCGCCCTCTAAAGTAAGCTCTTTTTGATCACTCTTTTCAATTATCTTATAAACTGCGGCCAGCCCACCAGTTTCCAATGAATCAGCAGGGTCATTGTAATTACTTAATTTAACCCATTCGCCTACATCAAACATCTCTGGTTTATCAACTTTCAAAACTAGATCTGCTTGTATATAATCAACGCTTATATTATTAATAATTAATGGTTGAGTAGTATCATCTCCTACTTCTAAATCACAATAAATAGTTATTTTATTAGAAAACTCATTGTATTCATAAGTAAAAGTCCTACCAGTTATTGTAATTTCTTCAATTGTCGCAGCCTTAAGACCTTCAATATATCCAATAAATTTATTTCTAATTTGATTATATGTAAATATAGTTGATATATTATCTACTGTTACATTATCTGTAACTACATAAGCCTTCTTAATAGTCGTACTCGGCCTAAACAAGAACGCTCCACCAACTGCCTCAATCTCACTATATTCAAATACCGCAGTCTTAATCGCACCACGTGCAATTATATTATTAAAAATAGCATCACCAGTTCCAGTAATAGACCAGCCTGCATTAATATTCTGAATGTAATCAGAAGAAGCTATAATTGGATCTTCCAACGTACCATCAATTAGCAAGTACTTCCCAGCTGTATTACCAACCGTAATATACCCAGAAAAATCTCCAGACGTTGCATTGACATGTCCACTAAAATCACCATCTTGAGCATGAATTGTACCAGTAAACTCACCATCATGTGCATAAACAGTTCCATTAAACACACCATCGCGAGCATTAATAGTTCCAGTAACAGTCAAGTTACCTTCATCATTAGTTTCAAACACTGACTCTCCATCAGAATTCTGAATTTTAATTCCATATTTCTGAGGATTTCCAAGTGAATCAAACTCTAAAGCACCAATTTTAATGTGTTCAAGCCTATAGTTTACTGTAAGTACATCAGAAGGGTTTAATTCATAGATAAAAGTTAATAATGCTTCTTCTCTATCATAAGAATAGTTACTTGGATCAACTAAATTTCCATTTCTATAAACACTGTTAATCTTTAAAATTCCTGACCCACCTAAATCCACAACATTCATCGGAAGTAAATAAGTCACTGTAATAGGATTTTCAACTTCAGAAACATAGTTCCCCGAATCATATACTGTAATCAAATCTCCTTCTACAGTATATTCAAGTACCTGTTCATTAGCATCAATAACACTATCAATAATTGGATTATCCGGTCCCATATAGATATATCCAATCGGTTCAGGCTCTGCTTCAACCAAATCTCTATTACCAGCCGCCATCAATCCCCTCGTAGGAAGAACTGATAATGGAGACACATTCGGAGAAATTGACTGTCCTTGTTCTTGCGGCTCTTCCTCAACTTCTTCCGGCTCTATAAACTCCATGTTTGTGACAACTGACAGCGGCTCCGCAGGAGCTATCACCACATTTTTCTCCAAATTAGTTCCAACAACCTGTATATCTTCATCAGAACTAACACTCACATAACCATCAGCGTAAGAGTTCTTAATAAAGAATCCATCCCAAGTCATTCCAAACTTGGCAGTTTCTTGTATATCTTCAAGTGAGTTGACTTTAAAATCCTCAGCTCCTTGAATACCATAGACTCCATATTTGTCAAAACGTACATAAGTCTTTAGATCAAATGGCCCACCATCTGGATCAAATCCATAAGCATTAAGTCCATATTTGTCCCAACGGAAACTTGGATTATCTCCATCTTTAATCATTATATCTTGTACGTTAATTGAACCTATATTCAGTAAATCTGTTGAAATTCCATTCGCTGTAATAGCACTCTTCCAAGTATTACCACCATCATTAGAAATCTTAATTCCTTCTCCAACAATTTTCACTAAATTATTTGGCTTTTGAAGATTTCTAACTAAAATTCCTTCACCATTTGTTATGACAGTTCCATCACTTGTAAGATTAAATCCAGTTTTACTTATATCATTTAAAGAGTCAATAAGGATATCTGAATTCAGTGTGCCGTTACTGTCTAATAACGTAGCGGCCTTTGCATAGGTTGCTTGGTTATACTGAACAGACTGTACAGTGGCCGCGATTCTCTGGAAGAGATCTTCAAATTGAGTTTTGTAGTTTTGAACTACTATTTTATTTTCTTCCGGAGAGTCTAAGTTCCATTCAACTTCAGAAACAATTACTTCTTCACGAGCAGGAGTTATTACATATTTATTATCAACCAAAACCCTTGCATAACCAAAGTACTCCTCATCCTCCATGTAAGTTTTATCACCTACATCAAAGTTATAATTCTGAAATCCTTCAATCTCACTGATTTCTAAAACATCAATTGAATAAGTAACTTTTGGCTGTGCAGAAGTGTTACTAACTTGAAGGGCATCAAGATAATAAAGCTCAGGATCTATATATTCATTAGAACTCCAAGTTCCTTCTTGAATGAAACGACTATATTTTTTATAAAACTTTTGTTCTTCAGCATCCTTTAAGGCTTGAATTTCAGCTATTTGTTCTTCATAACCTTTATGACTATTCTTATATTCTGTAGTTGGAACTAATCTGAAATTCGTAGTTAAATTGTCATTACCTTTAGCTATCGTAATTAGGCTTCCCGCTCCATACGTATAAATAATCTTATTTGGACTTGTATAAAGTACTCTATATCCAAAATTATTCCCTGATAATTTTTTTGGAAGTTTATCTATACGAAGTTGATTATACGGACTTGATTCTGTAACTTCAAAACTTCTTTCATTTTCAGTTACCTCATAAGATAAAATATTACCACCACGAATAAAAGAAAATCCAAAACCAACCGCATAATCATCAACAATTAATCTAGTTGTCCAATTATTTCCATCTTTAATTGTAGTAGCTACAAAACTATAATCTTTAGCTCCATAGCACTCTAACATTAATTTATCATACTCAGATTTTTTATTAGTATATAATCCAGTATAATTATTACGAACAATAGAGTATTGATAAATTCTTCCTATGCTGTCAATTAAATCATCATGATCTTTTATATTCTTAAATTCTTGAGATTGTTCTGATGCTTTTTTATTCGTATTCGCTACATAAGTAGAATAACTCATATTAGCAAGAGTTTCAAAGTCATTCATAGCTTCAGCTAAATCTGCCTCTGCTTCACTTAACAACTCAGAATAAACATCTAAATCTGCACCAATTTTATTGATAGAATTTAAAGTACTAGCTTGCTTAGATCTCAACTCAAAGATTTGTTTATTATACCCTTTCATTTCAGTATAATATTGTGCTAAATCATTTTGAAATTGATCTCTATCATCAATTAATCCTTTATTTAAAAAGTAATCAAAATTTAAAATGTAGCTTTCTCCACTAGGATTAGAGTCTGCACTTTGTATTCCTACAGAACCTTCATCTGTAGTATCTTGTTGTTCATTACCAACAATTAATTTAGTAACAATCTCATCACTATCTAAAGTTCTCTGAATTGATTTTAAATTTATTCCATATTTAAAACCAGCAAAATTATCTTTTCCAGCATATTGTTTAAAAGCAACCCTCTTAATTGGAACGTTATTTTCATCTAATATAAGTGATCCATCATCATGGTGTGGCACTTCTAATTTTAACCAACATTCAAATGTTTCACAAATAGACTGTAATATATTGAAACAATTAGATTGAGTTGCATCAATAGAAAGAACTTTTTCACAGTCTCCATTATAAACTGGTTTTACTACCTTTAATCCATATTCACTTTTAAAACTTTCAATAGATGAATAAGTTTGAATTTCTTCTTTTAAAGTTCCATCTTTTGGTTTTAGATAGTAAAAATCTGTTTCTGTACTTTTAGCTTCTGGAATGTTACCAAGAATAACAGGTTGATTATTAGCATCTCTTACACATTTAAAGAGCTGAACATCTTTAATATAAGCATATTCAGTGATTCTATTCGTGTCATCTGTATAAAGAAAAATTCCTATCTTTAATTTAGGATCTGCCATTTCTTTATTAGAAATTGGACGTTTAGCTCTGGCGGTTGTCATATAATAGTTTAAAAACTTATTTTGATTATAAGTTTCATACATTTCAGTTTTTGTGTTCCAAACTCTTCTATTTGAACCATTAACTGAATAAATATAATCAACTGCAGGCTCTTGAGCCACTCCATCAATTATATATTGTTTATAATTATCATTAAAATTACCATTTTTTATCTCATTATTACAGATTGTAAAATTTCCATCAAAATCTATATATATCTGTTTAATCTTATAAACATAGTATTGATCTACTGATTGACCGTCTGCGTCATAATATTTGGCACTAACACTATCATAGGATGCAACAACTGCTCTAAGACCAGTTGTATTCATTACCCATGAATTCATTACACCACTACTATTTTTCCAACCACCACAAACTCTAAGTACGTATTCTTCTCCTTTAGAAATATGATCAATAATAGAAGCATTATCCATTATACCACTATTAAAATACGTATTTTTAATAGTGCCATCTATCTTTCCAACATCATTAAATTTAACTTCTAAAAATCCTTGAACATCTTTAAGTTTATTTATAGCTTCTAAAGTAAGATTCTTCCCAACTTCAGGATAAGAAACTACATTTAAAGGCTGTAATAAATATTTATTATTTGCATTGTGTGAAACTTGCGTCATCGCGCTCCATGCCGCGGGCGCGCTATCAGAAAAAGCTTCAAAATCGGATCCATTAGTAACATAATTTGTTACTACATCAGAAGTTGTGTATTCATAATCGGTATACTGATAAACTTGTCTATTTTCATTATCAAATTCAGCTTCATATATGTTAACTGTACGTTCCATTATTGGATCATAAGTTGTAAGTTGTCCATAGACAAGTCTATTTGCTTGATTAGCTGTATATATACCGCCATAAGTTATAGTTGTACCAAAATATATGATATTATTATTATCATCATAACTTATAATACTAACATCTTCTTCATTAACTTTCTTTTGAAATCTATAATTAGGGGCAGTTATTACTCCATTATCATCAATCGCAAATTTATATCTATCTGCTTCTCTTATAAATTGAACAAACTCAGTTTGCTTATTAGCAATATAACTATAAAAAACATAAATTACTTCGTTAGATAAATTAACTGGTAAATTAGTTTCTAAATCAGTTACAGTAATAGTGGAACTTTGTCCAATTGTATACTTATATAGTGGCTCCTTTACTAATTGTTGCAGTAAATCACAACTTTCTTTATCTACTTCCCAATCAGTCCCTTGTAATGCTTTTTCACCAAGTTCAATTGCTGTACCTTGATTATTATTTAAATCTGAACTTAAAGTAATATTAAATCCATTTCTTGAAAGTTCATTAACAAATAAATCTCCACAAGTATAAGTAAAAACCATATCTTCTGAACTTTCTTCACATTCTTTAATTCTTAAATCGTACCATTCTCCATCATATTTAAGTTTAACCTTTCTTTCATTAATTAAATAGTTTGCAAATGGATTTATTACTACTAAACCAGAGGCAGAATCAAAATACTTATAAGCCATTGAGAAAGTTAATTGTACTTCCCCATTAACTTTTTTATTTAAAATTGGCGAATAGACTCTATTTGGAGAAGTCATATAATCTGCTCCAATAGTAGCAAGTCTTCTTTCTTTCACATAAGAATTGCCATTCTCAGTAACAGTTATATCTTCCCAAATAGAGATTTCATAAGGCTTTTTTAAAATTTCGCCCATCTCCTTCCCCTCCTAAAAGTATAAGTAATCATAATGAATCGTCATGTGCGCGCCTGATGTTTCCTCACAACAAATTGAAATTGTTTGATATAAATTTTCTTTATCAAAAAATATGTCAGTTTTTTTAATTTTTGGAAAAACCCCACCTTTAATATACTTATTATATAAATTTCCTGTTGTAGTCCAACCAGTAATTCTATTATTATAAATATCTACTGCTTCATTGTAAGTTACTCCTTCAACTAGTCCATTTACAGTATTAATTACAATTCCTGTCTCATTATCCGCGGCCGTATTAGTCTCAGCAGTAATTGGTTTAAAAACTAAAGTTCCAGTATCTCCATTTACTATAATGTAATTTTTACCAGTTGGAGGACTTATAGTTTTGCTAGTTATATTATTATTCCCATCTCTTGTAACTTTATAAGGTATGTATAAATAAAATCCTGTTTGTATATCTCCTGGATTATAAACTCTAATTTCAAAGTTATAATTATTTGTAATTTCTGGAGTCCGTACTCTATCAATCTCATAAAAATCATATCGTTCTTGAGTCAATAACCCACTTGATTCTTTCCATTCGTCAACATTTGGATAGGTAGTAATAACATTTCCACTTTCAGCAGCCACTCCATCACCTGTTCCAACAGTAGCTATACCAACAAGAGCAGAACCTACTGTATTTCTTCTTAAATAGAAATCCAACGTCTTAAATTGTTGTTTTGCAAATGGATAATAACAAACAAAGTCTATTTTACCTTCACCTTTATAAATACGACGAGTTTTTCCAGTATATACTTTATGATCTATACTACCTTCTATATACCCTATATGATTCTCACTATCCCAATAGTATTCTTCTTCATCAAAGCATATATAATTAAGTTCAATCGGATCTTCTACCTTCGCATAGTAAACTTTATAAGGTCTCTCATCAAAAATCAATTCACAAATTCTTTTCTGCCCAAAAACTCTCCTAATCTGTCTAAATTGCTCTTCTGTAACAGAATCATAAGCAATAGATATAGAAAAAGTTCTCTTCCCAAAATTAGACCAAAAGAAATATTCCCCATCATTTCCTGGTATCTCAGTAGTTTTATCATTTATCTCAGGGAATAGTTCTTCGTCATATCTATCTCCATCACTAACTCGAACTATGTTAAGTCTTGAGCTGTGAATTCCATCAAAACTGAAACCAATGAAATCTCCTTTCATCTCCTTTGCTCCTTAATTACTTGGATAATAATTTAATCCACATAAAATCTGTGCTTTAAGATAAACTTTTATAGTTCTAGTACCAAAATTTTTAATTGCATATTGTAATATTCCTTTATTTTTACCTCTACCTTTAATGAACATCTCCCAAGTTGAAACATAAGCCGCATCACTTTCTGTTGTTCCTGCATAACTCCAATTCCAACTTACTATTCCTAATGGCTCCCATCCCCAATTTTTAGCTGGTCCTGGAATAGAAAAAGCTGATAAGCCACTATTAAGGTTAAGCTCTCTTCTTGCTGATTTATTACTATCAAGAGTAATAGTAAAACTTTTACTACCAACTTCAAGAACAGCTATTTTATAAGCATATTTATCTTTAAGTGAAATTTCATTTTCGTAAATTGTATTGCCCTTCAACACATTAGCAGAAGCTTGTTTCTTTACGACTAAGTTTCCTTTAATTAAACCATCTTTATCTACGGTTAGGCCTCCTTCATCTATTATAAAATTTCCTTTTGATGATGCCGCATACTGTCCAGTAGATTGTAAAATAACTGGGTTATCTGCCCCATCTATAACTATTCGTCGATTACTATCAGTTACAATGAAAGGTTTATTACCTGCTGGTGTGCTACTATTAAAAACTATGCCGCTACCAGAAGTTGGAAAATATAAATTATGATCATTTAATACATTAGTAATATAAAAACTTCCGTCTGCTGTCCAATTAACTATTCCATTCCCAGAACCAGGTCCTTGATTAGAAAGTTGTCTTGTATTTGTTGGTACAGGTACCTCATCTGGATTTGGCATATAAACTTCATAACTAACATTTAATCCATTTTTTAAAGTACCTAATAAAGTAGTAGTCTGTGACTGCTCATATTCAGACTCATAAGTTACTTCAGCCAATCCTTTTATAACCTTTCTTAAAAAACTAGGATCTACAGCTGTAGTATTATCAGTACCAAATTCACCACTATACCAACTAGGTATATCTTCTGAATTAAGATCAAATAACTTAGTAACCCCATAAACATCATTAGTAGCGGTAGCCTCAACATGATTTACCATATACCAATATGCAGGATCTCGTGGTTCAGCTTGTGCTTCATTCTCTACATAACAAAATAAAACGACCTCCCCGGCTTCCCAAGCTAACTTTTCAGGAGCTTCTTGGTTAAAAGTTTTAATAAATCTACCCGAATCAGAACCAATTGTAATATTCTCATTCGATTCGGTTACTTGTATTTTAAGCGCCGGATTATACAGGTCTTGCTCACTTTGCTTCTCTACAAAATATACAGCCAATAAATCTCCAACTTTGAAATCAAAATTTTCTAAATCAGTTAATACGGGTTCTTGGATAGTTACAGTAAAGACTTCTGCCTCTCCTACTGTAGCCTTTCCTCCTCTTCCACAGACTCCATAAAAAACCCTCTTCGCCATATTTTTTCTCCTTCTCCCTCTAAAACTAATAAAGCCACCATCAACTGGCGGCTTAATCACTTAAATCTTCTTAATTCTCACTATTAAACTAATCTTCCTATTTTCATAGTAACGATAATAAGAACTCAAAATTCTCTTATGCCCCATTGAATTGAAAATAGGTCTCCCGTTTTTCTTCATACCCATATAAACCATTGTATGATAACCGGGTTGTTTATAAGCAACTATATCGCCTTTTTTTATTTTTCCTTCTTTCGCCAACTGCTGAGCAGTTTTATTAGGATATGAGTAGTAAAACACATTTGGATGATTCTTGATGTAGTTGGCGGCCGTACCGTTTAAATGGCCAGTACTTGGATTCGCATTGAACCAAGTTCCTTTTGGAATCAATCCAAGTCGCTGCAATGAAACTGCAACGAAAGTTATACAAGTTCCTCTATATTTGCTAGTAGCTACAGTTGGAGTAGTCCAATCATATTTCTGATGAATAGACCATTTGAACTGTTTCTCCATCGCATCATACCATTTCTTCAATGGATCTTCTTTCTTTGTAGATTTATGAACCTGCTTCCCTTTATAGTTATATACGCTATATCCTAAATGTCTATCACAAACCTTTTTCGCCTTGTCTAGATCTGTGCTTGCATAGATCTGAGTTCTATATCCACCAGGTGTCTTTCTTACCCGATAGACTTTTTGAACTGGATCTCGTGCAGAATACACATTACTATTATTCCTGTCGTACACATTGTACTTATATTTCTTAGCTGCTTTTTTAGCTTTATCAAAATCTTTCGTAGCTAAAACTTGACTTTTATAATTATTTTTAGATTTTTTAACTCTATAAATTTCTGGTTTTGGATTCTTTCCAGAATAGATATTTGAGTTTTTTGAATTGTAGACGTTGAGTTTATTTCTATCTGCGAACTTAACCGCAGTTTCATAATCGTGAGTTTTCTTCTTTATAGGTGTCTTATTCCCCTTTCTAACTATAAATAAAGGTTTACTTTTCCCCACTTATCTCACCTCTTTTTATTCTCATATATTAAAAAATCATGTGTCTTTGTACATTCCTCATAAACCTCTTTAATTGTTCGTATAGCTAACATCGCTTTATTATTTTTATAGTCTGGATTGCCTTCACAAAACTTCTCATATGTATCTATATCTTCTAAAATTTCATCAAAGTGTTCTTTTGAATGACGTTTTCCGAAAAGTATTTCATCGTTAAATCGTAAAATGCGCTGGCGCGCTTGACGTATCTTTTCTTTCTCCTCTATACGTAAGTGCTCTTCAAAATCTCTTGTAAGTTTTTTGAGCTGCTCAATTTCTTCTTTATTAATAGCTCGTCCTAATGAGCGGGCTAGCCAAGACCAAAAGTTCAAATCTAATTTCGGGATCCGGATTGTTCCTAAGATAACGATTAAAAATCCGACTATTCCGGTCTGTGCTAATTCTACAATTTCCCGTAAGTCCATCAGCCTTAACCCCCTATAACAATCTTCTCTATGTAAAGTAGAGTTAATTAAGAGGAACTCTACTTTTTATGTGAGGTGAGAAATATGAGTAAATTTGAAGAAAAAGTTGCAGACATTTTGATTAAGGGAAGAGTTAAGTTTGAAAGAGAAAAGAGCTTTCCGGATTTAGGAAGAGGGAAGTATAGGTTTGACTTTTACCTCCCAAATTGGGGCGGCCGCCCTGTGGTTATAGAGGTCTCAGGGAGGCAACATTGGGAACAGGTTAAGAAATTTCAACCTACAAGAAGAGATTTTCTCGCACAACAAGAAAGAGACAGGAGGAAAATTTCCTACTGTCTCGCTAAAGGGATTGATATGTATGTTGTTCCATATTGGGAAGAGAAGAATTTGAGGAATTTGAAGGATTTGTTTAGGGAAGAATATAAGGTTAGGAGTCGATGGTTTTATAGTATAATTAAATAATACTATATAATAATTTATTGAGATATCCCAATAGCCCAATTTTCACCACTAGTACTTATATACATAGATTGATTTGAAATAGTAAAAACTGGGCCATTTATTATGTCACCATTATATAATTGACCGTTATAATTAATCCCTGTATAAAATTCTTTTGGATAATCTGGATAATTACTACTACTTATTATTACTTCATAAGCAATTATTTTTCCTTGTTTTATAAAAGATCTTGTTTGTGATACAGTATATGAAGCAGAATTTATAGTATATGTATTATCACCATATGAAACATTAAAAACTACTTTCACTAAATCATTGATACCACTAATATTCATTGACCAACTATTGTCATTTACTGATATTTCAATAACTGTTCCTGAAGAATGTTTAAAATAAAAAACAGGACCAACAGAAACACTAACACCACTATTATTATAATTATAATTACATTGAATAGTATATTCAGTTGGTGCATCTTCAGATATAACTCTTAATTCTGGAACTATATCTATTCCATTTTTTAAAAAATTTCTAACCTCTGTTACCGTATGAGAAACAGAATCAAGAACATATGGAGAATAAGAATAATATTTTGTTACAGTAAAAATTACTTTTACTGGTCCAACACTTTCAATCCCATTCTCCAACTTATTCAACTTCTCCGCAGTAATCACGTCCCCGTCTTGCCAAACCGTTGGTGTATATGACATTCATTTGTCCTCCTTATGGTAATATTGCTTCAAAATAATCCGTCGCCTGTAAAGCAGATAATCCATCTATACTACTATAAAAAACATTTGTAAAGTTTAGTTGATAAGGTGGATTTACTTCTGCTATGTAAATTACATTTTGAACATAAATTATTT
>Ga0310690_10009903_pt1 | contig 11921 bp, 9 predicted proteins | sample AusTroGonzalo_MG_2_FD_207661 | JGI IMG/M metagenome (GOLD analysis project Ga0310690, IMG submission 207661) | Bovine rumen microbial communities from tropical cattle in Woodstock, Queensland, Australia - Gonzalo_04 (v2) (version 2) | ecosystem: Host-associated > Mammals > Digestive system >...
AGTTCAGTGCGGCGGTCTTGGTGTCCATGGAGAACAGGTAGGACAGGATCATCAGGTTGATGGGTCCGCCTCCGATTCCGAGGAACGATGACAGCACGCCCAGTACGAAGCCCGCTATTATGACGACGACCTTGTTCCCGACGTTCTTCGTGTTCACCTTGTCCTTCTTGACGGTGTAGATGAACACGGCAACAGTCAGGATGACCATGATGATGTTCTGGATCAGGCTGACCATGGCATCGTTTCCGGCCGACGTCTTGATGATGTCGAACACCTTCTTGCCGGCCACTCCGCCCACGGCGGCGCCGATCGCCAGGAAAATCGTCGTCCTGCTTATCTTCTGTTCTCCGCCCCTGCTCCTGAGAAGCGAGACGATCGTCATTGTCAGGACCGTGATTCCGGAAAGGAAACTGATCTGGCTGGCGGGCATGCCCGTCACTGCATCCAGGACGGGCTTGATGAGGACGCCACCGCCGATTCCGCTGATGGAACCGACGATCGTGGCGACGAAAACGGTGATGACGATAAGTACTATCATTTGCTTCCCATCATCCTGCGGGATGGCAGGTCGAGTCGGAAAGGTCCTGTACGGGATCCGCATCCTTCATGCAGAGGTGCACGGCACCGAGCTTGAACGTCATCGGGAGAGCCAGGATGTTCGGGTTCTCTCCGACGAATTTCTTCTTCGCATCCTCAAGTGCCTCCTCGAAGGTCGCCCTTGTCTTGAGACCCATTCCCCTTGCGATACCGGGCTCGCGCGCTCCGACTATGTAGATGGCGCTGGTGTTCATCTCGGCAAGGTGTCCGCAGCTCATCATGGAGAAGCCGTGGAACGGATGGAATGCATTCGCGAAGCGGTACTTGCGGATGTACTCCTCATTGGTGGCGAAGTACTCGCCGTAGCGGTTCATGTCCGGAAGTATGTTCATGTAGTCATGCTGGAACATGTCGTACAGCTCCCTGAGGTACGGCCATCTCTCATCGTGGAAATAACCGTCGCAGATGCTGGAGACGATGAAGACGCAACGGTCGCTCATGATCCTCTTGTGCCTGATGACCTGGGCCGAGAGGGCCTGCATCATCTGGATGGGGTTGGTTCCCATTCCGTTTCCGTAGTGGAAGTCGGTCGGCATTCCGAACACGATCACGTCGTACTTCTTCTCCGCCCAGTGGACATAGGTCCTCTTGTCGGCGACCTTCCATGAGACCGGCTGCATCTCCTTCGCGTATCCGCTGAAGATGGCGATCTGCCTGGAGTATGTGTCCAGGACGGCGTCGCAGCAGAAGAACTTGTGGCCCATCTTCTCTTCCATGAGCATTCCGTGCTGGTTGAACTTCTCCCTCATCTGGTTGTGTGCCGATACGGGGACGAACTCCGGCTTGTGCATGACCTGCGGGACATGGTGGGACGAGATGCTCTTCCAGTGCGTGATTCCGGTGGCGCAGTGCTTGTATCCGCCGCTGTAACCGCCGTAGGGGTTGCCCTGGGTGTGGCCGATCAGGATGGGGATATCCGCGTCAAAGACATACTTGTTCATCAGCACATGGTCGCCCCACTCCGTGAAACCGAGATCCATCAGATGCTCGTAATCCTCGGAATCGTGGCTTGTGATCTGGTTGGTGTAGTAGAATTCATTGAAAAGGTCCTCTCCAAGGATCTTCTTCATCTCACCGACAGTTGCCCTCGGATGGAGTCCGTTGGAGAACAGGAGAAGGATGTTCTCCTTCTTCACTCCCTTGGAGTACAGCTCGTCCAGACAGACCCTGATGGACACCTTCCTGTGGCTGGTGGCCTGGCATCCGCCCTTGACGATGTCGGGGATGACGAACACGACCTTGCTGTCCGGCTTGGCCAGGTCCCTGAGGGCCGGCATGCCGATGGGGTTGCGTACTGATTCAAGGGTGGCCTTGTAGAGGCTGTCCCAGTCCTGCGGAAGGCACTGCGGGTCCTTCACAGTCTCGCCGGGAATGAAAACGTCGGTGTTGTCAGGCAGATTGGCCGCCATCTTTCCTTCGCCATATTCGAATTCAAGCTTCATTTCATGCCTCCAGATATGTTCTTATGATCTCGATGTACTGGTCGGGGTAGAAACCGATGTCGCCCGAGAACTGTGTCAGGGCGATCAGTCCGCCGTCGATCTCATCGATCGATGCCAGCATGGCGGCGTTGTCGGTCTTGAGACCTCCGCCGTAGACGACATCCAGGTTGCCCGTCTTCTCCTTCACGAAGCGTGCTACCTTGGTGATGTAGGGCTTGTCGGCAGGGGTCTTTCCGGGACCGATGGACCAGACAGGCTCATACGCGATGGCGACCTTCGTGAGGTCCGCGCCGGCAAGGCCGATCGAAAGCTGGTCGCCCAGGACCTTATCCCAGTCGGCGAGCTCCGTGTCCTTCTCACCGATGCAGTACAGGACCTTCATCCCGGCTTTCTGTGCGGCGAGGATCTCCTTGTTGAGGATCCTGTTCACGGCAGCGGGATCGGTCACACCGGCCTCGGCGAGGATCGCGGCGAGCTTGTTGCGCTCCTCACAGTGGCCGATCAGAGCGTAGCTGCATCCGAACGATGTGGCCGCGTTTCCGGTAAGGGATGTCGTGAAGGCTCCGAAGGGGCCTCCGACCGCCGTGTCGGCCCAGAAGAGACCCTGGGTTCCGACCTGGACGGGACTGTCCGCGGTCTTCGCCTTACAGGCGGGGATCAGGTGTGCCTCGGGGAAGAACTGTGCGAACTCCACACCGGGGAACTGCCTGAGCTTTTCCTGAGTGTTCTTTACGATATAGCTGCCCCATTCGCAGGGATCGGCGATGGAATTCACGCCGCCCTTGGCTTTCGGGATATCGAATCTCTTCAGATTAAGATAAATGTGCTTCATTAAAACCACCTTTTACCTGAGAATGGCATACTCGGGGATGCTTCCGATGAGGGGATCGGCGTACCTGAAGAACTCATCTGCGATCCTGTTCGTACCCTCGATCCACTCGAGCGGGAACTTCTTCTCGACGTTGGCGACATCGGCCAGCGGGACGAGGTCCAGCGTGAACGAGAAGCCCTTGCTCCTGTCCGCGTTGATCGCGACCATGAAACCGGTCTTTCCCTCTGCGGCAGCCTCGACGGCCTTCTTTCCGACCGCATAGGCCTCGAGCCTGTCGACCTCGGACTGGTATGCGATGGAGGTCCTTCCCAGAAGGCCAGGCTTCTCCGCCCTGGACTTCAGGCCGATTTTCTGCATGATCTGGCGGGAGATGTACTCACCGACTCCGCCGGGGACCTTGTGTCCGAATCCGTCGACGATACCGGAATCCGCAAGCGGGTTCCCGTCGGGTCCGCAGAGACCCTCTGATACCGTGACAAGACAGCCGTGTCCCTTGGCATATGCCTTCTCGATGTCCTTCAGCATGACATCCATGTCGACGAGCTTCTCGGGCAGGTATGTCAGTACCTCGCAGTTGGTGACGCGTGCGGCCAGCGCGGAAGCGGCGGTTACCCAGCCTGCGTTCCTTCCCATGAGCTCCAGGACAACGACATGGATCGGGAGTCCGTTTGCGTCAAGGGCAAGCTCGCTTGCGTTGATCGCGGCATAGCGTGCGGCCGAACCGAATCCGGGGCAGTTGTCCGTGAAGGCGAGGTCGTTGTCCATCGTCTTGGGGATTCCTATGACCTTGAGGTCCAAGCCTTCCTTCTCGGCGAGGATGGAAATCTTGTTGCATGTGTCCATGCTGTCGTTTCCACCGTTGTAGAAGAAGACTCCGATGTCGTTCTTCTTCATGCACTCTATGACGGCAGGATAATCGGCATCCGAAAGCTTCCTTCTGCAGGAACCGATGGACGATGCCGGAGTGTGCGAAAGCCTGGAGATCGTCGAGGCCGGGACGTTCGTGAGGTCCAGGAGGTCGTTCTTCAGGATTCCCTCGGCACCGAACCTGGCGGCCATGATCTTTCCGAATCCGCCGTCGGCCCTTGCCGTTTCCACCACTCCCTGGAGGGAGGTGTTGATGACGGCCGTGGGGCCGCCACCGTGTGCCACGAGAATGTTCTTACCCATCAGATGCCTTCCTTCTTGTATCTTTCGGCCATCTGCTCGAGTGTGGCGTACTCCACCAGCGGAGCCTTGCCGTATGAACCGAACTGGATGATGAGGGAACCGACGGCTTCCTTGACTCCGGCTTCCATCCTCTCGAACAGAAGTGCCGTGTCGGCATCCTCGATCTTCCCGTACATGACGGCATCCATTACCGGCGGGAGGAAGACCCTGGGGTCGAATGCGGACGGGTTCTTCATCATGAGCTCATAGACTGGTCCGATGGACGGGCTGTTGCGGAGCTCCGGCTTGTCCCTGAAGAGCTCGCGGAAGTTCCTGGTGACTGCAAGTCTGATGTCGGTGTCGACGTTGATCTTGCCGATTCCGCAATGCGCGACTTCCTGGAGCTGCTCGATCTTGATACCGTATGCGTTCCGCACATCTCCGCCCAGGTCGTTGATCTCCTTGACGATGTACTGCGGGACCGTGGATGAGCCGTGGCTTACCAGGACGCCCTGGATGCCCTCATGCCTCATGCACTCCTTGGTTGCAATGGCTATTTCCTTTCTGATGACAGTGTTCGCACCCTTGTTGGCACCGTGCTTGGTTCCATAGGATATTGCAAGGGCATCGACCTTCGTCTTCTTGAAGAACTCGATGGCATCCATCGGGTTCGTGTATGTGGAAGTGGCGGCGAAGACGTGGTCCTCCACACCTGCCAGCACTCCGAGCTCTCCCTCGACCGTTACGCCTCTCTCATGGGCGTACTTGACGACCTCGCGGGTCAGCTCGATGTTCTCCTTGAACGGCAGCGAGGAGCCGTCGATCATGACGGATGTGTAACCGCCCTCGATGGCGGCCTTGCAGGAATCGAAGTTCTTGCCGTGGTCGAGATGCAGTGCCACGGGTACCGGAGAATCGACCGCGTACTTCTTGACCGCGGCGGCGATGTTCCTGGCTCCGACCTTCTTGTCCTCGAGTGTGGCGTTGGCGAAGTCCGTCCTTCCGCCCATGAATCCGTTCGCAAGGTCCGCACCCTGGAGGATAGCGGCGCTGCGGAACATCTCATGGACCTCGATGACGGCCTTGGCCTGTGCGACTGCATTCACGTTGAATGCACCCTGTGCGTAGTTGTATCTGTCGGTGGCGTCAAGGATGACTCTCATCGGTACTAATGGCATATCTTACTCCTTATAAATGAGTTTCTTCGGTTATCATTCAACCCCAGACCATCGGTTTGGGTTTGATCGTACTGGATACCATCTCCTCCGGATAGTGGCGTGCAGCGTCCGGCGCATGCCAGCGGTCCTCGGAGTCGAACGAACACTTCGTGAAGATCCCGAGACCTGCCGCCTCACGGCGGGCGTTGTCCTCTATCACGGATTTCGGTGCGCACTTCGATGCAAGGAAGTCCCTGCACTTCTGTGCCAGCTCCGGCATGGAACCTATGAGGTTGACCTGCTCGTGCGGGTCTTTCTCTATGTCGTAGATCCCGTCACTGTCGAGTCCGTCGTAGTGGACGAACTTGTAGTTGCGGTACTTGACCATCTGTGCATACGGGATGCTTCCGTCCTTGCGGCTCACGGTTCCGCCCAGCTCGGAGATGACCATCCTCTCCAGATCGTCCTCTCCGCCAAGGACCTGCGATGCGAAACTCACACCGTCGGTCTCGGGAGCTGTCGGCGCACCTGCGAGCTCGCAGAGCGTGGGTCCGAGGTCCATCAGGGAAGTCGCTCCCTTGATGCGGACACCCTTCGCCACTCCGTCTCCCGTGAACACCATCGGTGTGTGGGACGATTCCTCGAGGAACGTCTCCTTTCCGTAGAGTCCGTAGGCTCCGATGTGGTCGCCGTGGTCGGAGGCATAGATGAAGATGCCCTCGTGTCCGGTGCGCTTCAGATACTCCCGGAACGCATCGTAGACCATTCCGACCTCACGGTCGGTGAACTCGACCATGGCGTAGTAGGCGGCCCTGACGGCCCTGACGACCTGGGGATCCCTGTCCTGGAACTTACCCTGATAGAACTCGGGAAGCGGAAGGTCCTTCATGGAAAGGTCGTTTCCGACCTTCTCATAATAGTAGTCGTAGAGCTCCTTCGGAGCCACGTACGGATGGTGGGGTGCATAGGTTCCGACACAGAGGAACTGGGGTTTCTCATAGGAATCCCTCAGGTAGTCGACGGCATGTTCAACGACATACCTGTCGAACTCCAGTGTCGGAGAATTGCCCGCACCGATGATCGTGACACAGTTGGCTCCGCCGGTCGGTGTGTTCAGATGGACTCCCCTCTCCCTCTTGAAGGCCTCGGTGGGTCTGTTCTGGAAGATGGGCGTGATGTCGCCGGCGATCCTTTTGGAGAATCCGTGCCTCTGGTCGGGACCGACGAAATGCATCCTTCCGCAGAGCACCGTCTCGTATCCGACGGAATTGAGGCAGTGGGCGAAGGTCGGGCGCCTGGAATCCAGGACGCTGAAGTTGCCCATCACGGCGCATCTGCTGGCAAGCTGGCCCGACATGAGGCTCATCCTTGCCGGAACGCACAGCGGATAGGATGTGTAGTTGTTGTCGAAGGACACGCCTTCAGCGACTATGCGGTCGAGATTCGGTGTCCTGACAATCGTATCTCCAGCAAAACCCTGCTGGAGATATGAATGCTGATCTGAAATGAAAAGGCAGATGTCCTTCATTTTCCCTCCGCGTCAGTTGACTTCCTTAACACGGCAGCATCTGACGAAATGTCCTTTCTCCACTTCCTGCTGGACCTGCGGCTGATGGCAGGCCTCGGTTGCGAACGGACAGCGTGCGGCGAACCTGCAGCCCGGCTTGGGGTTGATCGGTGAAGTGAGCTCACCCTGCAGTATCTCCCTCTTTGTGGGATTGTCGATATCCGTCGACGGGATTGCGGAGAGCAATGCCTTGGTATACGGATGCAGGGGCTTCCTGAAGAGCTCCTTGGAGGGGCACTTCTCGACAACCTGTCCGAGATACATGACGCAGATCTCATCGGAGATGTGGCGCACGACGGACATGTCGTGTGTGACGAACATGTATGTGAGGTTCCTGTCCTGCTGGAGTTTCTTCAGCAGGTTGAGGACCTGTGCCTGAATGGAGACGTCCAGGGCGGATACGGGCTCGTCGCAGACGACGAACTTGGGATCCAGGGCAAGTGCACGGGCGATGCCGACACGCTGCCTTCTTCCTCCGTCGAGCTCGTGCGGATATGCGTACTTCAGTCTCTCGTCGATTCCGACCAGATCCATCAGCTCATCCGTCTTCTCCTCGATCTCGGCCTTGGTATATCTCCTGGAGACATACAGCGGCTCCTTGACCGTGTCGCGGATGGACTTCTTGGGATCGATGGATGAATACGGGTCCTGGAAGATGATCTGCATCTGCTCGCGGACCTTCGCCAGGTCCTTGCCCTTGACGTCGGATACATCCTTGCCCTCGAGGAAGATCTTTCCGTCCGTCTTCTCCAGAAGATGGATGATCGTCCTTCCGAGTGTGGATTTACCGCAGCCGGACTCTCCGACGATACCTACGGTATGGCCCTTCTCGATCGTCATGGTGACATCGTCGACCGCATGGAGGAGTCCTCTTGCGGTGGGGAAGTATTTCTTAAGTCCTTCAACTCTTACCATTTCCGACATGTTACTTTCCCTCCTTTACCACGAGATCCATGTTGTGGCATGTGCTCTCATGTCCGTCCGGCGTCTTGAGTGTCGGCGGAGTCTCCTTGAAGCACTTCTCGGATGCGAACTTGCATCTCGGTGCGAACGGGCAGCCAACAATCGGCTTGGTGGGATCTGGCGGCAGACCTTCGATCGGGTGCAGCCACTCGTCGTCACCCGCCATGTCGGGGATGGCTCCGAACAGTCCGATCGTGTACGGGTGCGAGGGATGATGGAATATCTGTTCCTTGGTTCCGTACTCGACGATCTGACCGGCGTAGATGATGGCGACTTCGTCACAGACCTGGGCGACGACACCGAGATCGTGTGTGATCAGAAGCATGGATGTGTTGAACTTCTTCTGAAGCTCTGCGACAAGGTCCAGGACCTGTGCCTGGATGGTCACGTCCAGGGCGGTTGTGGGCTCGTCGGCAAGCAGGATCTTGGGGTTGCATGCAAGAGCGATTGCAATGACGATCCTCTGCTTCATTCCGCCTGAGAACTGGTGCGGATACTCCGAGAAACGGTCCTCGGTGATTCCGACCATCTTGAGCATCTCCTTGGCGCGGGCGTCACACTGCTCCTTGGTCATGTCCGAGTGCAGCTTGACAGCTTCGGAAATCTGCTCTCCGACCCTCTGGACCGGGTTGAGTGCGGTCATGGGATCCTGGAAGATCATGGAGATGTCGTTTCCCCTGATCTTCCTCATGTCGGCTTCCTTGAGCTTGAGGAGGTCGTTTCCCTCCACATAGATGGAACCTTCGACGATCCTGGAACCTACGTCCGGGAGGATCCTGAGGATGGACTTGGCGATTGTGGTCTTGCCTGCGCCTGTCTCTCCGACAAGTCCCAGTGTCTTTCCCTTGTGCATGCGGAGGTTGACACCGTTGACGGCATGAACCGTTTCCTTGGACGAGAAGTACTCGACCTTGAGATTCTCTATTTCAAGATAACTTCTGGGCATCTGTACTCCTCCTTACTTCTTGAGCTTCGGGTCCATGGCGTCCCTGACACCGTCACCCAGCATGTTGACGGCAAGGACCGTCACTGCGATTGCAAGACCCGGGAAGATGACCATGTGCGGCGACTTCCTGATGAAGGCCCTGGCTCCGGAGAGCATTGCACCCCAGTCGGGGATGGGCGGCTGGATTCCGAGTCCGATGAAGGACAGGGATGCGGCCTGGACGATGACGTGCGATACACCCATTGTCATCTGGACGATGTTGGCCGAAATCGAGTTCGGGACAAGGTGTCTGAATATGATCCTGGGTGCGCTGCAGTTGATGGAGTACGCGGCCTCGATGTACTCGGCCTTCCTCTGTCTGAGCATGTTGGCCCTGAGCATTCTGGCCGATGCAGGTATGGAACCGACGGACAGTGCCAGGATGGTGTTGAAGTATCCGGAACCCAGGACAGCGGACATGACGATGACCAGGAGCATTCCGGGCAACGACTGGATGACGTCCAGGAACCTCATGATGATGTTGTCTGCCCAACCGCCCGCAAAACCGGCGATTGCACCTATGACTATTCCTATCGCGGCGCTTATGAGGGTCGCGAGGATACCCATCGACAGCGAATACCTCGTTCCGATCAGGACACGGGAGAAGATGTCTCTTCCGATCTCATCCGTACCGAACCAGTGGGCGGCACTCGGTGCCTGCCTGAGGGCGGTTGTATCGATTTCCTGATATCCGTAAGGAGCGATCCACGGGGCTATGATGGCCACGATGATCTCAAGGACGATGATTGCGAGTCCGATCATCGCCATCTTGTTCTTGCTCAGCTGATAGAGGAACCTGGAGAACTCGGACTGACCTTTCTTTACTTTCTTAGCCATCTTACTTCACCCTCCCCATCTTTGCCTTCCTCTGGTACTGGGCCTTGATCCTCGGGTCGACCAGTGCATAGAGCATATCGACCAGCAGCATGCTGAAGGAGAAGACGATTGCCAGGAAGATAGTTCCTGTCTGGACAACGGGATAGTCCCTGTTGTTGACTGATGTGATGATCAGGGTTCCCATGCCGGGAATCGAGAAGATGGTCTCGATGATCATGGCTCCGCCGAGCATCTTTCCGAACTGTGTTCCCATCATGGTGATGATGGGGATCAGAGCGTTCTTGAGTGCATGCTTGGTGATGACCTGCTTCTCGGGAACACCCTTTGCCCTGGCGGTTGTGATGTAATCCGACCTGATGACGTCGAGCATGGAAGACCTCGACTGACGTGCGGCGGATGCGATGTGCATGGATGATGAGGAAATGGCGGGCAGTATGTAGTATTTCACGCCACCGATTCCAAGTGCGGGAAGCCACTGGAGCTTGACCGCGAAGAGTATGACGAGCAGGAGTGCAAGCCAGAAGTTAGGCATCGAGACGCCGACGAGTGCGAGGACCATGCAGAGCGAGTCCTGCCACTTGTTCTGGTTGACAGCCGCGATTACTCCGAGGGGAACACCTATACCGAACGAAAGCAGCAGTGTGATTCCCGAAAGAAGCATGGTTCTGGGAAGTCTCTCCGCAATGGACTGTCCGATGGGGATTCCCGTTTTCCATGCCACACCCAGATTGAAATGGATGAATGTATCACTCAGATAGCGGCCAAGTCTGACGAAGTACGGGTCGCTCAATCCGAGTTCGTCCCTCTTTGCCTGAAGGGCATCGTCAGTGGCCTCCGAACCCAGGATGATCTCAGCCGGGTCTCCGGGACAGAAGGTCATCAGGGTGAAGACTACGATAGCAACCGCAAGAATGATGGGGATCATCCACAGCAGGCGCTTAAGGAAGTATCTCAGCATTATTCCAGCTCCTCCTTTTTTTTCAAAAACCTATGTTCGATTATCGAAAAATGCCCTGGGGCTTTGCAGGCCCCGGGGCATCTTCAAGTCTGTTGACGAATTATCTGTAGACGCAGGCTGTCGGGACAACGCACTTGATGTTGTCGTTCACGACTTCCTTGATTCCGAGCTTGTTGCTCCAGACCGACAGGACCTGGGGCTGGTACATTCCGTAACCGTAAGCCTCTTCCTTGATGTAGTTGTGGATCTTGTTGATGTTCTCGACCGTGAAGCCATCGACTGTGGAAGCCTCTGCGATCATGTCTGCAAGGACCATGTCCTTTCTGGATGTGGCGTCACCGGCCTTGTAGGCTCTGGCGTCGTATCTTGTGTTCCAGTGGTTGGCCAGTGTGATTCCGCCGACCTGGTTGATGAACATGTCGTACTGTGTTCCGTCAAGTCTGATGGCTGTGACCATGGCTGTCTGCCTGAGGTCGAGCTTGATGTTGATTCCGACTGCGGCGCAGCAGTTCTGGATGATCTCAGCCAGGGTCTTGGTGTTGGAGCTTCCGAGCAGGACCAGTTCCTGTCCCTTGTAGTTGGACTTGGCGAGAGCTTCCTTGGCCTTCTCGACCGAATACGGATAGTACTCCTCTTTCTTCCAGCTCTCCTGGTATCCCATTGCATATGTTGCGGCACTGTCGTGCATCTCATCGCCGTATCCCTCGAGGACAGCGTCGATCATCAGCTGGTTGTTGAGTGCATAGCAGATGGCCTGTCTGAGGTACTTGTCGTTTGCAACGGCCTTCCCTTCGGCACCCGAGAAGAAGATCTGCATTCCGTTTCTGGACTCACCCTTCTGGAGTGTGAAGTCCTTGAGGCCATCGAACTGGACGGCTGTGGATGCGGGGAACTGGACTGCGAAATCGATGACACCGGTCTCAAGAGCGATACCGAGCTGTGCTGCCTCGGGAATCGTGTGGAATGTGACCTTGTCGACATTCGGCTGGAGCTGTGCGCAGAGCAGCGAGAGGTCCTGCCAGTAGTCATCCCTCTTCTCGAATACAGCGGTCGAACCGGAAACGAAGGATGTGCACTTGTAGGCGGATGTCGTGATGCATGAGTTGACGAAATCGTCACCCTGCTTCTCGTATGCTGCCTTGGAGCAGACGAATGTATCTGTCATGAATGTCTCGAAGACACCGACCAGTGTGTAGTTGAATGTGACCTTGAATGTGTACTCGCCTGTTGCGACAACGCTCTCGACATACTTGAAGTTGGGCTTCAGTGCCTTCTCCTTGGCTGTCTCGATGAACCACACGAGGTCTGCGGAAGTGATCTTGTTTCCTGCGGAGTCTGTGATGTAATCATAGAGGGTGATGTCGTAGGACACGCCGTTGTCTGTTGTCTTCCACTCTTTTGCGCACCAGGGAACGAGTGTGTTCGTTCCGTCGA
>Ga0310690_10009906_pt1 | contig 11917 bp, 12 predicted proteins | sample AusTroGonzalo_MG_2_FD_207661 | JGI IMG/M metagenome (GOLD analysis project Ga0310690, IMG submission 207661) | Bovine rumen microbial communities from tropical cattle in Woodstock, Queensland, Australia - Gonzalo_04 (v2) (version 2) | ecosystem: Host-associated > Mammals > Digestive system >...
AGCGGAGTCATCAATCTCTCCGGTAAGTAAACCGTATCCGTCATCATCCACCAGAGCATAATCATCACTGTCAGCCAGTAAACCTGTGACATGATACTCACACGATTCCTCATCCGCTTCAGACTGGTAAACCGTCTCATAGCTTCCACCGTCTGAGGTGGTTTCTATTTTCCAGCGGCCGGCGAACTCATCACGCTCCAGAGAAGTTCCTGTGAACACATAACCTGTGAAGGTGACTGAGTCTACATTCGGTCTTCCGTACTGGTCCTTGATCCGGATCACATCGTCAGTAGCTTCGATCTGGAAAGACTGGCCGGCTTCGCCTCTGGTCACTGAAGATACCTTGAACTTCTTTGTAGCACTCAGCACACCACCATAGACAGCTGTGATTGTGATCACGCCTTCATCTACAAGAAGATTTGACACTGTGTATGTGTGCGTAGCTGCGGTCCATGTTCCTGTAACGCCTGAGGAAGCCGATACACTCCATGTGCAGTCTGAAGTTACATCTCTGGTTCCGTAGTACACTGAAGCCTGAGTGCTGCAGTTTGTCACAGTTCCATCCTGTGCCGGAGAGACACCTGTGAAGTCAGTGGACAGATACAGAATGAAGCCGTCCACCTGTGCAGACAGATCTGAGACATAAGCCTCAAGAGTCTTTGCTTCACCGTCTGCGTCAATGTATGTACTTGAACCAAGTCGAAATTCACCTGTGTCCAGGTTCCAGTAGTTTGTCCCGTACTGGTCACTGAGTAATCCGCTGACCATCTGATCGGCGTAGATTGTCTGTGCATCGATCGCGGTTCCCCAGTCCCATTCATTATTGGTTCTGGTGTGTGCGATCTCGATTCCCTGTGTACCGATACACAGCGCTCCATATGTTTGAGAGTTCGGATCAAGGTCCTCAAACAGAATAGCTCTTACATCTGAGTGTTCAGCTACATTCTGCTGAAGCTTTAACTGTACCCTTGTGAGGTCAAGAGAACCTTTTACCCTGTCCGCTACCAGCTGGCCGGACGAATCAAGAACCTGTCCCACCTGTTCAATCAGTTTGGTCACATTATCGAAGTAGGTCTTCGGCTGGGTCCCGAGTGTGATCTCACTTACACTGTCAGTGCAGCAGTTCCATTCGATCTGAACCACTCTCGCTTCTGTCTCTATACCAAGTATAGAATGATAGCAGTGAACCGTGTCCCCAAGCGTTACAGACTCAAGGTTTTTGTAGAGCGTTGAGTATTCATCCGTGATGGACAGATCCACCATGTCTATATCAATGCTGATCTCCGGATCATCCGCTCCGTTGTCGTACATATCAAGACAGGCAGAAGCCAGCGCGGTCTGAAGCGCTTCCACCGTTTCATATACATGGTCACCTTCCTGAGGCTCTCCCTGAAGGTCACCGCTGTACATATAACGGTCAAACTTAACCACCCTTGCCATGATCTTCGGATAAAGGTTGATCTTGTCGGAGTCTACCCAAGGCGAATCACCTGAGAGCATCCGTCCGTTATAACCAACCGGGATGATCCTTGTGATCGTGTTCGCAAGGCTCACGTTCTCCTGCATGGCTGTGATGTTTTTCTTGTAGGCTACAATCACACCCTTGTCTGATCCCAGTCTGGAATTAATTGTGACCGTGTAGTTATTGAAGGAAGCCTCTCCGCCCCACCTGTTAATGAATGAGTTCTCGTCATCTCCCAAAAGAGCCTCAATCAGGTTCTTCCGGATATAAGTAGCGCTCGTTACTCTTGCGATGTTTGAAGATCCTGAATAAGCCGTTCCGCTCATGATCCAGTTGAGAGCCTGTTGTCCGCTCTTGTCAGTGGGACGATTGTCCAGAAGGATCACATCATCAGCTGAATCATAGAAGATAGGTCTTCCGCGCCCGGAAACATCATCCAGTGTCCGTTCCACTTCGTAGAGCCGGAACAGCTGCTTCGGTCCCACAAAAGTAGGAGCCGCAATCACGGCCCCCTCTGTGATGTATTTATATCTTCCTTCATCGTCTATAGGACAGGTGATAGACAGCTCCCATGAACCGTTTATCTTTGCTTCTACTGTGCATTCGGTCGGGAAGAGTATGCAGTCACCGTTTGTGGTGAAGTTGCCGTTGCCGGCTTCATATACCATTATCATGTCCTATATCTCTCCCTGTAATACATTTTCCTTGTCGTTCCGCCGGTTACACTGATTGTGTTTGTCCCGTGATGCATCCACAAGCTTGACAGGTCTCCCGAGACGGAAGTCATCAGGTTCTGTGTTGTTCCGTACTTGTAAGCAATCATCAGATCTGTATCAATCATGGTGTGACCTGCAGCCAGGTTAACAGTCACCTGGTTCCCGTTCACCGTGATCGTGGAAGTACCCTGAGAAGCTGAGATGTCAAAGATCGGATGAGCGCTCACACCGTTGATGTAATACTCATACTCTCCACCGTGTGTCAGCTCCGGAGACTCTTCTTCATCACCGTAAGCATAACCCTCACAGTGAAAGACAGCTGTGAATCTCCCTGCTTCCTTAACAGCTCTGTTGTTCTCTGTCATGGTGACATATTTCACTTTGTAACTGTAGTCACAATCTGAGAACTTGAGCCATTTGCTGGTAACGGAAAAGAGTTCGTTCACGGCTTCCAGATAACGTTCCATGAACGTGTCCGGTGTGGCTGCCAGTGCCATCTCTACTGAGATATCAATGTCCTCAACAGTGTTGTCTGTCTTGATAAGGGAGCCATCCCTTCCCGGTATCCAGTATTCTGTATACTTCGGGACAGCTCCGGGTATGGAGGGCCGCCTCTCTATGATGATCGGGACAGTCCCGAATGTGGATATATCTGTCCCTCCATAATAAGCCTTAAACATATGCACCCCTCGCTTTCAATGCTGAAGCCTGGTTCCGGCTGATCCTTGCTACAGCGTTATCAGCTGTGTACTTAGATATCAGTTTGCTGTCCATATAGATCGGGATCTCTGCGTATAATGTCCCATCTCCGCCTACCGCGTCACGGATCATGTTCATCATGGTGTCTCTTCCGATGACCATCTCCGCTCCGGCTTCTCCGCCTCCTAAGGCTCTTCCACCCATAGCTCCGAAGATGGTCGGATTCGTCAGCATATAAGCCTGATCCATAGCTTTCCTGTACCAGTCTACGCTGATGGTAGGTATGGACACCAGACCGGCTATATCCATCCAGTTTACAGAAAAGTGAGGCAGAGGGATGTCAGGAAGTTCAAGCTTGATGTTTGCAAACAGTCCTTCAACAAATGACAGTGCTCCGCTGATCGTATCCTTGATTCCACCAACAGCATCACCGAATATACTGTTAACAGTAGTCTGGAAACCTCCGAACACAAGATCCCATGTTCCTGAAAGTGTGTTAAGGACTTCACCGATCTTATCAAACACAGGTTTCAGCGTGTTGTCCCAGAAGCCTTTTATAGCGTTGAATACGTTTTCAACCTTTGTGCTGACTCCATCAAAAGTAGTGTCAAACCCTGTCTTGATCGTAGACACCGCGCCGCCGATCTTGTCAAACACAGGCTTCAATGTTTCTTCCCAGAAGGTCTTAATTGCACCGAATACAACTTCAACCTTCGAAGACAGTTCATCAAACGCTGTCTTCGCTTTCGGGACAACAGTATCAACTACAGTCTTCTTGATGGCTTCAATCGCAGGCTTGAGGGTGTTGTCCCAGAAGCCTTTTACAGCCTTGAAGACTACTTCTGCCTTCGTCTGGAACTCCTGTAAGCCCTGTTTAACAGCCGGGATCACAGTGTCAACCAGAACAGTCTGGATAGCTTCAAATGCCGGCTTGAGGGTGTTATCCCAGAAGCCTTTCATAGCGTTAAAGGCATCAGATACAGCCTGTTTCATTTTCGGGAGGTTGTCATTGAAAGCCGGGAGCAATGTATCAACCACAAAGGTCTTCACTGCCTCAAAAGCTTTCTTCAGCACGTTATCCCAGATGAGTTTAATCCCGTTGAATGCTTCAGATACCGCTTCCTTAATCTTCGGAAGGTTGTCCCTGAACGCCGGGAACAGTGTATCAGTTATGAAAGTCTTAACTGCTTCAAATGCCGGCTTCAGAGTATTTTCCCATACCTTCTTGATCTCATCAAAGGCATTGGATACCGCTTCCTTCATCTTCGGAAGATTATCGTTAAACGCCGGCAGCAGTGTTTCAACCACAAACGCCTTCACGGCATCAAAAGCCGGCTTCAGTGTATTTGTCCACAACAGCTTGATACCGTTGAAAGCCTCAGACACTGCTTCCTTCACTTTCGGGAAGTTGTCTTTGAATGCCGGTATAAGTGTCTTCGTTACGAATGTCTTTATCGCATTCAGCGCCGGCTTAAGGATATTGTTCCAGATAAGCTTAATCCCACTGAAGGCAGTGGATACAGCTTCCTTTGCTTTCGGGAGGTTGTCTCTGAATGCCGGGAGGAGTGTGCCTGTAACATAGTTGCTGATCTCCTCAAATGCCGGCTTGAGTGTGTCATTCCAGAACCCGACAATAGCGGTTATGGCTGTTTCAATAGCCGGCTGGAGGGTATCAGTCCATGCTGACTTCACCTTCGGGATGAGTTCGTTAACGACAAAGTTCCTCATGTTCTCGAAGGCCGGCTTCAATGTATTTGTCCAAAACTCTGAGATCTTCGTTACAGCGGTCTCAATGGCCGGCTGAAGTGTGTCTGTCCATGCTGATTTGACTTTCGGAATGACCTCATCAACCACAAAAGCCTTCATGTTTTCGAAAGCCGGCTTGAGTTTCTCGTTCCAGAAGTCTTTGATTCGCTGCATGGCTCCCTCGATGCCACCGGAGTCAGCTATGAACGCTGCGGCCAGTCCGGCTATAAGTGCGATCGCGATTCCAACCGGAGAGGCAAGCGCACCCAGTACGCCGATCACACTCCCCAGAGATGACACAACTGTCCCGACTGCCACAATCACCGGACCGATGGCCGCTGCTATCAGCGCAGCCTTAACAATCATCTCCTGTGTCTCAGGTGATAACTCGTTCCATTTCTGAAGAAGGTTGTTCAGTACTTCCTGTACTTTGTCCAGTGCCGGTTTGAGGATCTCCAGAACAGTAGAACCGACTTGAGCACCGATCAGCTTCAGGGTGTTCATCGCAGTGGTGAACGTATCCAGAGGGTCCTGAACGTTTTCAAACGTTTCGTCTACGGTTCCCAGGCTGTCATCCAGTGAGGTCCCGAAGTCTGTTAAGGAGAGTGTACCGTCCCGGATCGCTTTGGCCATTGCCGGTCCGGCTTTGCTCCCGAACAATTCTGAAGCAAGGTTCATGGCTTCCTGTTCGGTAGCCGCGCCTTTGATCTTCTGCTCCATGTCAGCACAGGCCTGAGACATCGGAACGCCTTCCTTGACTGCGTTCTTTAAGGCTGTCTTTAAGCCGCTCATGGCTGTACCGGCATCCACACCGGAAGTCTTAAGGTCACCTAAGAAGAAAGCTGCATCTGAGGCAGACAGCCCCATCTCCTGCATCTGTGTCCCATAGGTGACCATGTCTGTTGCCAGTGTGTCAACGCTTACGCCTGTGTTCTGGGAGACCTTTGTCAAGGTGTCCAGGAATGCTCCGGCATCCTTTGTCTCCAGACCGTAGGCGTTCATTGCATTCGCTACAAGGTCAACAGATGTTGAGACATCCGTGTCATTTAACTTCGCGAACTTAATGAACTGTGTTGACAGGGAAGACAGCTCATCACCGGTCACACCGAATCTGGTGTTGACTTCACCGACAGAGTTTGCCGCTTCTTCGAAGCTGGTCGGGATCTGTGTCGCGATCTCTTCCATAATCGCGGTCATCTCTTCCAGTGCCTTCCCGGATGCTCCTGTCTTCTTGACTATAATGTCATCCGCCGCATCCACTTCCTTGAAGGCAGCCACAGCCGCCGCACCTGCGGCCACAATCGGAGCGGTCAGATGTGTGGTGACATTCTTCCCGGCTTCCGTAATGCCGGCTCCGACTTCCTTCATTGACTTGCCGGCTTCCTGTAGCTTCTGCTTTGCTACGGAACCGAAGTCTTTATATTCTTTTTTAAGGCTCGCCAGCTCCTGTTCAGTAGCAGCTATCTCTCTTTCGAGTGCTTTCTGTTCCTCCGTCACCTCTCCGGTGGTGGAGTTCTTCTTGAGCTGTTTGAGCGCCTCTTTTTCTGTTTTGAGTTTTTCAGCTGTCTGTTTGACAGCGTCTTTCAGGTAGCCCTGTTTCTGTTTCAGTAAATCTGTGTTGGTGGGATCCAGCTTCAGAAGCTTGTCCACATCTTTCAGGGCCGCTTTCGTCTGGTTAAGGGATTGATTGACCCCTTTCAGGGCTTGCGAAAGTTTTGTAGTGTTCCCACCGATTTCTATCGTTATGCCCTTAATTCTATCTGCCATAGTTTTTACCTCTAAAAACGATCGAAGTCGGCCTGTTCTGCCACCTGATCATAATGACACTGGTCATTCCCGTACTCTGTGAGCATGTCCATGACCATGCCATATGAAAGAAGCTCCAGATCAGTAATAGTTAAACCGATCTGGAGCGCTCTTAGTACATACAGAGCTGTGTTCATTTCTCGCTCGGTACGGTGTCCTTTTTTTTTGCGGTTGATAACGCGGAAGTCTGGCTGTTGTAGAACGTCATGATGTCACCTGCTGCCATGATCATGTCCATAGGGGAGAAGTCCTCCAGCCAGAGAATGAAGTCATCCATTGAAGCCTTCCGGAAGTCTGACTTTTCAGCCTGGAGTTTCATGATATACGCAAGCTTGGAAGCCGCGTCTGCCATTGCTCCGGTGTCCACTTCCTTCTCCTGTGCCAGAAGAACCTTAATGATGTCCTCCCCGAAAACAGATCTGTACCTGATCGGCGTGGCTGCATTAGCCACCATTTCTACTGTAGCGTTGCCTATATCGATCTTAGCTACCATTTCCAGCCCTCCTTATCATGACGACTGGCTCGAAGCAGTCGGAAGAACTACATCACTGAACCATCCGGTATAGGTGGTGGAGTCGGTTTCTTCGTTGGTACGTGCTTTGACGATGTCAGTGTCAAGTGTAGCGTTATGAATTGCGGTTGCTGTGATGTTCAGCGTCTCGGTCTGTGCCTCAATGCTGGACTGTTTGGTTGAGGAAGCGACATCCGGACGGGCCGCTGTACATTTGTACAGGACGTGACGCGTCTGGTTCTGGTCACCCTCAAACTGGAACATCAGAGCAAAATAGGTGGTTGTGGCTGCAGCGTCTTCAAACATGACGTTCTTGGAGTCCACAGTTTCACCCAGAATATCAGTTCTGAAGCTGTCCGGGATCAGTGCCAGCTCAAGTGTTCCGCTGTAACCATTGTTGGCAATACTGGTATAGTATTCAATGTTATCAGCGTAGAACGGAGTTGTATCACCTTCCGGGCTGAGGCTGATGCTTACCGCTCCGGGAAGTGCTACCGGTGTCCCGTAGGTCGGAACGTTAGAAGTTGAGAGCTGTGTGATCTCAGCGTAGTAAACATTGCAAAGACCATATTTAATTCTGTTCTTCACAGGATCACTCATTGATTAATACCTCCATAGTGTAAATGATTTCGAACATATTCTCAGATTCGATATAGGTCTCATCCTTGTCAAAAATGATCCCGTTGTCCGCGAATATGCCTTCTAAAGTTGCTTCGGTTGTAAAGTCTTTCTGCTCAGTGTACAGCTCTACCGTCAGAGGAGTTATACCCACATACATCGTATTGTCTGCCAGCATGGGCCCGTGTCCGTAGTAAAAACAGATGAACGGAGGCTGAACACCACTGTTCTCCGGAAAGCTGTAGTAAGCCGCAGAACATCCGGAGCCTTCCAGCATTGTTAAAACTTCTGCGCGTGTCATTCTTCTATCTTCTCCTTCAGCCGTTTTATTACTTCTTCCTGAGCCCAGTCATTAACAGCTCCGATGTGGGGACGCGCAGCCACTCTTCCTCCGCCTCGCTTCGCGTGTCCGTTTTCCAGAAGATGCGTCAGCCTGTAGTGAGGGGCCTGTGCGTAGATTGTACCGTGTACCACCTGCACAGCTCCGCCTCCGCCTTTATCCATCTTATACTTCCATGATCCGGCATACTTACCGGTCTTGATGGGAGATGATGACTTCAGCTGTTTCGCGCCTTCTTTGATGACAGACTGTGTGGCTTCTCTCAACTCCTCTGCGATAGACTTTCCGTAATCCTCAAGGATCTCCTCGATCTGGTCTATCGCATCCTTAGCCATTGCGTCCTACCCTCCTCTGGGTGTGGAGCTCAATCGTGTCTGTCCGTCCTATATACGTTCTGTAAACCGTATATACAAGACCGTTGTACTCTACAAGTTCCTCTCCGCTGTAATCATACTGGAACAGGGTGAATGTAAGATCAGGGTGAAGACCTAACTGGCCGCCGGCCATGAACTCTGACAATGTAGCTGACCTGACATCTGCGTATACGTCCTTCCTCACAGTTGTCGGAATATATACACCGTTTGTGTCCTTCGTCTGTACTTCATCGATCAGTGTGATCATTGTTGATCTGTCCATCACTCACCTCCGTTGAATACAGAGGAGGTGGAGAGCTGTGCCTTCTGCTCATCGTATGACTTCTTCAGTCTGTCGTAGTTCTCCGGATCTCCGAAGTTCATCTTGCAGTAGGTACAGATCGCAGTGATCACGATCGGCCAGTCATCCGGATCGCTGATTCTTACACCTGCGATTCCCAGATCTGTGACAGCCGAATTGATCAGCCTGATTAATTCCAGATCGAAAGCATTGGTTGTGATCCTCAGGGCCATCCTGACGGATTCCAGAATGTTAATCATTACATTCACCTCTTAAACATTTTTGAGTCAAAAGTGTACTGGCCTACATGGCCGACTTCAGCGCGTGAGTCACAGAAGAGACGTTCTCCGGCTGACTTTGCCCGAAGGCAGAAGCTTAAGTCTTCCCCGAACCCTGTCAGCGGACAGAACAACAGCCTTCCGTATCTCTCCACAATCCTTTTCAAGCCCTTCACGGATATCATAACCATGCCGAACCCGAATGCTGCACACTCAAACAGACAGTCTTCCGGATAATCCTCATAGACTTTACTCCGTGGGATTATTACTCCGTGATCCGTCTTGTCCATGTCGCAGGTCTTAAAGACTACAGGCGTATATGGAGGTCTCCTCTTGAAACACAATGTTGAAACGAAGTCATACCCTGCATCCAGATCCTGATTGAGGTAAGCTAAAGTCTGTGAGTCGAACTTCATATCTGAGTCAATCCAGAGAATGCGGTCATACTCACGGTCTATAGCCTTATCGATAAACTGGTTGCGTGTGTCGTAGACAAGGGAGGAAGCGCCGAACTGTATATCATACTCTTCATTGAACCTCATTGACTCAAACAGGCAGTCAACGAACTGTGTCTGTATCATGTCCAGACATGGGACAGCAACCAGTATCTTCATTTAACCCTCCGATCAGGTACGAGCAAATCTTACGAACGCGGAAGTATCAAGCAGTTCACCGTCAGCCAGTGTAGCGCCTCTGAACTGGAGGTTCGTTGTGGTAGCGGTTTCAAATGTCTTGACCTCAAGCGGTTTGAATATATTGACCTTGTAAGCCTTCGGATCACCATAGAAGATGGTTTCCTTAGAGGATACAAGAGCCTCACTCATCAGAACTACATCATGACCGAACAGCTTCTGTGAGAAGCCATCGTTGATGACATAATCGTTAAGTGCGGTCAGAGCCATAACTTCTGTGTAGAACATCTCAGGAGTCATTACCCATACAGCACCCGGCTGATACTGGGAACTCAGAGCGCCCATGATGCCCAGCAGAGAAGCTTTTGTCAGGCTTGACGGGATTGCAGTGCCGGAAGCGTTGACGGATGCGGTGATGCCCTTCAGAGCGTTAGATCCGGAACCTACAAGGATGTCCTTGTTGATTGCGTAGCGGATCTGGCCGGTCAGGTTGTCAACAATCCAGTCATGAACAGCTTCGATTGCCATATGGTCAATGTCAGCGCCTACAGTCAGGAGTTTCACATACTCATTCGGAACAAGATCAACATATCCGATAACATCAGAAGATTCGGTGATGCTTGCACCTACCGCGCCGGATGTAGCAGCGTTGTTGGTGGTTGCCTTCGGGAATCTAACGTATGTCGGGAACTGGGAAACATCAACTTTTCCAAGCAGTTCAGCCGGTTTTACAAGCTTATCCCATACCGCATTTACGGTCATGGTCGGGATGACAGATCCAGCAGATGACAGAGCAGATCTTTCTTCTTCGTCCAGCGGACGGCCGATCACGCTCTTAGTCCAGGCGTTTCTGTATTCGATTGTGTCAACAGTGTACATTCTTCTTTCCTCCGTTGTTGTTTCAAAGTGCTGGATCGGTTCTCCAGCGCCTTCAGCTACAAACGCACGAATCTCAGCCTTCTTGGCTTCTTCGTGCTTTCTTTCTTCCAGCTCCGCTTTGATTGCATCGAACTCCTCTTCAATAGATCTGCGATCCGCTTCCGGTTCCTCGTTCAGTCTCTGGAGTTCGGCTACTCTTGCCTGGAGCTGGTCAATGGTCATTTCTTTTAATTCCATTTGCAGACCTCCATCTTCATTTTCAGTCTTAATCTCTGCCTCTCACGTTCTTCAACCTCAGCCTTTGCGCTCTCCAGTGATTCCCGGCCGCTCTCCAGCGCCTCAGGAAGGGCTCTCGCTTGAATGTTAGTGGCGGCATACGCCGGGAAGGTCACAGCGGATACTTCGAACACTTTCCCGATAGATCTGATGTGTCTTGTCGGATGTTCGCTCTCCAGATCGTCCCAGCTATCTTCATCAGTCGTGAACATAAAGGACATTCCGGATACATCCCCTCTGCTGACTGCTGAATACAAGTTCCTTGCTTCCGTGTTTCCTTCAGTGTCAAGGTCTACACGGATGTTCATCCCTCCATCTCCAACGCTTAACTGCATGGTGGAGTTCTCGTTGTTGTTCCGGCTCCGGGCCAGAGGGATCATGTCGGTATTGTGATTGACTAAGAATCTCACGTCCCGAAGATCTGTGTTGTCCAGAGCGCCGGCTTCTATAATTTCGTCCCAAGGTCCCAGATCCGTCCGCGATCCGAACACGATCGGCTGTCCAGTAAGGAAGTGGCCGTGTTCTTCACTTTGTTCGGCGCGGATCTCAAACTCAAGAGTTCTCGTTTCCTTCTTCATCGGTTTTATCCTCCACGTTGTAATACTCTCCCCTGATGGGAAGCTGACTTCCGTAAGGCTCCGGAAGCGGTGACATATTCCAGATTTCTCTGATCTCGTTTCTTGTCATCAGTCCCCTGTCTGCCATCTGTGCTGATACATTCAGCTTGTCCGCGTTGCTCATGTACTGCAGACGGTTGGCTGTTGCTATGATCCGTGATCCCTGAGACTGTTCCCTCAAGGTGAACAGCATCTTTGTCATGACCTCGCTAAACTGGATCGCGAAGGGCTCAACGGCTCCCTCATAGAACGCCGCCCACGCATCACCGAAGGACCTGTTCTGGATCACGTCCTCATTGACTCCGAAGTATTCAAACACATTCGACTTGATCAGCTCCATCTGTGCCGGATCTGCTACAAAAGGTTTGGCCTGAACCTGCTGGATGTTTGAGTATGTATTCGGGAACAGGAGAAGACCTCCTCCGTTCGCGTCACGCATCAGGTTCTTCTCTGTGAATCTCTGGCGTTCCTGTGCCAGGTCTTCAGCAGTCGCGAAGTTGGACAGCTGTGCCACAAATCTGTAAGTGGCTGAGTTCTTCACGCCTTCCTTAATTCCCTGATTCTGGATCTCGATCAGATCCATTGTGGAGTCAAGCGCTGCGTTGGACTCTCCGAAGAAGTCATGCTTGTACTGATACTTGGTCATGACTCCGCAGAAGTCCATCTCAACTGCTGCGTGCTGG